>Ga0068872_10001536_pt1 | contig 18607 bp, 16 predicted proteins | sample NOAtaG_7_FD_66441 | JGI IMG/M metagenome (GOLD analysis project Ga0068872, IMG submission 66441) | Freshwater lake microbial communities from Lake Erie, under a cyanobacterial bloom - NOAA_Erie_Diel1S_2200h metaG | ecosystem: Environmental > Aquatic > Freshwater > Lake | place: USA: Ohio, Lake...
CATACCCTTGGCATGCTTCTGTCGCTTACCAAAAAGATTTATCAATCTGCTAATGAAGTCCGCGCCGGGATCTGGGAAAGACCGGGTAACAGAGGTACGGAACTTGAAGGAAAAACACTTGCTATCCTGGGTTACGGACTGATGGGTTCAGCCTTCTGCAGCCGGCTCCGTGGCCTTGGCATCGAAGTGCTGGTGTATGATAAATTCAAGAAGAATTATCTCCGGCAGGAGCATGTAGATTTTGCGAAAGAAGTCCAACTTGATGAAATTTTCAGCCGTGCAGATATGCTCAGTTTGCATATCAATTATCTTCCGGAAAATCATCATCTTGTTACTGCCTCCTGGATCAATCAATTTCAGAAAAATATTTATTTGCTCAATACCTGTAGAGGCAAAGTACTCAGTACCGGTGACATGATTCCCTTGTTGAAATCCGGAAAGATTCTGGGACTTGGACTGGATGTATTTGAGGAAGAAAGTCAATCTTTTGAGTCGTTCCATGCTTCGCCGGCCATCAGTCAACTCATGGCTTTTCCCAATGTGATACTAACTCCTCATATTGCCGGATGGAGCAATGAGTCAAACGAAAAAATGGGTATGATTTGTCTAGAGAAAGTCCTCTCTCTGGGCGGAGCCTAAATCTTGCCTGAGATGATTTGGTCAACGACTGCCGGATCTAGCAAGGTAGAAGTATCACCTATGTTTGAAAATTCATTGGCAGCAATTTTCCGTAGAATTCGGCGCATGATTTTTCCTGAACGCGTTTTGGGCAATCCGCTTACCACTTGCACTTTATCGGGTTTTGCAATTGGACCAATGAGTTTGTTTACTTCCGCATGTATTTCTTTTACCAGGTTCTCGTAGGGCTTATTGGCATTGGTGCAAATCACAAAAGCATAAATGCCCTGACCTTTGATGTCGTGAGGAAAACCAACCACAGCACTTTCCACAACATCCACATGCATATTAATTGCGCTTTCTACTTCTGCCGTCCCAATGCGGTGTCCGGAGACATTTATTACATCGTCCACCCGGCCTGTGATGCGATAGTATCCGTCCTCGTCGCGACGGCATCCGTCACCGGTAAAATACATGCCCGGATAGGCAGAAAAATAATTTTGTCGGAATCGTTCGTGATCACCATAGGTGGTGCGGATAATGGAAGGCCATGGAAAAACAATCACCAGATTTCCCTCAGCGGGGTTTCCCTCAATGATTTCTCCTTTGTCGTTTACGAGCGCAGGAAAAACACCCGGAAGCGGCAGTGTGGCAAAACCGGGTTTCGTTGGAGTGATTCCTGCAAGGGGTGAAATCAGGATGCCTCCGGTTTCTGTTTGCCACCAGGTATCAACAACCGGACATTTTTCTTTTCCTACATATTTGTGATACCACTCCCATGCCTCCACATTAATCGGTTCACCCACACTGCCCAGCACTTTTAGCGTTGGCATCCGGTAAGGCTCCACAAACTTGGTTCCGGCAGCTTCCAGAGCCCTGATGGCAGTAGGTGCCGTGTAAAATATATGTACTCCATATTTCTCAATCACCTGCCAAAAACGATCATATGCAGGATAGTTGGGCACCCCTTCAAACATCACGGAGGTAGCAGCCCCAAGCAGAGGACCATAAACAATATAACTGTGTCCGGTAATCCATCCGATATCTGCTGTACACCAGAAAACATCTTCGGCTTGATATTGAAAAACATTCAGGAAGGAATAGGCGGCATACACCATGTATCCTCCGCAAGTATGCACCACCCCTTTGGGTTTTCCTGTACTTCCGCTGGTGTATAGGATGAAGAGCGGATCCTCTGCATCCATCCATTCAGGTTCTATCCAGTTGCTGGTATTTTCAATCAGTTTGTGATACCAAAAATCCCTGCCATCAGTGAATGACACTGGTTCGGAAGTACGCTTAATAACCACCACTTTCTCTACACCCGGGCAAGCCTCCAGGGCCTCATCAACCGTGGTTTTCATGGGAATGGTTTTATTGCCGCGATATGCCCCGTCTGATGTAATGACCATTCTGGCCTCACAATCTTGAATCCTTCCTGAAAGGGCATGTGCAGAAAATCCACCAAAAACCACGGAGTGCACAGCACCAATTCTTGCGCAGGCAAGCACTGCAATAGCTAGTTCCGGAATCATCGGCAGGTAAATAATTACCCTGTCACCTTTGCATACCCCCAGCTTTTTAAGGGCATCCGCCATTCTACAAACCTGCTCGAGTAGCTCCCCGTATGTAAGTTGAATGCCTGGTTCTCCCGGCTCATTGGGTTCCCAGAAAAAGGCTGTTTTTGAGCCCTTTTGCAAAACATGTCTGTCTAAACAATTGTAGGTAATGTTCGTTTGACCGCCCGCAAACCATTGGGTGCGTGCATTGATAAAATCCCAACTAAGGACAGTATGGTAGGGTTTGTGCCAGTGAAATCCTTGTGCAACTTCGTCCCAGAATTTTTCCGGATTTTCAGTTGCAAGGGCAACAGCAGCCCGGTAGTCGTCCATCGATCGAATCAGGTGAGAAATCATGGCTTGGGTATTTCACGAAGGTTTATCTGGTCAGTAACAACAAAAGCAGAAGGGAAGGAGGTGCTCACTTGTTTCAGAAAACGCAATGCCTCGAGCCGCGTGCGAAAATCGCCTACCCTCACCCTGAAGTTCGGCTGCTGGTAACTCTCATGCGCAGACATTTCAGAGAACTGTCTGAGAAAGGCAGTTTTTACCTCACGCGCCTTCTCCCGCTCATTGCCAAAGTACAACTGAATTCTGTAGCCGTCAATACCCGGTTTACGGGCATTTTCATCAAGGTATCGCTTGAATAAAACAGCAATTTTGCGTTCTTCTGAGTAGATGATTTTGCCGGATGGCTGAAAAAACCAAACCACCCAAAGCAGGTAACCAAGCAGGATATGAACCTTTAGCCCTGTCATGAGGCAAAGGTAAAGATTGTTTACTTTTGACGAGTGTCGAAATCTTTTTTGTTTGGCTTATCCATTATGTTGTTCCTCACTTCCTGTGTGAACAAGAATAAAACCATTCCACCCGGAATTATTCCGGTATCTGAAATGGTAAGTATACTTACCGACTTTCATATGGCTGAGGCCACCTGCAATCAGTTTAATGCAAGAAACCCGCAAACAAGGGTGTTTTCCGATGAATTGAAACTAAAAATTCTTTCCCGTTACCGACAAAGCCTGAAAGATTTTACGGTAAGTCTTTCTTATTACAACAACAACGGCGATCAGTTCTTGGATATTTACAAGCAGGTAGTAGATAGTTTGCAAATGAGGCAGGCCAATGATGCGTCCAAACCTTAGATTTTTTGTTTGTATTTTTCACACAAACCACCCATCAAGCGCATGATGTCACCATACCTCATGTCGAGCAGTTGTAAGGATTTGCTGTTGTCGAATTGCCTGATCGCATGAGCACTGCGGGCGCTCTCAGCAGTAATCAATGGTTTTTTTCCCTTAAGTAATCCCCATATAACTGATCCTAGCACATAGGCTTTGCTCATCCATGGACCCGCATGAATAGCAGGTTCTTTTTCACCAAATCCTTTGGCCATTTCATTGAATATCTCTCTGAACGAAAAGTTGCCTGCACTAATAATGATGCGTTCCGAGGTAATTTTTTTCTTTATGGATTTTACAATGGCCTCTGACACATCATCCACGAGCACAAAACCGGTAACACCTTGTGTGTAAAAACGAAGTCCGTTTGCTGCAGTGCGAAACATGGCAGCAGAACCTTTGTTCCAATCATGGTAACCAAGAATCACGGAGGGATTCAGAATCACGGCCTGTAATCCTTCCTCAATACCCCTCCAAACCTCGCGCTCTGCAAGGTATTTTGAAGTTGCATACACACTTTTTTTGCCCGTCGGCGCATCCAGTGGTTTCTCCGAGATATGTGAATTGCCTCTCACGGAACATAGCGTCGCCACAGAGCTTAGGTGAACAAAATAGGGGACACCGGCCTCCAGTGATGCATCAACAATACTGGCAGTTCCCAACACATTGTTCTTGTAAAGTTCTTGTCTGTCCGATGCATGGAATGAAACCATGCCGGCGCAGTGTACAATAGCACCGGCTTCTGACAGTAAACTTGTATACAACCAGGTCTGATCCAGTGAGCCATGAACAAAAGCAATGTTAGCTATTTGAGCTTCCGACAAAGCACCGAAACGACTGAGGTTTTGTTTGGCATTTTCTTCAGATAGTTGATTCCTCACCAGCGCAGTAATTTGCCATCCCTCGCTGATAAACCTCGCTGCCAGATGGGTACCCAATAGTCCCCCAATACCTGTGATAAATACACGCATGCAAGGACAAAACTATACATTCTGTCGTGTACTTGGTGTAAATGCTGACAATATGTCCAGCAGCGTATATTTGGCAATACTTTTGCTAACACCGGCAAAATGTTCGATGATACTATGAATCAGGAAGAAAAGCAACCAACATCCGAAGATGGACAAGTTCCTCAGGAGGACTTAATCACAGAACCCCAGTACAACGACAGTGCTACGGAGAGCGAGTCTAACAAGGCAGAGAGCAATGCAGAATTAAAAGACAAGTACCTTCGCCTCTATTCTGAGTTCGAAAATTTCAGAAGGCGCACCGCCAGAGAAAAATTAGAATTGTCAAAAACAGCGGGAGAAGATATCATCAAGAGTGTTTTGCCGGTACTAGACGACCTTGACAGGGCCGAACAATCGATGCAAAATAGCAACAACATTGAAGCTATTCGTGAAGGAGTCCAGCTGGTGTTACATAAATTCAGGTCTATTCTGAAGCAGAGAGGTCTTGAAGAAATGGAAACCCTTCACCAGGCTTTCGATTCAGAGTTTCATGAAGCCATTGCCCAGATACCTGCTCCTTCGAAGGAGCTCGAAGACAAAATTATCGACCAAGTGGAAAAAGGATATTACTTTCAAGGGAAAGTGATTCGTTATGCCAAGGTGGTTGTAGGAAATAAAAACGCATGAGGGATTATTACGAAATTCTAGGAGTTTCCAAGGGCGCTGGTGAGGATGAGATTAAAAAATCCTATCGCAAGCTCGCCATGAAATACCATCCCGATAAAAATCCGGGCGACAAAGCTGCTGAGGATAAGTTTAAAGAAGCAGCTCAGGCCTATGATGTACTTAGTAATCCTGAAAAACGCCGGAACTATGATCAGTTTGGTCATGCCGCTCCCGGTGGAGCTCAGGGATTTTCCGGAGGCTTCGGAAACATGGAAGATATTTTCAGTGCTTTCGGTGATGTTTTTGGCGGAGGTTTTGGTGGTTCATCCGGCGGGAGACGCAGGGTAAATAAAGGTAGTAACCTGCGCATCAAGGTAAAACTCACCCTGGAAGAAATTGCCAATGGCGTTGAGAAAAAAATCAAGGTCAATAAATATGTGGAGTGCACTTATTGCAAAGGAACCGGCGCCAATCATGGCTCCGGCTTTCACACTTGCTCCACCTGCAACGGAAGAGGCCAGGTAACCAGGGTCATGAATACCATGCTCGGCCAAATGCAAACTTCCGCAACCTGTCCGGCTTGCAGTGGCGAAGGTCAGATTATCAAAGAAAAGTGCAGACATTGTTTTGGGGACGGCATTGTAAAATCTGATGAAGTGATTCCAATCAATATCCCGGCAGGTGTTTCCCAAGACATGCAGCTTTCTGCTGCAGGCAAAGGAAATGCAGGTCCCAGAGGGGGTATTCCCGGAGATCTCTTGATTGTAATTGAAGAGGAACCCCACAAACAACTCATCAGAGAAGGCAACAACTTGGTGTATAACCTCTACATCAGTGTGCCCGATGCAATCCTTGGAACCACCTGTGATATTCCCACTCTCGACGGCAAGGCAAGGATAAAAATAGAACCCGGTACACAGCCCGGTAAAATCCTTCGATTAAAATCCAAAGGTCTGCCCAACATCAATGGTTACGAAAAAGGGGATCTTTTGGTAGGAATCAATGTTTGGATACCCCAGAACCTGAGTAAGGATGAAAAACAGGAGATGCAGAAATACAAGGATCGCGAAACTTTTAAGCCCAGTCCGGGTGAGAAAGAAAAATCATTCTTCTCCAGAATGAGAGAATATTTCGACTGACAAATCAGTAATTATTTTGGATATTCAATTCTCAGGTGATTCATACTGAGCAACCTTCGCTTGAATATTTTCTTGATTTCACTCACATGTTTGAATGTGATGGGCGCATTGGAAAACTGATTTTGCTCTACCTGGTGATTAATGATGCTTTCTACCAGGTTATCTATGGAACGGGCATCCACCTTTTTTAAGCTTCTGCTGGCTGCTTCCACTGCGTCTGCCATCATCACAACAGATGTTTCAATAGAGTAGGGAAGTGGTCCGGGATAGCGAAAAACAGACTCGTCCATCTGCTCATCTCCACGGTTTTCTTTTTCCATCTTCAGAAAAAATTCAGCAGTCGTCGTACCATGATGTGTTCTGATAAAATCAATCAGGATGTCGGGTATATTATTCTCTTTTGCCTTTTCAATTCCTGTATGTACATGGCCAACAATAATGGCCGCACTTTCTGTGTAACTCAACTCATTGTGAGGATTTACTCCTGAGATCTGATTTTCGATAAAATACATGGGAGTAGAACTTTTGCCAATATCATGATAGAGTGCGCCTACGCGGGCAAGCAAAGGTGAGCCACCGATTTTATGGCTCGCTTCTTCAGCAAGATTTGCCACCTGAAGCGAATGCTGAAAAGTGCCGGGCGCTTTAAGAGCCAGTTCCCTAAGCAGGGGGGAAGAGATGTTGGACAGTTCGAGAAGGGAAACATCAGAGACAAAACCGAACAATTTCTCAAAGACAAATATCAGGGGATAAGCAAAAAGTGTGAGTCCCGAACTAATGGCAAAGGATTCGAAGATGGAAATATCGAGATTGGTAAACTTTCCTTCAAGGGTAAAAATTAATCCGATATAGGCAATTGAATAGGCAAGGAAGATAATCAGTACAGATAGAAACAACTGAGAACGGTTACGCAGGTTGATGATGCTGAAGATGGTGAAGATGCCTCCTGTGAGCTGAACAAAAGTAAATTCAAACGGATTGGGTACCATTTGTCCGATAATTAGCACCGATGCCAAATGGGTAAATAATGCGGTGCGGGTATCCAGGAATGCCCTTACCAGTACAGGCACAATGCAAAATGGAATGATATAAACCGATAACAAATTCACCCTGAACGAAAGCCCGGTGAGAGCAGTAATCAGAAAAATCATCATCAGAATAAAACTGAATTTGGCATTATCTATGAGAATTTCAATTCGGAAATAATACAGGAAAAGGATAATCATTAGGATACCCATCGAGGTAATCAGGGCTTGTCCGAGTAGAAGATAATACCTGTTTTCTGATCCCCCGGATTGGCTGGTATATTCTTTCCTCAGAGATTCAATCAACTGGAATTTTTCCTCATCAATCATGTCACCTCTGGAAATGACCAACTCCCCTTTGAACTTCATTCCTTTGCTAAGTGATATTTTTTGTAAAGCTTCTTCCCGTATTTTTTGAGTAAGCACGGGATCATACATGATGTTGTTTTCCAATACCGATTCCAGAATCTCATTCACAAAGGTGCGGTCGGTTTTTTTCTCTGATTGCAGGATTGTTTCTGCATAGATAAAAGCAGATTTTAAGGTGAATACCTCATTCAGACTTTTTTCTTCCGCCAGTTTGTTTTTTACCACATAAAAACGCTGATCGCCCTGCTGCTGCTCAACCACATCATTAATTCGAATGAGTCCTTTTTTGTAAATGTCGTGAATGATTCTATTGAGGAGTTGCTGGTGTTTTGTTTTTAAACTTGCATTGCTTCCATAGATTGATTTTTGCCAGTTGGCAAGGAAAAGAGAATCTGCCTTTTTGTGTACCCTCGCCTCTGTACGCGTGTTCAGCGTAAAATAGGGTTTGATTTCACCAAGGGCCCTGTTTTTTTCTGATAACAGCAACTGCTCTGATTTTGAAATCGCAAAATCAAAAGGAGCAATCATGTCTGAATGCATCCAGGGCTTGTTTACGAAATATTCGAAACGGAATCCCTGTTCCCTCGGCATAAAAAAAACAATTGTTGCAATACAGCCGAGCGAGAGTACACTACGGAAGATGCCTGAGTGATTGGTTTGCAGCCTTTCCAGTATGGATCGTATCTCCATGACTCCAAAGGTAAGCATTGCGTGTGAGCAGCAAAATTCCTGCAATTCCGGGTTTTTTCTAGAGGATTATGCATACTGCTTGCTTCAAAAATGAATCTTGAAAAAGTACTTTGTCAATGTAGGTTTATGAGTATCTTTCCGACCCTTTTTATCATTTATGAAATCAGCCGTTATCGTTGCCGCCGTGCGCACACCCATGGGCTCCTTCGGTGGAGCATTGTCAGAAATCCCTGCCACCCGTTTGGGTGCAGCAGCCATCAAAGGCCTTTTAGAACGCTCAGGTATCAGTCCTTCCGATATTGGTGAAGTATTCATGGGTATGGTACTTCAGGGTGGAGCCGGACAGGCACCTGCCCGTCAGGCAGCAAGATTTGCAGGTATTGCCGATCATGTTCCCTGTACCACCATCAACAAGGTTTGTGCATCGGGCATGAAAGCTGTGATGTTTGCAGCCCAGGCAGTGATGCTCGGAGATCGCGAGGTGGTCATCGCCGGTGGGATGGAAAACATGAGCATGACACCTTTTTATTTAGACAAAGCAAGGTATGGCTATAAGCTCGGAAACGGTGCGCTAATTGACGGTCTTATCCGCGACGGCCTTACTGATGTGTACAACCAGCAGCACATGGGCATTGCCGCTGAACTTTGCGCAAGGGAATACAAAATTGGCAGGGAAGAACAGGATGCCTATGCGGTAGAATCCTACAATCGCTCTGCAAAGGCATGGTCAGAAGGAAAATTCCTCGCGGAAGTGGTTCCTATTACTTACAAAAACAAAAAAGGAGAAGATGTAACCGTAGCCGAAGACGAAGAATATAAAAATGTAAGGTTCGATAAAATTCCCGGACTCAAGCCGGTTTTTGAAAAAGAAGGAACGGTAACTGCCGCCAATGCGTCCACACTTAATGACGGAGCTTCGGCATTGTTGATCATGAGTGAAGAAAAAGCAAAAGCCTTGGGCTTAAAACCCCTGGCAAGGATTGTTTCTTATGCAGATGCTGAGCAATCACCGGAATGGTTTACTACATCGCCTGCAAAAGCAGCACCTATTGCTCTCGAAAAAGCCGGACTCAAAATTTCCCAGATGGATGCCATTGAAATCAATGAGGCTTTTTCAGTAGTTTCTCTTGCCAATATCCGTCTCATGGAGGCTGATGCTGCAAAGGTGAACATCAATGGAGGTGCCGTTTCACTCGGGCATCCGCTTGGTTCCTCAGGTTCAAGAATACTTGTAACCTTGTTGCATGTCCTTCAGCAGAAAGAAGGCAGGTATGGACTGGCTGCCATCTGTAATGGTGGAGGAGGGGCAAGTGCAGTGGTGATTGAAAAGCTCTGAGGGCAGGATTATTCCCCCTTTCTAAGGATTTTTCCCACATAAAAACCATCACAGTCAAACTGCTCCGGATTCGTCTCAGCTTCTCCCGAAAAGATACATTCCGGATGGGAGGCAAGAAACTTTTTAAGCTGCTGTTTTCCTTCTGATGGCAACACACTGCATACCGCATACACCAGCATTCCGCCGGGTTTTACCATGGGAAAGTATTGTTCCAGCAAAGAGGCCTGCAAATGAATCATTGATGCGAGCTTGTCCTCATTAAGCATCCATTTTGTTTCCGGATTTCTTCTGAATACACCTGTGCCGGAACAGGGTGCATCCAAAAGCACAAGGTCAAACTGCCCGGTCTTCTCTTGAAGGGTTTTTTCCTCCGTGTCCCTGATAATACTGATGCCTGCCCGAGCAGCCCTTCTTGAAAGTTCCTTCGTTTTATGGCGGTGGATGTCGTATGCGCAGATTTCTCCGCGATTCTCCATGATTTGAGCCAGGTGCAAGGATTTTCCTCCATGTCCTGCGCATACATCTGCTACCATCATGCCGGGCAATGCTCCGCAAAAATTGGACACAAATTGAGAGGCAGCGTCCTGCACTTCTACCCGCCCGGTGAAAAACAAATCACTTTCAAAAATATCAGGTCCGGCATGCAGAATCACCGCATCGGAGGAGAGGGGAGAGGATTGTGGCTCGAATCCATTGTCTTCCAAAAAGGTCCATACTTCTCCAAAATTACTGAGCAGGGTGTTTACCCTAAGATGTCGCAAGGCAGGAACATTAAGTGCATTGGCCAGTGCCGGCCAGCGTGCGCCCAGCTCTGAAGAGGCCCTTTTCCAAAGCCATTCCGGGTACGATTCGGTGATCGCATTGTTCCCTGAAAAACTTCGGAGTTTTTTTCTGATAGATGTCGCATCCCACTTTCTAAGGGAAGGGTAGCGCATGTAATCAATCTCATTTAAGAGAAGCCAAGTTCCATAAAGCTGCCAAAACTCAAATAATCGAAAGGTACCTTCCATACTGAGTCCGGTGGCGGATTCAAGTAACCGTCGGTAACGAATCAAGTGTTTGGCATTTTGGATGAGAAATTTTTTCTGCCCCGGCGTAATAGGTCCTGAACTGCCTAGGAGAGCAGAATAGGCTGCATCAGGATGTTTTTCCTGGTTGACAATACTATGTACGCAGGCAAACATATTTGCCAGAAGAGTTACCTGCCTGCGCAAGCCTAATGTGTTTTTTTTCATTTTTCCCGGGAGTTCAAGGATAATTAATAAAATTTGTACTTATACTAAACTTATATATTTTTGTCTGACTAAATGTTTAAAAAATCATCCATGAAGATTACAATCTACTCAACATTTGCTGCCCTGCTCGCTGCCGGGTTTGTGTTAAGTTCCTGCGGCAACAAAGGCGGCAGTGTAGAAATTTCTGCTGCCGATTCTGCCGCGCTCAACCAAAGCAAGGAAAAGGCAGTAAAGGTTTTCTTCGCGGTTCCATCTCCTCTGGAAATGGCCAACATGATCAAGCAAACCGGAGCCAAATTTACTAAATCTGTGTTGAATCCTGTTGCGAATGCTCCCAGGTACTCCAGCTCCCTCACTCAGGCACTCAATCTCGGTATCTATACTGCCGATCTAAGCTATTGCAGCAGTTTTGATCAAACACAAGAATCCATGCAATACATGGGTACTTGTAAGAAACTTGCAGATGCTCTAGGTGTAACAGGTGCTTTGTCCGAAACTATTATCAACAGGCTCGAAAAAAATGTGAATAACAAAGACACCTTACTTGATTTGGTTGCCGAGATGTATGCAACAACTGACTCCTACCTGCGTGAAAATGAAAGGGCTAGCACCACTGCCATCATTGTTGCCGGTGGTTGGGTTGAGGCTCTGTACATTTCTACGCAAATCGCCAATACATCTAAAAATAATACCGCCATCATCCAAAGGATCGCAGAACAAAAAGATGTTCTCAACAACCTCGTGAAACTTCTTGAAAGTTATCCTTCAGATCAGGAAATTACGCCTGTGCTTGCAGACATGAAAAGCATAGAATCGCTGTACGCCAATGTTACCATCAACACTGAAGCCGGCGAAGTAAAGCATGATGAGGCAAGCCAGGTAACTGTTGTGGATGACAAATCTACTTCCAGCATCAGCCCTGAACAACTGGCTGCCATCACCAAAAAAGTAAGCGAAATCCGTTCTACCTATATCAAATGATTTAACCCTAACTACTTATGAAAGCGAAAAGATTTTTGCCTGTAGGTTTAATTGCTGTTTTGTTTACCGTCCTCACCTGCTGGTATGCTGTAGCTCAGCAATGCAACGCATTTTCAAAAAAGAAATGCCTCCCGGTACTCAAACCTTTTCAGCACAATGGCCTCCATAATATTGTAGCCATGTCACCCGGAGAATCTGCAGCGCTTGAAATGACCTTCTATGCCGACACTGATTACCGCCTAGCCGTTTGCAATGACGAGCGTCTTGGTGATGTGAGTTTCCGTGTCCTCAGAAAAGATAGTTCAGTGGTTTTCGACAGCAGAAAATTTGGCAATCCTAGGATGTGGGATTTTACGATGAATTCCACCCAACAGTATTTTATTGAGGTGGATGTTCCCCGCGCCAAAAACCGCACCAGTGTAGAAGAAACTGGTTGTGTTTCTGTGCTTGCGGGATATAAAAAGAATTAACCTGCACTTGCGCTATTCTCTTTTTTTCTTCTGAATCATGCGTTTGTCATGGTGGTTATCCGGTCGGCTTGCTGCCGGTTCCGCTCGTGGCAAACTAGCTTCACCTGCATTATTTATCAGTGTTTCTTCCATCGCAGTGAGCGTTTGCGTCATGCTCATTTCACTGGCGATTTTAAAGGGATTCTCCAGAGAAATAGAAAATACCATCTCCTCATTTTCCGGGCATCTTCAACTTACTTCCTATCAGCAAAATCCTTCGCTTGAGCCGGATTTGTTTACTGTCCGAAAAAGTTTTATGGATAGTTTACGCTCCATTAAGGGCATCTCACAGGTAAGACCGTTTTTGTATAAGGGCGCCTTGATCAAGAGTGAAAATGAATCGGAGGCTGTGCTGGTGAAGGGCCTTACACCGGAAGATTTTAAAGTCCATTATAGTCGCTTCCTGAATAAGGGGAAAACGCATGATTTGCGGGAAGACGAGGTGTTTCTTTCTGCATCTCTTGCCGGAAAACTAAGTACAGAGGCAAACAAGAAAGTTTTATTCTATTTTTTAGAAACTCCCTCAAAGCTCAGGAAATTGAGGGTGGCAGGTGTTTTTTATACCGGTTTCGGTGAGTTCGACCAAGGTCTGGTGCTCTGTCATGCTTCAGTTCTACAGCAATTGCAAAAGGCCGATAAGCAGATGTTTGCAGGCCTTGAATTGTCGCTCACCGAAAATGCAGATGAAAATGCCGTGCAAATGGAACTTCAGGAGCTCATGCCGGTTTGGATGCAAAGCCGAACGGTGAGGGAGATGAACCCACAATTGTTTGATTGGCTCTCGCTTCAGGATACCAATGTAGTGGTCATTGGGAGCATCATGGTGCTTGTATGCATCCTCAACATGCTTACGATCCTTTTGGTGCAAATGCTCGAACATACCCATACACAAGGGGTTTTCCAGGCATTGGGGATGCAAGCCGCTGTATCAGGCAGGGTGTTTATGTTTTTAACCGGGCGTTATGCACTGCTGGGGCTGCTTGCCGGCAATATGATGGGTGTGGGGATGATTTTTTTACAGCAAAAGTTTAGGTGGATTGCATTAGATCCTGTTTCATATTACATCTCTTTTGTACCGGTACACCTGGATTTGGTCTCCTTCTTGGGTGTAAATGCCGGTGCCCTTTTTGTTTGCTGGTTTTCTGTGGTCTTGCCTTTGTGGTTATTAAGGCGAGGCGTACAACAGAACCTTTTGTTCAGGTAATAAAAAAAGCCGGATAAACCGGCTTTGGAGAATGTTCGTTGTGTGCTTTTTAGTGAGCAGCTTCAGCAGGCTTTGTAGTGTCTGCAGATGCAGCAGCAGCAGAATCGGCAGCAGCTTGTGCTTTTGCAGCTTCAGCTTCAGCAGCAGCGGCTTCAGCAGCGGCGATTGAATCGGCTTTTGCTTTTTCAGCAGCGGCTTTTTCTTCAGCAGAAGGGCCGCAGGCAACGAAGGCAGCTACTACGAAAGCAGCTACGATAAAGATGGATTTTTTCATTGTTATGTGTGGATGATTAGAAGTGCTAATTATTGAATTTTTACAGCGCCTTTTCTTGGATTACTGCCATCAGATTTGCCTTGGCTTCCTTCTTTAACTGCGCCTGAACGAGGGTTTTTGGGTTCCTCTTTCTTTGTTTCTTCTTTCTTCTTTTCCTTTTTAGGTTTTGGTGCAGATTTCTTTTTGGCGGCAGCTTCTTCAGCTTTTGCTATTGAATCTGCAATTGCTTTTGCATTGGCAGCATTCAGGGAGTCCTGCATGGCTTTTTCCTTGGCAGCAGAGATAGAATCTGCGATTGCTTTTTCAACCGCGGCGATAGAATCAGCTTTGGCTTTTTCTTTTTTTGCAATTTCTTCAGCAGAAGGACCGCAGGCAACGAGGCCAGATACGACAGCTGCACTTAGTAACAGAGAGAGTTTTTTCATTGTTATTTACATTTTAGCGGCGCAAATTTATAAATCTTTTTTAGCTAAATAGATTTTTCTATTAATTTTGGCCACTCAAAAAACAGAAACAATGAAAAAAAGTTTGATCCTCTCGTCGATGGCCTTGTTTGTAGCAGGCTCAATCCTCGTATCTTGTAAAAAAGATGAAACAGCACCAACCGTTACTCCCAAAGACGGAACCACTTCAACATTTGATCTCGGCGCTGCGGTAGATCCGGGTGCAACTGCAAATGACGATAGCGATGGTGACATTAGCGCTAGCGTGATCAGTGATTTTGCCACTGCAGTGAAAAAGAACGAAGTGAACACCTACACAGTAACCTATAAAGTCGCTGATAAAGCCGGTAATGAAGGAACTGCTACAAGAACTGTAAAAGTAAAGTCTGACAAGCTTTCTGGTTTGTATGAAGCATCTGATGTTGTTACAGGTGCAGCAGATTCTACCTTTAACGGTACTTTTGCATGGACATCCACTGTTACTCAATCAACCACCGAATACAACAAATTGATTTTTTCAAATTTTGGCGGATTCGCAGTTGGAACTGTTTATGCAACAGTAACAGGCACCAACATTACCATTCCAAGCCAAACAGTTGGAGTGAATGGTGGCGGTAATGTTACAGTGGCAGGTACCGGTACATATGATGGAGTTGCTTTCAAGGTTAAAACATTATCATATAGTGCAGGAATCCTTGGGCAAGGAGTAACCACACTCACCAAACAATAAGAATATTATATTCAAGCAAAAGCCCCGAAAAAATTTCGGGGCTTTTGTTTTTAAGAAATATTTATACTTTTGTGGCTGAAATGAATGCCGGAACATACACCACTATGCATCAAAGAACCTTTTTGCTCATTGGCCTATTGGCTTTTCTTTTGTCTTTAGGCTTGGTTTCCTGTAAAACCCACGAAAGGTGTCCGGCCTACGGAATGCAAGTTGCTCCTCAAAGCAAGGAAGCACGCTCCTGATACCTGAATTTTTAAAATAGTATTTCCCTGACGCTGAATATGCTTTTCAGCGCTAACATTTTTTTATAGTTTTATACATTTTTTCGATTTTCAAACATTAAAGCCTCGCTTATGATGATATTATACACTTTTCTCCGTATTCTTTTTCCGGAATCCTATTCCAACACAGCTTTTGGCCAGGCAAAAAGAAAATCACATGTCAGGGCGTCTGAAGTTGTATTGGCCTTTTTCCTGCTTTTTCTCATAGATGGAGGCCGGGCCTTTGCAGCATCAGGCGGCAATGTAAATATTCCCGATACCAATTTAAAGGCTGCCTTGCTGGCTAATTTGGCCATCAATACCAATGGCGATGGACAGATTTCAAATGCTGAGGCAGCAGGATTCAATGGCTTTCTTAATATCAGCAGCTTAGGTATCAGCAACCTTACGGGCCTAGGAGCCTTTAACCAACTGCAGGGATTGGACTGTAATAACAACAGCATCACCTCAGCAGATTTTTCCGGAAATCCGCAGTTGAAACGCCTCAATTGCAGCGGTAATCAAATTACAGCTCTGGATTTTTCACCAAATCAGCAACTCAAAAATTTAAAAATTTCTGAAAATGCACTCACTACATTGATACTTGGCAATAAGCCATTTTTGGATACGCTCAGCTTTGAATTCAACAGTTTAAGCAGTGTTAGTTTATCGGGAATTTCGAGTTTGAAATATTTGAATTGTCATACTAATGTTCTTACTTCTTTGGATGTTTCTCTTAATAGCGAATTATTTTACTTTGACTGTCATGCAAATCAAATAACTTCATTAAATGTCTCAAACATCATAAGTTTAACAAGATTGTTTTGCGGTTTCAATCAATTAAATTCATTAGATATATCGGCCAATCCTAGTTTAACTCATCTTAACTGTGAAGAAAATTCAATATATGAACTTGATGTATCTGGAAACACCCAACTGAAAGTGCTTGATTGTAGCAATAATCAGTTGTACAATCTCAACCTGCAAAATGGCAATAATATCCAGCTGAATCTTTTCAATGCCACCGGTAACCCAGGCTTAACTTGTATTCAGGTAGACGATCCTATATACATGAATGCTAACTGGAGTTCAGCAAAGGATGCAATGGCAAGTTATAGCATCATTTGTTCTTTTGTTGGTGAGCCCGACTGCAACATGCCTTTGTCTCCCACCATTACCGGGGAAACAGACATTTGCTTTGGCAATACAACTTCGCTTACTGCGTCAATTGATAATTATGATTACGAAAGTACCATGTATACATGGACAGGTCCCTATGGGTTTACTTTTCAGAACAATCATATTAATGGTGGTCACACCCTGATGAACATCAGCGTGCCGGGTTTATATACCTGCATCATCAGCAATGGTGAGGGTTGCACTGCAACAGTAAGCCGTTCCATTCGAATCAAACAGGTAAGGCCAGGAACGATCTCAACTCCTTCCTTGTCTATTTGTCCCGGTCAACAAATCACCATGCAGGCTCCAGAAGGAACTTCAAACCATGAATGGTTTTTCAACTATGAGCCTGCATCTACTTTAGATACGCTGGTGGTGAGCGAATCCGGTGCATACTCTTTGGCGTATGCAGATAGTGGCTGTAATTTTCAAACACCTTCCGTGGATATTACCATGGGTGGTCCCAACCTAAATGTTAATCTGCCTGCGTCAGATCTAGATATCTGTTCCCCCAATACAGGTGAGTCTCTCTTTGCTGAACCGGGCTATACTTATCAGTGGTTTAACACCGTTCAGCCGGGTGTTTCTGTTTCAGATTGCCGTGAATTGCAGCCTGATTCATCAGGTAGTTATTATTACATTGCCACAGATCGCTTTGGTTGTACTGCTCAATCAGCATCCTTTTCTGTTACCGTTTTCCCGGGAATTACCGGGTTGGATGTATTGAGCACACCATCGTTCTGCGGGAACAATACCGGACAAATCAGCGTTACCGGAGTAAGAGGAGGGAATCCACCTTTTACCTACGATTTAAACAATGCAAACAATCCTCAGGCAGATGGTTTTTTCAGCAACCTGTTGCCAAATGCGTGGCCATTAACCGTAACAGATGCCAACGGTTGTAAGCATCAAACAATGGTTTCCGTTCCCTCTGCGGGAGCAAACCTATCAACATCATTTACTCTTCTGAGTGAAGCAGGTTGTAATGGTGCTTCTTTTGGTTCCTTTTCGGTGCAAGTAAATTCAGGAGGCGTTGCTCCTTTTGAATATAGCCTGGACCAAACCAATTTTAATTCCAACAATACCTTCAGCAATTTGCCTTCCGGACTTTATCATGTCTTTGTAAAAGATCAATCAGGTTGTATCACTCAGGTGCAGGGAGAGATTTTCATTCCCGAAAGTCAGGGAAGGCCATCGGTAATCGTTTCAAACATGGTACCCTCAGCTTGTGGCAGTAACAATGGAAGTCTCGAACTGAGTGCCGAAGGCAATTCACCATTCAGCTATTCTTTGGACAACGGACAAACATGGAATCCAGGATTAACTGTCTCAGGCCTTTCTCCGGGCAATGTGCAGATCATGGTGAGAGATGGTCTGCTCTGCGAGAGCTTGCCTGTTTCAGCAACCGTTACCAGCTCCGGGGTTTCCTTTTCCTATTCCATATCGAGCATTCCTGCCACATGTCAGGCACAAGGAACCCTTGCAGTCAATTTCAGTTCCGGCACTGCACCCTTCAGAATAGCAGTGGATGGTGGAGCCTTTACCAATTCCCTCACCATCGGCAATCTTTCACCCGGCATACATACGCTACTTTTGGGTGATGCATCCGGCTGTTTGGTTTCAGATCAGGTGAACATTGCAAACCAAAGCATCTCTAATGATTTTTCTGCAACTTCTACTTCTGCGGATTGTGATTCTCTGAATGGAAGTATTCAATTGCTGTTTCCACCCAGCTCCGGAATCCCACCTTATACCTATTCACTCGACAATGAGAATTTTTTTCCTTCCGGCAATTTTAACAACCTTGCTCAGGGCTTTTATTCCTACTATGTAAAAGATGCCCTTGGATGTGTTGCAAACAGTGGAGTGTATGTTTACAGCAATACTGTTCAGGATATATATATCAATGTGATTTCCTATCCTACTTGTGAAAACACCGGCTCGCTGGAGGCTTTCACAACATATGAACAGGGAAATGTTTTTTACAGAATGAATGAAGGTTACTGGCAGGACACTTCCTTGTTCACCGGAATCACAGGAGGATCGTATTACAACATACAGGCAACTCTTGACACCAATAGTTCTTGTATTGCTCAAAACAACATTTTTATATATGCCGAAATTCAATATGTGGACAATGGCCTTGGGATGATCAATACCGAACCCATCACTTGCACCGACAACGGAAGGGTAAACTTAAGCTTGCAAGGAATAGCAGGTTCTGTTTATGTTTACATTAACAACTTCTATAGTGGTTAT
>Ga0068872_10001537_pt1 | contig 18603 bp, 22 predicted proteins | sample NOAtaG_7_FD_66441 | JGI IMG/M metagenome (GOLD analysis project Ga0068872, IMG submission 66441) | Freshwater lake microbial communities from Lake Erie, under a cyanobacterial bloom - NOAA_Erie_Diel1S_2200h metaG | ecosystem: Environmental > Aquatic > Freshwater > Lake | place: USA: Ohio, Lake...
TAGCGCCTGGGACGCCTGGACTGCCTGAATAGCCACTGCTGCCACTTGCACCAGGTGTGCCATCCATACCAGAATAGCCGCTAGCGCCTGGGACGCCTGGACTGCCTGAATAGCCACTGCGTCCAGATTGTCCTGTAAGGCCAGGTGCGCCTGAATAGCCGCTATAGCCAGAATATCCGCTGACTCCAGCACCTCCTGATCCACCACTGCCTGGACTAAACAGTATTCCTCCAGGAGTAACACCGTCTGAAAAACGGAGTTCCACAGCACCGCTGGTATAAAAGATCTCTCCTTCGCGACCAACATATTCATCTACATCATTTGTAAATTTACTGGTCCAAATTTTCCGAATTTGAGTCACAAATAAATCAACCCAATATGGACGGTTTAATACTCACAGTAGGTATGTGGTTTTTGTCTTTTATATTGTTAGCAATAGTTGATTGCTGAGGCGTATGGAAACTGTCAGCTGGATTTATCTCAGTAGGGTCCTCAGTTGTTGGGCCCACGCTGTCTTTGACTGTGTCTAGATGCTGTTGTAGAGGTGGGCTCCACTTGGCATCTCCATCTTCGCCGTAGCGAACACCTGGATTTATAACATCATTACTGGCTTGAGCTTTTAACACATCTCCCAAGGGAATATTGATTGTTACAGGCACGTTTACAGTAAATTCTTTTATGAATTCTTTGGCTCTCATATCATGCACCCTATACTATTATCTTGATACCAAAACATGCCAAACTCCTGAAATTGGAGTTTGCGCTGCCAAATCCAATTGACATCTCATTTCATCTAGCAATAATATACCCGTGGGCGATATTTGCTGATAGTTGAGATCATATACCTGCACAAGCACTAGCTTTTGTCCAAGACCGTGTACAACAGTAAACAAGTCTCCGTCAAGATCAACCTGAGAAAAAGGAGTTTGAAAACTCCTTACTACAGAAGAGCCAGGAGGTCCTGCTGGTCCTGTTGGTCCTAGGATAGGCCCCTTGGGAATAAATCCAGGACTAAGAGCTCCATAATTTAATAAAATCTCACTTACACTGCCTACAGTGCTGTCATTTATAGGTGTTGGCGTTAAATAATCCCGATTTACAATGGCCCTTAACCACACATAGTTGCCAACAAAGGTGTATGCAAAGGTTCCTGTGTCACCTCCATAGAGCCCACTGGGGTTGAATAAATCTCTTGGAAATTGGACAAACGGCATATCCGACTGCAAAAACACAGGGAACCAATCATCGTCAGCGGGATTATCAGCAAGGGAGGCTTGAATATATATTCTACCACTGAAATTATTCAAGGAAATTGCAACAGTGTGGCTGCCACCAAGAAAATTTGTGTAACCAGCGCCTTTTTGTTTTTCCCCAGTTACGTTAACTTTACCTGAAGTAGTGGGTAATAAGACAAGACTTTCCATAATTGCTCAACAATTGATTTGTTGATATTTATGAAAATTTTAAATAGTAACTTCAATAACCAGTGTAGTGTCATCAATAATTTGTTCTACTACACTGGGCAGGCTTTCAAATAGTGACAACAATTGTTCTGAACTTAGCACACTGTCCAGTTGTTCATTATCCTTAATCAGTTTACTGATAGATATAGATATAGTTTGATTAGCTATTTGCGCCATTGATTTATGTCCTATTTGTAGTATTTACTTGCGGTGTTTGGGCCGCCTACCACGTTTTTTGCCCCTGTTGATTTGACTTCCGTTGTTATCTAAATCTGCATGTTGCAGATAACGTTCCAACCCCATTCCGTCCACCTCAACAATCTTGTTGATGTCCAAAACCAAGCTTGTATTATTTTGTATATGTACCCCAGTAATTTGTACATCTGGAGCACCAATTGTATGTGCAACCACAAATCTGTGATATACTCTTGAACCTGGTGTTTCGGCCACTCCAAGAACTGTTCCTTTATCAATCAACCCTTTTTGACAAAGTGTTTGAATTGCTGCTATTTTGCTCATTTGCCTTACAGGACCTCGCTATTTTCTACTAATGCTTCTTTGGACCCCATAGGCACACAAGTAACTGTGCTCAGAAACTCAAGTTTCAATTTGTTTGTTTCATTGTCTAGTGTCACTAGGACTCGACCTCCTGATTTGAGTTTTCCAAATAATATTTCTCTGCTCATGGGCTTCTTAATTGTATTATCAATCAGTCTAGCCAAAGGCCTTGCGCCCATGCTTGTATCAAATCCATGTTTTACAAGCCATTCTTGAGCTTCTGGATCAACTACTACGCATACATTTTTGCTTTGTGCAGAAACATTTAGTTGTTGGATAAATTTGCTTACAACTTTAAGCATGGTTTCACTGCTCAAAGAGCCAAAAGGAATCACAGCATCTAGTCTGTTCCTAAACTCGGGTGCAAAAAATCTTTTAACAGCCTCTTTATCTGCTTCAGCATTACTGCTTGCCCCAAATCCAATGCCCTGTTTTTCCATTTCAACAGCACCTAAATTGCTAGTAAAAATCAATATGGCATTTTTCAAGCTCACTGTTTTTTGGTTTTGGCTTGTGATGCTGCCATGATCCATGGCTTGCAAAAAAACATTCAACACATCAGGATGTGCTTTTTCCACTTCATCACAGAGAAGAACGCAACTAGGTGTTTGCTCTAATGCATTGATGAGAGCGCCATTCCCTGCGCTGCCATCACTGTAACCCACATAGCCAGGAGGACTACCTATGAACCTGCTCACAGTGTGCCGTTCTTGGAATTCACTCATGTCAAATCTAACAAAACTGTAACCTAACTTCTCTGCTAGCATTTTAGCAAGCTCTGTTTTGCCAACACCACTAGGGCCTGTAAACAAAAAACTACCTACAGTTTTGTTGTGTTCTCTAAGTCCGCTGTATGCCAAATAAACTGAATCTACAAGAATCTCTACAGCTTTGTCTTGCCCATAAATGACTTTTTTTAGATCTTGGTCTAAGTTTGAAATTCTCAGGTTTTCGTTGTTTTCTACATTTTCTATGCTAACTTTGGCAATACGAGCAATTTGCTGCTCAATGTGTTCTATTTGAACAACTTTTTTGTTTTTGCCTTTTATTTTTATTGTGGCACCAGCTGCATCAATTAGATCAATAGCCTTATCTGGCAAATATTTGTTGAAAATGTATTTGACACTTAAGTCCACTGCTGCGTCAGCACAGCCTGGTGCATATGACACATTGTGAAACTTCTCAAAACTTTTGATTAACCCTTGTATTACTTTTTTAGCGTCAGCGACGCTGGGTTCAACTACATCTTGTTTTTCAAAACGGCGCAATAACGCACGATCTTTTTCAAAATATTTTCTATATTCATCATACGTAGTTGATCCAATTGTGCGAATTTCTCCTCTACCCAGTGCTGGTTTTAGGATGTTTGCTGCGTCCATAGCATTGCTGCTGTTGCCACCTGCACCCATGATCATGTGAATTTCATCTATGAAAACCACAACATTTGGCAAGCTCTTTAAAGCTGCAATGATGTTTTTCATCCTCTCTTCAAAATCACCACGGTATTTGGTACCAGCAACAATGCTGTTGATGTCTAAACTCCAGATTTCTTGATTCAAAAGAACTTTGGGCACAGCTTGTTCCACAATCCTTTTTGCCAGTCCTTCCACAAGTTGTGTCTTGCCAACACCGGGATGGCCCACAAGAATAATATTGTTCTTGAGTTTTCGAGCCAAAGTTTCAACCAATTGATCAACATCAGTGTCTCGGCCAATCAAACTGCTGATTTTGCCTTGTTTGGCTCTCTGATTCAAATTGATGGCAAACTGAAATAATACCATGCGTGCGTCATCTTCACTCATGCCCATTTCATCTGTGTCCTGGCTGTTCTGTGTGAGATAAGAAGTAATACTGCTTTTGTTGATGTTGTGCTTTTGTAAGAAATACACTGCCCAACTGTGCTCAGCATTATATAAAGACAGAAGCATGTCAACACTGTTCATAACACTTTTGCCCATGAACATGCTTTGAGCTTTGGCTTGTTTGATTACACTCATGAGTGTTGTAGTGTATTTGGGTTGATATATCCCGTCAGGAACAACACTGTGATATTTGCTGTCTCGGAGATATGTATTCACGTCAGCTTTGAGCTTTTTTGGCGAACAGCCTAAGGCTGCCAACATGGTGTCAATATCCTTAAATTCCAGCAATGCCATCAAAACATGCTCTACCACCACATATTCGTGATGATGTTTTATTGCAATGTCGTAACTTCGGTTTATTACTTGCTCAAAATCATTTTTTGAATTAGTGGGCTCTTTCATGTGTTTTGTCCTAGTGAAAGATTTATGATGCAGTGGGTTTGGCCCATGCTGAGATAGCATCCACTTGCTGTTGATCAAGGGATTGCGGCAGCTCAACTTGAACTCTGACCATAAGGTCACCACGTACTGAACTATTGTTACTGAGAGGCATACCTTTACCTTTTACTCGCAAGAGTGTTTGATCTTTGGTCAACATAGGCACTTTTAGGGCTACTGTTCCGCCTTCAATTACAGGCACAAGTTTTTCACAACCCACTAACGTTTCCCAAATTGACAACTTCACTGTTGAAATCAAATGAGGCCCACTGCGTTCAAAACTAGTGTGTGGACTGACTACAACTGTGATGTATAAATCGCCAGGAGCTAAATTAGCGTGTGTGCGAGAGCCATTTCCAGCGTACCTGAGTCTATAACCACTATCAATGCCTGCGGGTATGTTCACTACTAAGTTGATGTTTTGTCCACCGCTGTCGGTAAATTGAATGGGCACACTTTTTCCTGAAAAAGCTTCTTCAAGAGTTATATTCAACTGTACTTGAGTATCAGGATTGCGTGCTGGCTGCCTTGAGAAAGGGTCAAAACCTTGATTCCTAAAAATCTGATCAAAAATATCACCAAAGGGTGATCCACCTCCCCGGAATTCAAAATGAAAACCTCCAGGGTTGCCTTGGCCAAATCTGCGTCCCTGATCGTATTCTTGTTTCTTATCTTGGTTACTTAACGTATCATAAGCTTCATTTATTTCTTTAAATTTGCTTTCAGCTTCGCTACTTTTGTTACGATCTGGATGATATTTCATAGCCAAGGCTCTATAAGCTTTCTTGAGCTCATCTGGTGTAGCGTTTTCCTGTAATCCAAGTATGCTGTAATAGTCTTTCATTTCTCTATTATAATTTTGGTGTGTTGCCTTGTCAATGCAGGAAAAACAGGCAACTTATTGAACAATCTATGCTTTGTAAATAAATTGATGGAAAATTCTCATGACTGATGTTGCCCGCGTACTCCTATCATACTTTCGAACAGTTCACCCATTGAAGATGTTGTGGCACTTGTTTGTTATTTTCTGCCTGCTATGCATGATCAGCACCAGTTATATCATTGCTTTTCACTTTCAACCTGTGATTGATTTGTGGCAACGAAGCCATTCCATGAACAATTTTGCTAGGGAATTACAAGTAAGTGTGGCTGTTGACACTTCTGCCAATCAAGCGTTGAATCAAGTATTGATCAACACCAATGCTAACCGAGCATATATTTTTCGTTTCCATAATGGTATTCCCAGCCCCAATAATGTGCCATTTATTTTTCACACAAACACACATGAAGTCATCAAACCCGGAACCAATCGTATAATCAATTTTGGACAAAGACTGCCCAGTAGTTTGATTACCAACATGAGCACTGAGTTTCTCAAAAGAAAATGTGTGAGTTTGACCAATATCAATGCACGTCCTGATAGTGCGCTCTACTGGTATTATGAATCACGCGCAGCATTGCATATGACTCGATGTGCTTTTTTCTCAAATAACGGAGACTTGCTGGGCTTTGTGGGCATAGATTACACTGAGCCCACCACATCTTCACAAGTGAGAAACAACGAAGATCTTGTCAAACAAACAGCAGAACAACTGGGCAGAATATTTGATAGATAAATGACATCTACTACAATTGTTTTTGTAGGTTAAGGATCGTCATGAATATTCTCATACCAATGGCCGGATTGGGCTCAAGATTTTCCAATGTGGGCATACAAGAGCCCAAACCCCTGATTGAAGTGAACTCACGTACACTGATCGAACACAGTGTCAAAAGTTTTGATGTGCCAGGCAGATTCATATTTGTAACGCGAAAGTTCAGTAATCAAGACTACAATACCACGTTACATAATTTGTTGAAAAAACTGCGTCCTGAATGTGTGATACTCACACTAGACAAAAGCACAAATGGTGCAAGTGAAACAGCGTTGGTTGCCAAAGAATTTATTAACAACCAAGAGCCGTTGGTGATTTACAATTGTGATCAAATCATCAATTGGAATCCACAAGACTTTTTAGCACGGATTGGTTCTTCCACAGCAGAAGGTGCTATTGTGCTGCACAAAGACACACACCCAAAAAACAGCTTTGCTGAAATACAAAATGGAGCTGTGGTTCGCGTTGTGGAAAAAAAGCCCATTAGCAATGATGCGCTAGTGGGGTTTCATTATTGGAAGCACGGTTGTGACTTTGTTGAAAGTGCAGAAAAGTTGGTGCAAGAGTTCAGCATAAGTGGGCAACCTGAGTGTTACATCAGTGAAACCTACAACTATCTTATACAACAAGGCAAGAAGATTGTTCCTTACTTCGTGGCTCCCAACATCTATGTGCCATTGGGCACGCCAGAGGATGTTGCACGCTACGTTGGCAAAATCAAAGAGTTTTACAGTCAAAAGCCCAAAACCATTTTTTGCGACATTGATGGTACACTTATTCAGCATCAGCATTCAATAAGTGAGGCACTCCGAGTGGAACCCAAACTGCTTCAAGGTGTAAGAGAAAAGCTGAACCAATGGGACAGTCAAGGCCACACAATCGTGCTTGTTACTGCAAGAAAAGAAAGCACTCGAGCTGCAACTGTAGCACAGCTTGAGTTTCTTGGCATCGCATACGATCAACTGTTGATGGGTGTTACAAGCGGTAACAGAGTTCTTGTAAATGACAAATTAAGCGAATCTGATAACGATAGAGCTTTAGCTGTGAATGTTGTGACAGATCAAGGATTTGATTCTGTCAAATGGGAGTTGTTTGGCTTATGAAACTTTTCAAACACAGTAACATGACCAGAGGGTGGTTTGTAGGTGACTTTGAGCCCACTGCATGGCCCACCAAAGATTTTGAAGTGGGATTTCGAACACACAAGCCCACGGATCCTCAAGATCATCACTTTCACACTCTAGTAACAGAGATCAATCTCATTACAAGTGGCCGAATGATCCTTCAAGACACTGAACTAGTGTCTGGTGATATTTTTATCTTGTATCCGTGGGAGATAACCAATCCCCAATTCTTAGAAGACACAAGTATTATTTGTGTTAAGGTTCCCAGCATGAATGACAAACAATCATTGAGTTTGGGTGTCTAAGTGCGTGTAGCACTTTGTTTTTCCGGTTTGCCGAGATTTGTGTTTGAAACACATAGTTACTGGAAGCAGTGCATCTTGGATCCCTATACCCCAGATGTGTTCATTCACTCATGGCAAACCCTTGAATTTGATCCACGTAATTTTTGGAGTTTGTATCATCCTAAAATTTTAGCATGGGAACAGCCCAAGCAGTATGATGTAAGCCTCTATACAGAACGAATCTGGGCCTATCGCACAGTGCCACAAAATCAAGTTGCACAATACACTGGTATTCAAAAAGCAATTGGTTTGGCAATTGAATATCAAACTCAATTTGATTTTGAGTATGATATAATTGTTCGTGCAAGGTTTGACTGGTTTTTGAAAAAAATAGATTTTGAGAAAAACAACTGTGTAAATGTAGCACATACACCTGGCTTAAAAGGGCACCGATTCAAGTTTTTAAGTCAAGAGCATTTGGGCATTAGCGATCAATTTGCCTACGGCAACAGCTCAGTGATGAAAACATATGCGCAGTTGGTTGATTGGTTACCCACACTGTATCAAGAATACAAAGTGGATTTTTGCGGTGAGTTGTTTTTGAAAAGCCACCTTTTGTTGCATAACACGCCAGTGAAGGAACACCACTGGCACAACGGCATAGTGAGACCAACAGGAATTAACCCATGAAATTGATTGCGCACCGAGGCCTTTTGTATGGTCCTGATCACAAAAATGAAAACACACCAGATCAAATAAACTATTGCTTGACTTTGGGTATAGATGCAGAAATAGACGTATGGTACACAAACGATTGGATGCTGGGTCATGATGAGCCAGTTATTCCAGTTCCTGTGAGTTTTATCACACAGCCCGGTCTTTGGATACATGCTAAAAATGTACAAGCATGTTCTGAGTTGAGTAAATTGCTGCCTTTGTGCCCTGGCTTAAATTATTTTTGGCACGAAAATGATGAACGTGTGTTAACCAGTCAAAACCATTGGTGGACATCACCAAACAAACCTTTGTTTGAAAACAGTGTGGCTGTGATGCCAGAATGGCATGTGCATGTTAGCGAGCTTAGCGAATGTTTGGATTGGAATGTGTTTGGTATATGCACTGACTGGATTAGCAAACTCAGTCCCCTAGGCATACAATGAGAGAAGTCATGGTTGTTCACCAACTGGGATTGGGTGACTATTTCATTTGCAATGGGTTGGTCAATTATTTCTCAGAAGTATATGATAGGGTATTTTTGCCTGTGCGACCTCATAACTTTCCCACAGTCAATTGTTTGTATCAAGACAACCCAAAAGTGCAACCCATACAAATTGAAGGTATCCAAAAAACTGTGGAGTACAGTTTGGATTGTTATGGAATCCCAATTATTGAAGCTGATGTCTATATGCATCGCCCCAGCACTGCGCGTTGGTATAGATGGTATTATGAACAATTTGGTTTGCCTTATGACTATAGATTCACCAAATTTCAATTACCGAAAGACATTCCTGACTTGGATTTGGTATATGAAAAAGCTGTGGTAACTCCAGAGCCTTATAGGCTAGTTCACGATGAAGCCAGTGTTGGAGGCAGAGTGCCCTTGAAGTGGGTTGACGAAAGTGCTCACGACATGAGAATTGTCAAAGTTTCTGCTGGCATCACCAACAACCTCTTGAGTTGGATGCGTGTTATTGAAAATGCCCATGAAATTCACCTTATTGACAGCAGTGTGTTTAACCTGGTTCATTGTATAGGACAACAGCTGGGACACAAGAAAATTTATTATCATTCAACTCGGAGCAGTCAGTTCACTTATGAGCAGTATGATATCCAAAAATACACTCCAGGAATAAGAGTAGTATAATGCGTATAGCATTGTGTTTATATGGACCTTATCGCCATTTTGCTCATGTTGGAGCAAGTATAAGATATAACTTGCTCCAAAATCTGGATATTGATATATTTGGATGTGTGCATTATGGATCACATCTGGCTTTGTATACATCAGAGCCAAATCATCCTCGTTTTACACACAAGCTTCCCCCCACTGTTTACTCACAAAGCTTTTCCAATTTATTGGATTTGTGTCCCAAGGAGTTGGAAACTTTTGATTTTCAAAGTACATCATTTGTCAACAGCTTAGCGCAACTGAAATCACAAAAACCAAATCTGGTGGATTGTTACCCATTGGCATTTTGGGCCAATTTGTGGGCTCAAGAAAGAGCAGTAAGTTTTCAAAACAGGGCTAGTAAAAGCTATGATAAGGTGATTGTGAGCAGAGCAGATATTCTTTATGACGAAGCTTTACCTGCCAGATATTTTTCTCAGAAAACTTTATTACTGCACAAAGATTTTGGTTGTGGAAGTCCTTGTGATTTTTGGTTTATGGGCAACAATGATATCGTGACCAAAGCAGCAAGCAGATTTTCCAGCTTAGCCCCGATTGCTTGTCATCCACACACTGCATTTGCCAACCATTTGGATTATCACAATATTGACTTCTGTTTTGCAGATTTGCCCTTGAATGTCATACAACGTAGATACACAGGATGGTGGTACACTCCTTATATTCATGATCCTGACTCTTTTTCAAAGGTAATTTGATGAAAATAGCAGTATATACAATTTGTCTTAACGAAAAACACTTTGTGGAACGTTGGTGCGATAGTGTCACAGAAGCTGATTATCTAGTTGTTGCTGACACAGGCAGCACTGATGGGTCTGTTGAAGCACTACGTGAGCGTGGTGTGCAAGTCAGTGTTATCAAGATCAAACCTTGGAGGTTTGATGATGCCAGAAACATAGCACTGGCATTGGTACCAGAAGATGCTGATGTGTGTATAAGCATGGATATGGATGAAATGATGGCACCTGGTTGGAGGCAGGAGTTGGAAAAAAGCTGGATTCCAGGAACAACTAGATTGCGTTATCATTATGTTCATAACTTTGACGACAATGATCAACCTTTGAGTCAATTTTTAGCTGACAAACTACACAGCAGATTTGGTTATCGCTGGAAGCGGGCTGTACATGAAACCATTTTTCCTATCGGAGATGAAAAAACTGTAGTTGCGCCCAGTGTGGTGATGTGGCACAAGCAAGACCCCAACAAAAGTCGAGGCCAGTATCTCCCATTGTTGGAATTGAGTCACAAAGAAATGCCTCGTGACAGTCAATTGTGTTATTGGCTGGCGCGTGAATACGCTTGGTATAATCAACTGGAAAATGCAGCAGAGCATTTTAGGAAATACTTGGCTATGCCTGAGAGTGGTTGGGCTGACGAGCGCAGTGAAGCTATGAAATGGCTGGCCAAATGCTTGCCTCATGAAGAGTTAAAATGGTTACGGCTCAGTGCTGTTGAAAGTCCCACCCGAAGAGAAGCTTGGCTAAATCTTGCTGAATATTTTTACAACAACGCAGACTGGCCCAACTTATATGCCTCAGCCAAGGAAGGGTTGAAATGTGTTCACAGAAGCAACAGTTACTTGGATTACGCACATGCATGGGGTGGCAGAATTTATGATTTATGTGGGCTTGGCGCATGGAACCTTGGCCTCAAAGAAGAAAGTCTCAAGATGTTTGAAGAAGCTACCCGCTTGGAACCAGAGGATGGGCGCATCAAATCCAACTATGAGTTTGTGAAATCAGTCCTGGAGAACAAAGGATGACTAAATTGAAAATTGGTGTTTATGCTCCTGCATTGAACGAAAACAAAAATGCCGCTGCTTGGGCAGAGTCATGTGCAGAGGCAGATTACCGCGTGGTAATTGACACTGGTAGCACCGACGACACAAAACAAATATTGCGTGCACAAGGAGTAACTGTTTATGACGTTTTGATCAGTCCTTGGCGTTTTGATGATGCCTATAACATTGCCATGAGCTTGCTCCCTGCTGATTGCGATATTTGTATCTGCTTACACATGGATGAGAGAATTGAGTCAGGTTGGAGGTCATTGCTTGAATCTGCGTGGACTCCTGAAACAACACGACTGCGTTACACTTACGTTTGGAACTGGCTTTCACCTGGTGTTCCTGGCAGGACTTGGAATGGAGATCGAATACATGCACGCCGAGGGTTTCGTTGGGTAGGTGCTACTCACGAGGGCCTGTGTTCTCGACTCCCTGAAATCCAAACCACTTGCAATGAACTACGTATTCTTCACTATCCTGAGTTTAAAAACAAGAGTGGCGATCTGCCTTTGCTGCAAGAGGCTGTGCGCGAATATCCTCATGATGCTCGGTTGCGTGCATATTTGGGCAGAGAATACATGTATCGGGGGATGAAAGAAGACTGTATCAAAACCTACAAAGAGTTTCTCACTATGCCTTGCTGGAATGTTGAACGCGGGTTTGCTATGCAGAACTTGGCATCAGTTGATGAGGAAAATCGAGAATTTTGGTTGAAGATGGCTACAATGGAAACACCCAATCACCGAGAACCTCTTGTTGAGCTAGCTCGTTACTACTACACAAAGGCCAATTGGGGCGAATGTTACAAAAATGCTGTGAAGGCTTTGGAAATCACTAACCATCCAATGGATTACACCTGCAATGAAGATTCATGGAGTTGGCTGCCACATGATCTTGCCAGCATTGCTGCTTGGAATTTGGGATTGAGAATGGAAAGCCTAGAGCATGCTGCCAAGGCTGTGGAATACAAGCCACAAGATGGCAGACTCTCCAACAATCTCAAAATTATTCAAGAGTGGTTTGACAACAACGTTGAAAACACTAATGACAGTTCAGTACAAGAATCAGAAAGCATTCATGTGGGCGCCAGCAGTGGTCAAGATCAACTAGATGCGTCAACTTAAGAGTTGGCACTCCTAGGAGGACGTTTTTGCCTGTATACAATACGTCCTTTTGATAAATCATAGCTGCTAATCTCTACCGTGACTTGATCAAGGTGATGAACATTTATGTTGTTGATTCTAAGTTTGCCAGCCAAGTGTGCTAGGATAGTGATGCCGTTTTCCAGTTGAACACGGAACAAGCTATTGGGGCATACCTCTATAACTGTTCCTGCTACTGTAATGTAATCGTCTTTGCTCATGCGGGCTATTTACGTTGAACCTGTTTGATGATACACATGTCCTTTTTCATCTACACTCTTCAAACTCACATGAAACCCCCAAAGATTTTTAACGTGGCGTAGCATGGTTTTGGTGCTTCCGTCAAGATGACGGGTATTGACCATTCTGTGCTCCAGCGTAAGTGTACGAGTGTCTTTCAAATCAGCATCAGTTACCAATATATTGGGATCATAACTGTTGACATCATATTGTGAAGCCAATTGTGATCTCAGAATGGAGAAAGTGGCCTCATTGTGAATGCTGTTAACCACAATGTCTTCTGCATGCTTGTTGTCCACAATACCAAACAATTTCAAATCCCGTGCTACCTTGGGACTCAAAAACTGTGCAATAAAACTGTCGTCTCTGTATTCTGTTGCAGCAGAGCGAATGGCTGATTTCCAGTCAGTGTTCACCAGTTTGGGAAACCAAATTTTATCTTCATCAGTGGGATTGGTGCAGATCCGCTGTATGTCTCGGAATATAGCAAATCCAAGGGCATAGGGATTGATGCCACTGAATCGCTTGTCATTATAGGCTGGTTGAAATACTACGTTGCTGTGGCTACTCAACCACTCCATCATTTGACCATCACTCAATCTCCCTTGATCATACAAATGATTCAGGATCCAGTGATGGGTAAATGTGGCAATTCCTTCGTTCAATACTTTTGTAAACCTTTGTGGATAAAAATACTGACTAGTTTTGCGCACTATTCTCACTATTTCTCTTTGCCAAGGTTTGAGAATAGGACTGTTTTTTTCAAGAAAATACAATAGGTTTTCTTCAGGTTCTTGAAGCAGTTTGGCTTTCTCTGGTCGTTTATTACTTCCTTTGGGATCCAGACTATACCACAGTTCTGTTTGATTCCGTTCCCATTCCGATAGTCTGTCTTTGAGTCTCTCTTCTTCTTTTTTGGCATTCAGTTTGGGTGGGCGCCGATATTTGTCTACACCAAGATTTTGAAGTGCATGACAACTGTCTAAAAGTTTCTCAACAGCATCAAAGCCATACTTGCTTTCACATTCAGCCACATATTTCTTGGCAAAAACAAAATAATCCACAATGCTGTCTGCGTCAGTCCATTGTTGAAACATATAGTTGTTGGCAAAACAAAAGTTGTGACCAACTGATGCATGGGCCAACACCAACAGTTGCATAGTCATGGTGTTTTCTTCCATGAGATAGGCTATCGCGGGATCAGTGTTTACGATTATTTCGTAGGCCAGACCCATCATGCCTTTTTTATACATTTGTTGATCTCTTACCAATCGTTTGCCATAGCTCCAGTGATTATACATAACCGGCAAGCCAACAGAACTGTAGGCATCCAACATTTGATCGCTGGAGATGATTTCCACTTGATTGGGATAGAGATTCATGCCCAATTCTTTCCTGCCAATTTCTTCAACTGCCTCTAGGGATTTCTCAATAAGAGGGAAACTCCAATCGTTGGTAGTGAACAACAAATCTTGCATCGCTATTTTTTCTCAAACAATTTTCTGAAAACGTTATAGATTTCTTTCTGCTCAAAAACTTTTGATATTTGAAGTTTTTCTGAGCCAAAACTCACAGTTTGATACACGTTGTATAAGCGGCTGCTGGCATAATACATCATGGGATAGTGTTGAACTAGATGCTGATCCCCAATCTCAATATACGCCATATACTGCAACAGCGGTAACAAATCTTTTTCCAGGATCTTTTTGCATTCTGGATTATCGCTGTCATAATTGTCGCCATCACTGGCTTGGCACACATACACATTATATAGACTGGGGTCATATTCTTTTTTGATTGTTTCCACGCACAATTTCAAAGCTGAGCTAACGACTGTGCCTCCACTGAGCTTGTCGTAAAAAAATGTGTTTTCGTCCACTCTATCTGCTTCTGTGTGATGTCGAATAAATTCCAATTTTACACTGTCATACTTCTTTTGAAGAAACAAATACAACAGCATGAAAAACCTTTTGGCCATGTCTTTCTTGGCTTCATCCATGCTGCCACTTACGTCCATAATACAAAACATCACGGCTGAGTTGCTGAGTGTGGGTTTTTTGTTGAAAACGTTGTAACGCAAATCAATAGGATCCACATACGCAACAGCCTTTGTTTTCTTACGCAAGATTTCCAACTCTTGAAGGATCTGTTCACCTCTTTCACTATTGGCATCAACTGTTGATAACTCTTGTTCCAACTGTTCAATAAGTTTTTCGTTTGGCTTGCGTAAAATCAACCTACGCCCTATACTGTTTCTCATGGTGCGGATGAGATTCAAATTTGTGGGATTGCCTCCGGTGCTGATGCCTTCTCTTTTGATTTCCCAACTTTTTGTTGTTTTCAGCTGTTTCCGGATCATGTCCGGCAGTTCAAGGTCTTCAAAAAACAAGTCGTAAAATTCTTCCTTTGTTAACACAAAGCTGAATTCATCCTCAAAAGTTTCATCACTGTCAGAGGCTTTGTCACCTTTTTGTTGTTGCTGGCCACCCTTGGGACGTTCAATGTGATCTTGGGGAATGTAGTCTTTGTTGCCAGGAAGCACACGGCGGGATTCACCAGTGTTCCAGTCTTGGCCAAAAGTGGGCTCGCTTACTGTGTCAACTGGAATACGAATATTCTCGCCACTGTCTGTGTCAGTTATGCTCCGGTTGTTGAGATTTCCTTGAATGCTTTTTTTGATAGCATCTTTGGCCCTCCGAATAAATCGTTGGCGATTGCCCAGATTTTTTTGACCTTGATTGGGCCGGCGGTCAATTACAACTCCCATCAGTTGCTCTTGCTTTGCCTTATATAATATTCAACCAAACGACGGCATTGAGCTGGAGTATAACCCAGTTCAACCATCCGGTTTACAAATCCTTCATGCTTCTTCATGTCCTCGCTGTTTTTCTTGCTTCCAAAGCTGATAATAGGCAACAGTTCCTCAGTTGAACTGAATATCTTTTTCTCAATCACTTGCCTGAACTTTTCATAATCTGTCCAACGAGGATTTCCGCCTGCATTTTCTGGTTTGCCTCGCGCACGCAACACATAGTTCACAAACTCGTTGCGGAAGTCTTTGGGATTGGCAATGCCTGAAGGCTTCTCAATCTTCTCCAGTTCTTTGTTCAAAACCTCGCGATTTAAAAGTTGCCCAGTGTCTGGATCTTTGTAGTCGTTATCTGAAATCCAAGCATCAGCCCAAACACAATACCTATCAAAAATATTTTGGCCATACTCTTCATAGCTTTCCAAGTATGTTTTCTGAAGCTCTTTTTCCAGGAATTCAATATACTTAGGGCTGATGTTTTCTTTAATGTATTCAAGATAACGATTTTGTACCTCTTCGGGAAACTGTTCTCTCTTGATGCTTTGTTCCAGCACATACATGAGATGCACAGGGTCAGCAGCCACCTCAGTGGTGTCAAAATTGAAGGTTTGGCTCAAGATCTTGAAGGCAAAGCGTGTGCTGATCCCGCTCATGCCTTCGTCAACCCCTGCTGTTTCCTTGTATTCAACAATGGTTTTGGCACGTGGATCAGTGTCGCGGATGTTTTCGCCATTATACACACGCATCTTGCTCCACAAATTGGAATTTTCATGTTCTTTGAGTCGTGTAAGCACACAGAACTGACTCAGCAATTCCAATGTTTTAGGGGCACACGGGGCTGAGCCAAGACTGCTGCCCCTTAACAGCTTTTGATAAATCTGTTGTTCTTCAGTTGTTCTGAGACAATAAGGCACTTTGATTACGCAGATACGATCCAAAAAGGCTTCATTGCTTTTGTTGTTCCGGAAGGTTTGCCATTCACTTTCGTTACTATGTGCAAACACAATGCCTTGGAAGGGAATGCCACCAATGGCCTCAGTTCCAGTGTAATTGCTTTCTTGAGTGGCAGTAAGCAGTGGATGCAATACTTTGATAGGTGCTTTCCAAATCTCCACCATCTCTGTTACACCTTGGTTGCCTCTACACAAGGCACCGCTATAGCTGTAGGCATCAGGGTCATTTTGGCTATAATGCTCCAGCTTCCGGATATCCACCTTACCTACTAGGCAGCTGATGTCCTGATTGTTTTCGTCACCAGGCTCAGTCTTGGCAATAGCAATTTGTTTGAGCTTGCTGGGCCAAAGCTTCACTACTCGGAACTGATTTATATCTCCATTGAACTCTTGAAGACGCTTCACAGCCCAAGGACTGGGCAAGCCTGTGAAATATCTTGCCGGGATGCCAAACTGGTTTTGCACAGTTTCAGTAAGAGCTTTGCCAGGTGTGAACAAGCCCAAAGGTGTTTCAAATACAGGACTGTGTTCATTCCCTGCCTTCAACACATAGATGGGATGGATTTCCACCAAACTTTTGATTTTTTCTGCAAGACTGCTTTTGGCTGCGCCAACGGGCCCCAGCAAGTAAAGAATCTGCTTTCTTTCCTCGAGACCCTGTGCTGCATGAACAAAATAGCCCACTACCCGCTCAATGGTTTCTTCCATCCCGTAAAATTCTTCAAAACTGGGATACATTTTGATAGTGCGATTCATAAAGATTCGCCCTAATCTGTCATCTTTGCTAGTGTCAACTATTTTGGGCTCACCTATAGCTGCCAAAACTCGCTCAGCTGCTGTTGCATATGCCAATGGCTCAGTTTTGCATAGCTCCAGGTAGTCCATTAGACTCATCTCAGTTTCCTGCTCTTGCTGGAAACCTTTTTGGAATTCTTCAAATAGATTCATTGGCACTCCCAAATAATAATCTATAAGTATTTAAGACTATTTTGAGGTTTGAACCTATTATGACCAGCATCTACTACATAAGTTGGCGAACATGGCACGAAAATGAAGTCACAACGCCATGGCAGTGGTATTCCTTGCAGCAGGGAACCACTTACAAAAAACGGAAAAATTCCACCAGCAGTTTGATAGTAGATGCAGAACTGATAGCTCAAGCATTTCAAACTCAAAATCAACAAATTCTTGATGAGATTGACCAAAACTTCATAAACGATGTTGTTCTGGCTGCATTCTTGGATGATGACTCAGAGCAAGCTGCTGCTGAACAAGTTTTGAAACAATTTCCTGATGCTGAAATACTGCGTTGCCAAGAGGTGGATTTGGCAACCCAACAACAGATCCTTGAATTGTTTCATCAAGCAATCAGAAGGCAAGAGCTGGGAAAATAATTCCCAGCTCTCCTCTTCCTGCTAGTGTGGTGGGTTGGCAGGGTTAAATCTTAGCCTGCTTGGTAGCCCGGATTGCCGCATCCTTGGTATGCGTCACAGCCACAGGCACCCACATCTGTGGCACAGCCAGCCCATTCTTGAGGTACCAATCACGGTCCACATCTGGGTGATCAATCTCCGCCCAAACCACAAATTTCTGGTCATATGCACGCTGAGCGATATCAAAATTACGAGCCATTTCTGTCTTCTCCTATGCCGCAGCATTTTTGGAGTTGTCATGTGAGTCAATTTCACATGCTTGAGCACCATGCTCAAACTGTTTATAGCGGAGAACCGCTATTGTGTCAATACCATCCCAGCCTACCAATCATCTGACCGGCAGTGATGGCGAACGCCATGCTCACATTATGTGATCGAACCACGCCAGATTGGGGAATACTCACCGCGCGGTCAACCATATCTACGTCCTGCAGGATGCTCTGAGGAATACCACTGTTCTCAGTGCCCATCACAAGGCACAGGGTGCGACCAACGCTGGTGGCATCCCGCACCGCTTCTGCCCAGAGAAACTCAAACACGTTGCTCCCACCTTGCTCCACAAAAATGGGGTAGAGCCCTTCCTGGTCCACGTAGCGCCAAAAAGCCTTGGAGTCGATGGTGACACCGTCTTCCAGCAGCCCTTGAACCCTCTCTACCACGGTGTAGTTCTGCGCACCAACCAAACCACGATTGTCAATCCGTCGACGCCCAAACACATGCACCCGCCGAGCACCAAACAGGTGGCTGCTTCGAATGATGGTGCCGATGTTTAGGTCGCCCAGCACATTGAGGCACATCACCTCAAATCTCTTGAGGTTCTTCTGTGTCAGCTCTCGTAGCTGATCCACAGTGAGAGATTTGAGATGGTCATGCACATTGAAACCATTGTTGCTTTCAGCGATGGCAGCATCGCGAAGCAGTCGAACGTCAACCATCTTTCATGCTCCATA
>Ga0068872_10001538_pt1 | contig 18600 bp, 17 predicted proteins | sample NOAtaG_7_FD_66441 | JGI IMG/M metagenome (GOLD analysis project Ga0068872, IMG submission 66441) | Freshwater lake microbial communities from Lake Erie, under a cyanobacterial bloom - NOAA_Erie_Diel1S_2200h metaG | ecosystem: Environmental > Aquatic > Freshwater > Lake | place: USA: Ohio, Lake...
AAAATTCCATTGCAAGCAAACATGTTATAAGCTTCTCTATAATTTACTGTAATCCAATATGCATATAATTTTGCAACCGCATAAGGAGAACGAGGATAAAACGGAGTAGTTTCAGATTGTGGAACAGCTTGAACCAAACCATACAATTCTGAGGTAGAAGCTTGGTATATTTTTGTTTTCTTAGTTAACCCTAATAAACGAACTGCTTCTAAAATTCTAAGGGTTCCAATACCATCTGCATTTGCTGTATATTCTGGTTCTTCAAAACTTACATGCACATGGCTCATTGCGGCTAAGTTATAAATTTCATCAGGTTGAACTTCTTGAATTATTCTAATTAAATTAGTGCTATCAGTCAAATCACCATAATGTAAATGAAGATGTCTATCTGGAATGTGTGGATCTTCATAAATATGATCTATTCTCTGCGTATTAAACAAAGAGGATCTTCTTTTTATTCCATGCACTTCATATCCTTTATTTAATAAGAACTCTGCCAAATAAGCTCCATCTTGACCAGTAATACCCGTAATAATTGCTTTTTTCATATATATTATTCTTTAAAATAACGCACAAAACTGCGCAGATTCAACCTATTTTTCAACCTTTTTGTGTAACCTATAAATAAAAAATCAAACATGTAAAGTTCTTGATTTTCAACTTATTAATGATTTATAACTATCTCTAAATACCCAATATTAGTGTGGACCACACTAATAATTTTATACTATTATTTGGCTTTTATAGAAATCAATTAGTGAATTAAATTTCAATAAACAACCAACTTCCTTATATTTACTCTTATCTCCAATAAACACAGTTTTCATTCCTAAGTTTTTACCAAATTCCATGTCCGAAATTGAATCTCCAATCATAATAGATTTAGAAAATTCAATTTCAGGGTAATCATCCTTTGCTTTTAATCCAATTCCAATATTAGGCTTTCTACATTCAGCATTTTTATCAGTTTCTGTACAATAATAAATTTTATCGATTCTTCCAGATTCTTTCACAACATCTGAAAGCATCTTCTCGTGAATTTCATTTAAAATTTCTTCAGTCATTAGACCTAATCCTACCCCGCGTTGATTTGTCACAACAAATACACGACCAAAAATTTTTCCCAGACCAGCAATAGCTTGCAGTGCCCCCTCTTTAAATTTAAATTCATCCCAGTTTTTCACATAGTCATTCTCTAGCTTTTCATTAATTACACCATCTCGATCTAAGAATAGGGTCCAGGAACTATCTATAATTAATTTAGGCAAGTAAATAATTTTTATTTAGAACTCACCCCCCCCACCATCTCACTTTTATAAATAGAAACATATTGGATACCTTCTAATAATGCTGAATTGAATTCTTTTTTAGAATAAACCGCAATTCTAATTTTCTTATTTGATAATTTCTCAGCTCGTTCTACTAATTGGAATAAAAACTCTTTATTGAATTCCCCCACCATTACCAGATCAATGAAGGGCGTTTCTTTCCCTTCAGCAATATCTCCCGTCAAGAATACTTCGTCCAATTCCCCTAGCTTATAAAACACCTCTTCTAGTAATTGATCTACCCCAACGTGTTTTAGAATAATGGATCTTAAATTAGAATAAAGCGGATGGAAAGTATTGGCGATGTATTTTTTAATCTTACTCTCCTCCGCTTCCACCGTGCTGATCAGCTTCATTTCAGAGAGCTTATTGAGTTCTAAGCGCACGGTATTGGAGCTTACGTTTAAATCACGCTCTAATTGTCGTAAATACACCTGGCTGGAGGGGTTTAATAACAACCGAGCCAGTAGTTTTAAACGGATTTTTCCGGTAAATAACTGATCAATCAAGTGAGAAGATATATGGTGAGACGGCAAAGCCACGGTCAGTCACAAAGTAAAGCAGGGTACTGACTCAATAATGAGTAGCTAATATACTCATAAATTGGGATCAGCCAATTGTTTTGTAAAATATTCATAGGTCAGCGCAAGCCCTTGCTCGCGGGCAATTTTTGGCTCCCAACCCAGCACCTGTTTAGCTCGGCCAATATCTGGTTGGCGCTGTTTAGGGTCGTCTTGGGGCAGGGGTTTGAAGGTGATTTTTGATGGTGTTCCACTTAAGGCAATAATTTCCTTCGCAAAATCTAACAAGCTGATTTCATGGGGGTTACCAATATTAACGGGTCGAAATTCATCGCTTAACAACAATCGGTAGATCCCTTCAATCAGATCAGATACGTAGCAAAAACTTCTTGTCTGGGTGCCATCCCCAAAAACCGTTAAATCCTCCCCTCTAAGCGCTTGGCCAATGAAGGCCGGTAAGGCGCGTCCGTCATAGAGTCGCATTCGAGGGCCATACGTATTAAAGATTCTTGCAATACGAGTTTCCAGTCCGTGAAAATTATGATAGGCCATGGTAATGGCTTCCTGAAAACGCTTGGCCTCATCATACACCCCACGCGGACCCACAGGGTTTACATTCCCCCAATATTCTTCGGGCTGAGGGTGAACTAACGGATCTCCGTACACCTCACTAGTACTAGCTACAAGTATTGTAGCCTTTTTAGCCTTGGCCAGTCCCAAACAATTATGCGTACCCAAGGAACCTACTTTCAAGGTTTGAATGGGCATTTTTAAATAATCAATCGGGCTGGCAGGCGAAGCAAAATGTAAAATATAATCCAGCGGTCCGGGAACATGGATGAACTTACTTACATCATGATGATAAAAACTAAATTCGGGTAAAGGGAATAAATGTTCAATATTAGATAAACTACCCGTGAGCAGATTATCCATACCAATCACCTCATACCCTTCCTGGATAAACCGATCACACAAATGAGAACCTAAAAATCCGGCAGCACCAGTGATGAGTACGCGTTGCTTAGGCATGGTTAATTTTCATGATTAAATTATTGCGGTCTACCAATGCTGATATATTGATAGCCCAACTGTTGCAACTTCACCACTTCAAAAAGATTACGGCCGTCAAAAATTACTTTAGAAGGTAGTAGTTGATTGATGCGATCAAAATCCGGGGTTCTGAACTCGCTCCACTCGGTAGCAATCAATAAGGCATCAGCCCCTTCCAAAGCCTGGTAATGACTTTGTGCGTAGTTGATGGTATTACCGAGCTCTTGTTGTGCATTTGACATCGCTTCCGGATCATAAGCCGTAATAGTGGCACCTGCCTGTAAAAGTGCTTTGACCATAGATAAGGCTGGCGCCTCCCGGATGTCATCGGTATTGGGTTTAAAAGCTAAACCCCAGAGAGCAAAATGTTTGCCTTGTAAGTTACCGTGGTAGAAGGATTTAATTTTTTCCACCAGATGAACTTTTTGTTTAGCGTTTACTTGTTCAACCGCCTTTAAAATTTTAAAGTCGTAACTATATTCAGTTGCAGATTGGATTAACGCCTGCACATCTTTCGGAAAACAAGACCCGCCATAGCCGATACCAGAGAATAAAAATCGTTTTCCAATTCGTTCATCAGACCCGATGCCTCTACGCACCATATCCACATCAGCTCCCATTTTTTCACAGAGTTGTGCAATCTCATTCATGAACGAGATCTTCATCGCGAGAAAGCTATTCGCCGCATATTTAGTAAGCTCCGAAGAGCGTTCATCCATAAAGATGATCGGGTTCCCCTGACGCACGTATGGTGCATAGAGCTCACTCATCAATTTTTTTGCCCCCTCAGAAGTGGTACCAATCACCACGCGATCAGGCTTCATAAAATCTTCCACCGCTACCCCTTCACGTAAAAATTCCGGATTGCTCACTACATCAAACTCACCCGAATAATTTTTGGCGATGGCCGCTCTTACTTTATCAGCAGTACCTACAGGGACCGTACTCTTATTTACAATTACTTTATAATCTTTTATGAGTTTGCCTAGTTCATCCGCTACCCCCAACACATATTTGAGATCCGCAGCTCCATCTGCACCCGAAGGAGTAGGCAGTGCTAAAAAGATCATCTCTACGTCTTCTACTACCGAAGCAAGAGTGGTAGTAAACCGAAGTCTTTCTTCTTTGATATTACGAAGAAATAGTTTTTCTAAGCCGGGTTCATAGATCGTAATCTGTCCGCTATTAAGCTTCTCAACTTTCGATTGATCAATATCCACGCACACAACCTTGTTTCCGGTCTCTGCAAAACAAGTTCCGGTCACTAAGCCTACATATCCCGTACCAACGATTGCAATTCTCATTTGATAGTTTTTTCTTCAGCTACTTTTTTGAGATAGATTCCGTAGCCACTTTTCTTAAGGTCTTCCGCTTGTTGTAGCAACTGCTCTTTAGTGATGAATCCATTACGATAAGCAATCTCTTCAATACATCCAATCTTAGTGCCTTGCCTTTTTTCGATTACGCGAACAAATTCAGTAGCATCACTCAAGGAATCAAAGGTTCCGGTGTCGAGCCAGGCTGTGCCATTGTCCAGTACAGCTACCTGGAGCTTACCTTTTTCCAGGTACACTTTGTTTACATCGGTAATCTCGTACTCACCCCGGTCAGAAGGTTGTAAATCCTTGGCGATTTTTACTACGTTATTGTCGTAAAAGTACAACCCGGGCACTGCGTAATTCGATTTTGGATTCGCGGGTTTTTCTTCAATGCTGATTGCCGTATTATTCTTGTCGAACTCTACTACGCCATAACGCTCCGGATCAGATACCTGATAGGCAAATACATACCCACCTTCCACTTCACTCAATGTTTTAAGTTGTCTTCCCAATCCATATCCGTAAAAAATATTGTCTCCTAATACAAGTGCCACTTTGTCGTTGCCAATAAATTGTTCCCCAATTACAAAAGCTTGTGCCAACCCATTGGGTATTGCTTGGATCGCGTACTCAAAACGACAACCTACTTGGGATCCATCTCCTAATAAACGTTTGAACTGCGCATTATCTTCCGGAGTGGTGATGATCAAGATCTCTTTGATCCCCGCCAACATGAGAGTACTCAGCGGATAATAGATCATCGGCTTATCGTAGATCGGCATCAGTTGTTTACTGATGGCCTTGGTAATAGGATACAAGCGGGTGCCGGATCCGCCGGCGAGGATAATGCCTTTCATGGTTTTACAATGCGGGTGGTTGATGCTGAGTTAATTTTTGCTTATCGGTCAGCATACATTTGTTCGTAGTAATGCTGATAGGCCCCGGAGGTCACATGCTTCAGCCATTCTTCATTCTCAAAATACCAGTCGATGGTTTGTTGAAGTCCTTCTTCAAAAGTAACGGAGGGTTTCCAGCCTAATTCTTGATTGATCTTAGTGGCATCGATTGCGTAGCGGCGGTCATGCCCGGGACGATCTTTTACATAAGTGATCAACTCATTACTAGTACCGGGCGCATTGCCGAGTTTTTTGTCCATTTGCTCACAAAGCAGTTTTACCAGGTCAATATTTTTCCATTCATTGGAGCCTCCGATATTATAAGTGTCCCCATTTTTTCCTTGGTGATACACCAGATCAATCGCGCTCGCATGGTCTTTTACAAATAACCAGTCGCGGGTATATTGTCCGTCACCATAGACGGGCAACGGTTTTTTATTGATGATATTATGGATAAAAAGTGGGATCAGTTTTTCCGGAAAATGATTGGGACCGTAATTGTTAGAGCAATTAGTAATCACAATAGGCAAGCCATAGGTATCATGATAGGCTCTTACAAAATGATCACTCGAAGCTTTAGAGGCGCTATACGGTGAATGCGGATCGTATTTGGTTTGCTCGGTAAAGAAACCGGTCTCTCCTAAAGCACCGTATACCTCATCGGTAGATACATGATAGAAACGCTTGCCTTCCAATTGTCTTGCCCAATGTTTTTTAGCAGCATTGAGTAGGTTCACCGTACCGATCACATTGGTATATACAAAGTCTAACGGAGAATCAATGGAACGGTCTACATGGCTTTCTGCGGCCAGATGGATAACCCCGCTTGGTTGATAGTTTGCAAAAATTTTATCGAGCGCGTCGGTATCCAGAATGTTGACCTTTTCAAAAGCATAGTTTGGCTTAGTCTCAATGTCACGTAGGTTCTCTAGGTTGCCAGCATAGGTGAGCGCATCCAGATTCACGATGCGGGTGTTTGGGTAGTTGTTTACAAAACGACGCACCACATGGGAGCCAATAAAACCCGCACCGCCGGTAATAAGTATAATTTGCTTATAAGACATTATCTAAAACAGAAAGTCGGGATTTATCAATGAGTGCAATCAGTTCATACCCCAAGCTATCAATAGCCACTTTCACTTCTTTTTTTCTGACGTCTAATACCTTGGCCGTTTGATCCATAAACGTACCGCTGGTGATTAATACACCTTGTTGGGGTGCCAATTCCATCAGTCTTAATTGCACATTTTCATGTTCATCCAAAAATCGTTTAATAGTTTGGATTTCTTTTTCTTTCACAATGGCTGGTTTTCCATTCCAGTACACAAAGTTGATCACTCCGTTTGTTAAACGAACTAAACTTCGATCACTATCCTCTACTTTAACAAACACATAAGACTTAAAAAGCGGCTCTTCGATAGTTTTTATACGATCAGTCCATTTTCTTTTTACTCGGTTGAGTGGGCAATAACACTCCACACCTTTTTGATTCAAAAGTTGATTTACTTTTTTCTCCCACCGGGGCTTAGTGTAAAGTGCAAACCACTTGCGGTTCATCAATAATTGCTTGCGGATATTTGAAAGCTTCGCCATCTCAGTCACATAGTTAAAATTTTAACATGCGCTGGTTGGCAGCTTTCTTAGCTACTTAATAGGACAGTTCAAAAATAGGTAATAACCTGTTTGATGTGACTGAATAGAAAATAAAATTTGTATGAAAATGAATGAATTACTAAAAAATTAAATTTTATTTTTAGTAGCAATAAATACTTACGTATAAATATCCCCTTTTACTCCTAAACCTTGATGTAAATTCTCCTTTTGTCTAGCCACCAGCAAACTAGCCACATAAAGCTGATAACTGTTAACGCGTAGAACAAAGAACCGTTTTCCGGGGCTCCGGGGATATGAATGTAGACCTTTTTGTAGAGCCAGTTCCAGGGGGTAATACCATCTCCCAATTTAATTAAGGCCAACCCCTTGGGTAAAAAAGCGCTGAGTGCAAAAACAAAGAGGGCATTTTTGCCGAATACGTCAAAGAAGCGACTCAGTCTGATTTTTACCCCTTTGATTTCTATAAAATAGATCATGGTGGCGATGGTGAGAATGGCTAACCCAGTTGTATAGACCACATAAGAACTAGTCCATATTTTTTTGTTAATGGGCATCACCATATCCCAGCAAAAACCGGTTATGAGCATTGCGATGGCAGCTACAAAAAGGCCGTTGAGCATGGTTGGGAGGCTATCATTAGCTGCACCTTTTTCTTTCATATAATTACCCGCCAAAAAACCCAGAATTACTTGTGCAATGGCTGGTATAGTACTCATAATTCCTTCAGGATCAAATGGCATACCTTCTCCTTTGTACATGTGTGTAACCCCAAGAATTGCTTTGTCAATATTCGTTCCAAACCAGCCATTCAAACTATAGGGATCAGCGGGATTGCCAAGCAGACAAAGCGCCCAGTAACCGAGAAGTAAAAGCATGGCTGCATAAAAGGCTCTTGCACCTTTTAAGTAAAAAACAATGATAGCAGCAAAGAAATAGGCCAGGGCAATACGTTGCAATACACCTAGAATTCGGACATTTTCAAAAACTTTAAAAGAGTAGTCGGTGGCTTTGACAAAGGGCCACCAGTTGAGAAACAGCCCTATCAAAAAAATGAGGGCGGAACGTTTCAGCACCTTTCTCCAAAAAATAGTCGGGCCCGCCTGCTCTAATTTGGGCATAATAAAAGCCATGGCATTGCCCACTGCAAAAAGAAAAAAAGGGAATACCAGATCAGTGGGGGTTAATCCATGCCAAGGGGCATGTTCCAATGGAGCATAAATATGAGCCCAAGATCCGGGGTTATTAACTAGGATCATTAGACAGACCGTGGCCCCGCGGAATACGTCAAGGGAATAGAAGCGCTGGTTCAAGGGTAGCAATTTTAAGTAAGGTAGTAAGAAAAACTTGACCTGCCCTATTGAAAATCTATGCTTTCAATCAATTTATACAAACCATGATTACCTAAATCAACCGTATCAATATTTAAATTCTTATAATACAATATATTTTTATTGTAGTCTGAAGCGGGCATACGATTTAATCGAAGGCCATGATCAGAAATTATCATTATCGATGCTGAGCTATCACTACTTTGAACTATTTCAATTGCTGAGTTCATCCAGTTATAGGCATCCTTCAATCGCTCGTTTAAATTCTCATTGATCACACGAGGATAGTAATGAGGAGTATAAAAATGACCAAAGAACACCTCTCCGCTCTTTAATCTAGTGACTGCCTTTAATTCGTTTACTAATGCAGTATGATAATCTGCATAGTTTGTAAAGTTACCGACCCCCCTATTAGAGAAACTACTTATAATATAAGGTGCTACATAACGAGACATAGTGCTATTGATACCTCGGAAAAACTGTGTAGTGACTAGCGAATTGGGGCGATTCGTTTTGTCAAAAATAGAAAAGGCATGAAATGTGTAATTTTCCCCTTGCGTAAACATATTATTTTCAAGTGCATCTATAACATTATTAATTGCAATAGAATCATGCAATGTGCCAGTCAAGAAAGAAGTAACTGATTTCTCCGTATTAGGATAATTTGAAAAAAATCCTTTAAAAGAACTAAAATGGAGCGCCCTCAAAGCAGAATCAGCATGAAAAACAGAATCTTCCTTAAAATTTCTTTTATAAGATTCCACTGAAGGGTATTCATCAAACAAGAATATATATAAATCCCTTTTAATTGTTTTAACTCTAAAATTTGGCTCAACCTTCGATGGAATATGATTTCTAGAGGTCAAAAGCTGTGTAGAAATAAGCCCATAAGTGTAAAAAAAGAAAATGAAAAAAGAAAAAAACTTAAGATGTCGATGAGGGATAAAAAACATTAAAGCAAGTACACTAGAAAGGATTATAAACACAATGCCATAAACTAGTACAAAATGATCCCCATCAGAATATTGAAATACAATAGTCTGAAAAAATTTTTTTAACAGAAAAAAAAAGTCAAGATAAAAAACAATTAAAATAAATAGCAAAAGAGCACTGCGTCTATAAAAAATAAAAACAACTAAACCAAGCGATAGAAAATAAAATATATTAGTAAAACGAAATAGTGATTCCAAAAAATAAGGAGGATTAGAAAAATAAATTTCTTGAATTTCATTTGTGAGAAAAATAACAATTGATACTATAGATAAAATAGATACCCATTTTTCATATGAGATGAAATCTCTAGCTTGACTTTTAATATAGTTTTTCAACTGTTTCATTATCTTTTAATCAGATATAAAATTCTATATGCAGTCACGGATAATTTACAAAGTATTACACCATACTTACTTAAGCTTGCCTCCCATTTTTCTAGATCAATTAAATATGGGTAGTTTGGATTTGCAATAAGTTGATGGCGAGGATCCTCCTTTGCTACATATTCAATAATCATATGCCCATTTGGCCTTACGAGGCTTGACATAAAAACTAAAATCTGGTCAAATGACAAATTCTCTTCATGCATCAAATGATGTATAAGGCCCAAACCCATAACTACATCTACAGATTTAGACACCCTTTTACTTATTGACTCAATTGATTCAGAGAATCCTAATGCAGGAGTAAGGCCATACAAGCTGTTATATATAGGAAGTATATTGGATTTTTTTGAACGTTGATATAAATCCTTTGAAGCTAAGGGGTCTGACTCAACGCTAATGAATTGTATGTCAGGAAAATGATCAACAATATGCTCCGACATCATCCCATCGCTTGCACCTAGGTCCATACCAATTTTAACTTCAGGAGCAATTAGCTGAAAAAACTCTAGCAGCGTCTTTTTTTTATTTTGGACATAATCATCCCCTAAAACCGTCTCGGTGTAATAGTTTCCCCAACGGGTAGTTGTGGGCAACTTATGATTTAACCCTTTTATATAATCAAGGAAAAATTCAATATTATAACGATATTGATTTGAAAGTCCTTTCTTCTTTTTATCTGAAAAATCAGTAAGTGACTTCTTTGACGAAAGTGTTAAAGCTGATCTAAGCAACGCGTATTTTAACGACACCCTGTGAGACAGTTTTGGCTTATAAGTAAACATCCAATCTTTAGAAGCAATTAGGGGCAATAAGCTTAATGGTGGGAGTGTTGGATGTTCAGATAAGTAAAGCAAGGGGTAGGCATATTCTTTCAAAAATTGGTAAAAAGCGAGCCACATCTCACTCTCCTTTTTTATAAGTGACCCGTGATCAATAAATATAAACTTTCCATTACCCAAATAGGTCACATTCAATGGAGTAGCATCTGAAAAAGTGTATCCCTGAGTGTCCAGTTCTTTGAGCAATTCAAGAAAATAAATCGCAGAATCTTTGAATTGCTCAAATGTCCACTCATAATAATAGTTAACAAAAGAGATTGCCTCCACTTCATATAGATCACCCACCTTATTGTCTAGTACTTGAGGAAAGGCCCCAATTGTGTTGTATAAAGATGGAGCATGTCTCAATGATCGATAAAAGCGGTTTGAGCCTGCATCGTAAAAAACAGAACTAGACGGATCTTTATAACTACTCGGAACTTTTTGCACGCTTACTCTTTCGGTTTATTCGGGAAGCTATGGCTTTTATTTTTTCTTTGATTTTAGCTTTGTATATAAAAAAAGCTCCTGCCAACGCTGTCAAAACTTGAGCAATACCGAAACCTGATCCGGGGTCGATGTATGCGAATAATTCTAAAATCATGTTGCAAATTTTATGACTTTTTTTAATATAAAAAATTGAATTTCAGCGTACTGCATTAACACTTATGGGGGGGGATTACACTTATTGTATTTGACCAAAATCACTCGCTATTAATCAGTTATCATTATTCAATGAATCGTAAAACTAATATTTTTAGTATTTAATAACTAAACATTTTAGCTTTATGGTTCAAATTAACAACAGATGGATAGTAAGTCATTCTCAGGCCCGGTGGCCTATCAAGGGAGTAAGGGGTTCTCCCAGCAACAAGTTCGCAACGCCAATGCAACAGGGTTTGGTGCAGCAGCGGATGATTACATGGAGCGTGGTATTGATCTCAATGAAGAATTGATTCGCAATAAACCCGCTACGTATTTTTTCCGGATGAAAGGCGATGCCATGAAAGAAGCTGGCATTTTTGATGGAGATGTGTTGGTAGTAGATCGCTCCGTTCCATTAGCCAATGGTAAAGTAATTGTAGCGGTGCTCAATGGAGAATTGCTGGTGCGTCGGTTTCACAAGAACTTTTCTTCTGCGTTTTTAATTCCGGAGAACAGCAGATACAAAGCGATTAACCTGGCAGAGTTCAGTGACTTTACCGTATGGGGCGTGGTTACATATACAATCCACCAGCAGAATTAATAATTATTGCACGCACCTGCTTATTGAATAGTGTCTATGAAAGCAATTGTAGATTGTAATAATTTTTACTGCTCCTGTGAGCGGCTCTTTCAACCCAAATTGGAAGGGAAGCCCGTGGTGGTGCTTAGCAATAATGATGGTTGTGTAATCTCTCGCAGTGATGAGGCCAAAGTATTGGGGATTTCTATGGGCGTGCCGCTATTTGAAGTGCGTTCACTGTTGCGTGCGCAACAGGTAGCTACTTTTTCTTCCAACTATGCTTTATATGGAGATTGTAGTTGGCGTGTGATGGAAGTATTAAGAGAGATACTCGGTAAAGAACGAGTAGAAGTATACTCGGTCGATGAAGCTTTTTTAGAACTGGATGAGTTGGGTACGGAAGAACTGGAAAAACTAGCACTCACTATCCGCAATCAAGTAGAACAGTGGACCGGTATTCGCGTATCCATTGGTGTAGGGCCTACTAAAACACTGGCTAAACTAGCTAATCGTCTTGCCAAGAAAAATAAAGCAGCTACTAACTGCGTGATGGTGTTATCTACTGAATCAGCAACTGAAGACGCCCTACGCCGCACGGCCGTTGCTGATTTATGGGGCATCGGCAGGCGCTATGGAAAACAACTCCGTGAACGCTGGGGCATCTATGATGGTTGGCAATTGTCACAAGTGAGTGAAAGCTTTGCTACTAAATATCTGGGCGGCGTAGTAGGCACAAGACTCGTACGCGAACTAAAAGGAATCCCATCACGTGAAATGGAGGAGGAACGCACCCAGAAAAAAATGATAGCCACCACGCGCATGTTCGGACGCAAAGTCTACGAGCTCCAAGAAATCCGCGAAGCCATCGCTACCTACACCGCACGCGCCGCAGAAAAACTTCGTCGACAGTTTAGTGCAGCAGGTTATCTCTCCGTATTTATTATCAGTCACGCACCCGGACAAAGACATGGAATGGCTTATGATAATCACTGCACCTTAGATAAACCGAGTGCTGATTCAAGTGTATTAATTCATGCGGCATTAGAGCTGGTCAATGCTATTTTCAAACCTGGACTTGTCTATAAAAAAGCAGGCGTAGTACTCGGTGATATTGTTCCAGAATCCGCCCGACAAGGTTCACTCTTTGATGCTAACAGCAGCAATGATAATCTACCCTTAATGCTAGCCATTGATAATATTAATTTCAGCTGCCCACCCGCACACCAACCCCAACACGACAGCATTCTTCGCTTTGCCGCTTCCGGCACTAATCGGGGTTGGAAAATGAAACAAGAATTCCGTTCGCCACGCTATACTACTAAATGGCGAGAGATGCCGAAGGTGCGGTAAATCACCCGCTCTGCCCGTAAAATCCACTTCACAAAAGGTACTCAGAAGCTATAACTTATTAAAAAATTAATTTGGATATTAATTAACCTATAGCTTAATTTTGAATGAAAAGAAAATATGAAATTCTTCAAAGATCTACCACATACGAAAGAGTAATTGGTGTGGACTCTGAGGAAAGAGAGGAAATAATGAAACTACTTGAAGGCAACTCCAAGTATATTAAAAAGTTTAGGTACATCGTAGATAAAATTTTAGAACAACCGAACATGTACTTTGATGATTATAAAAAAATAAAATCAAGCCATCGAGAAACTATCACCGAAATAAGACTATTCCCGAATGGAGACAACTGTAGAATATACTGTAAGGAACAGTTGATTGATGGAACATTACACTGTGTAATATTGGCTGTACTCTTGGAAAAAAAGAAAAGTCAGAAAATAAATAAAGTCATCCAACAGATAATTAACCGAATTAAAAATTATGAATATGAACTACGAAGCTAAAAGCCGAAATACACAAGAAAGGTTTAAGAAAATCATGGATAGCCTGACAGAATCTGAGAAGATAGAGTCTGATAGTTTTATATTAATGTCGTCATTTCTTTCCCTGATAGAAATAGTACAAGAAGAAAAAGGAATAACCAGAAAGGAGTTAGCATCCTTAATTAAAACTTCGCCTAGCTATTTAACGCAGGTATTCAGAGGCGATAAGCCACTGAACTTTATAACCCTGGCAAAAATCCAGCAGGCGCTTGGAATTCGCTTTACCGTAGGAGTAAAACAACCTAAAAAAGAATCGACCACCAGAAAAAAAGCAAAGCTGGAGTATCAGTACTGATTCCTACTGATACTTCTTTACCAAATCCGACAAGATCTTCCGATCCGCCTCCGTGATCACTTTGATAGTATCCTGCTGCACAAAGTGAATTTTAAAAGACTGGATCGCATTTTTTTCATTAGCAATGTTATAGCCAATGATGCGTAGCGCTTGTAGCGCATTAAAATTATCAGGCACGGTTACATTGGTGGTATCATACCAATACCCAAATCCGTTTTTCGCCAATTGCTCCCACGGAAAGTTTCTGTTAGGATCCACTTTACGACCCGGAGCAATATCCGCATGTCCCACAAAATTGGCTTGCGGTATATTATAGGATCTTTTTAAATGTCCGAGTACACTCAGTAAACTATTGATCTGATCAGGTGTGAAAGTTTCATAGCCATCATTATCAATTTCAATACCAATACTCGAAGAGTTTAAGTCGGTAGCCCCACCCCACTTGCTCACACCGGCATGATGCCCGCGAAGTAGATCATTGAGCATATGATGCACGGTACCGTCCTTACAAATTACATAGTGAGAACTCACCGCAGTGCGCGCCAACGTAAACGTGCGCAGGGTTTGATCACAACTTTTTTGCGCAGTATGATGGATCACTACTAAACTGGGTTTACGCATCGAAAAATTAGTAGTACCTACCCAGGGAGTAGCCGTAGCAAAAGAGTCTTTCACCGGATATTCGCGCAGGAGCTTTGCAAAAGACTTTACTTGTTTTTTATAAACCTTATTGGTAGCAGCGTATTTATTAGGCGTACAGGCAGCTACTATAAAAACAGTAGCAATAGCAAGGGCTAAAAACTTTTTCATATTATAGAATTAAAGAGAATTTATCTACGATTGGAGGTTCCCCTATTTCCATGTCCTCCATGAGGCCGTCCTCCACGTGAGGGACCTCCCCGTTTTGGTCTCCCACCCCCCGCCTGTCTTTTATTCGGTTCATAAGCTGGTGTGGGGCCGAGTTCTGCTGGAACTGGTGCTTTCTCCACTTCTTTTTCTAAGAGTCGCTCAATATCACCAAACTTTCGTTGATCCGCTTCGCTAACTAAGGTATAGGCTGTCCCGTCTGCTTCAGCGCGTGCCGTTCTTCCAATCCGGTGAACATAATCTTCGCCATCGTCCGGCACATCCCAATTCACCACCAGATCAATCGTATCAATATCAATACCACGGCTAATAATATCGGTAGCTACTAATAAGGGCACACGACCGCTGGCAAAAGCACTCAGTGTGTTTTCTCGAACGGTTTGCTCCAAGTCACTATGAATCTCTTCTACGGTGAATCCCGAACGCTTGAGATTGCGGGTAAGTTCTTTCACGGTTTGTTTACGGCTACAAAACACTACGGCATTTTTATAGGGAGTTTGCTTGAGTAGATAACTAATTAGTGGCATCTTCTGCGGCTCATGCACTACATAAGCCTTTTGGATAATTTTCTCAGGCGGTCTAGAAATAGCAATATTAATCTCCACCGGATCTTTTAAAATCTTTCTAGCTAATGCACGAATCTTTTCCGGCATGGTTGCTGAGAATAATAAACTCTGCCGATTAGCGGGTAGATGCGCTAAAATTTTATTGATATCATCCTGAAAGCCCATATCGAGCATACGATCGGCTTCATCCAGGACTAAATATTTTAATTGCTTAAAATTTACATAGCCCATATTCAAATGCGCAATCAATCGTCCGGGTGTACATACCACAATATCAGCTCCTAGTTGTAAGGCTTTTTTCTCCGCTACAAAATTTTGTGCATCACTACCACCATAAATGGCAATAGAACTAAGATTCGTAAAATAAGAGAGTCCTTCCACATGCTGAGAAATCTGAATAGCCAGTTCACGGGTAGGAACCAAAATCAAAGTTCCCACTGAATCAGTTACAGGATGCAGCAGTAATTGATTCATCACCGGCAATAAAAAAGCGGCCGTTTTGCCCGTACCCGTTTGTGCTGAAGCAATCACATCCCTCCCAGACAATATGGGCGGAATCACTTGTTCTTGTACGGGAGTAGCGGTTTCGTAATTGGAAGCTTCGATGCCCTCCAATAGGGCAGCAACAAAATTAAAATCAGTAAAACGCAATGAGAGAAATTTTCATAATAAAAAGGAAAGATACAGAATAAAACGCACTACATATTTCTCCGATACTGCCCACCCACCTGATAGAGGGCATGGGTGATTTCTCCGAGCGAGCAAGTTTTAACCGTTTCCATGAGCTCCTCAAAGAGATTTCCATTAGAGATGGCCACTTCTTGCAAACGGCGTAAGCTTTGTACAGCGGTTGCAGCGTTGCGGTTTTGAAAAGCCCGAAGATTATTGATCTGTTGCTCTTTTTCTTCGGTATTACTTCTAATTACTTCGCCGGGGATTACCGTGGGTGATCCTTTTTTATTGAGGAAGGTGTTCACCCCAATGATGGGAAGTTCCCCCGTATGTTTTTGATGCTCGTAATACAAGCTCTCCTCTTGAATCTTATTACGCTGATACATTCTTTCCATGGCACCGAGTACGCCGCCACGCTCCGTGAGTCGGTCAAATTCAGTAAGGACCGCTTCTTCTACTAGATCTGTTAATTCTTCCACCGCAAAAGAACCTTGTATCATGTTCTCGGTCTTGGCAGAGCCGAGTTCGCGGTTAATGATTAGTTGTATGGCCATCGCGCGGCGTACACTTTCCTCGGTAGGAGTCGTGATGGCTTCGTCATAGGCGTTTGTGTGCAGGGAATTGCAATTATCATAGATCGCATAGAGCGCTTGCAGCGTGGTACGGATATCATTAAAATCAATCTCCTGCGCATGCAACGAACGGCCTGAGGTTTGAATATGATACTTCAGCATCTGACTGCGCTTGTTCGCTTTGTATTTATACTTCATGGCCTTGGCCCAGATGCGACGTGCTACACGACCGATCACACTGTACTCAGGATCCATCCCATTGCTAAAGAAAAAAGAAAGGTTTGGCGCAAAATCATCAATGTTCATCCCGCGGCTGAGATAGTATTCCACAAAGGTAAAACCATTAGCCAGCGTAAACGCTAACTGCGTAATGGGATTCGCACCAGCCTCTGCAATATGATAACCGCTAATGGACACGGAATAAAAATTACGCACTTGTTGTTGCGTAAAATACTCCTGTACGTCGCCCATTAACTTCAAGGCAAACTCAGTAGAAAAAATGCAAGTATTCTGCGCCTGATCCTCTTTTAGAATATCCGCTTGCACCGTGCCGCGTACTTGTTGGAGTGCGTGCGCTTTACAACGGGCATATTCGTCGGCCGGTAATACTTCATCACCACTCAGGCCCAATAATTGCAAACCAAGTGAATTATGTCCGGGAGGAAGTTCGCCCGGAGAAAGTGGATTGTAATAACGAGGAAGAGTACCGCTGGAATATTTCTGTCGTAATACTTCTTGTACACGTTTTTCTATACCTAACTCTTTAATTCGCTTTTCACATTGCTGATCAATGGCAGCATTCATAAAAAAGGCCAAAATGATCGGTGCCGGACCGTTGATGGTCATCGATACCGAAGTCTTAGGATCACAGAGATCAAAGCCACTATAAAGTTTTTTAGCATCGTCTACGGTAGCAATACTAACACCACTGTTTCCTACTTTTCCATAGATGTCCGGGCGGTGATCGGGATCTTCACCGTATAATGTTACCGAATCAAATGCCGTTGACAAACGCTTAGCCGGTTGATCGGTGCTTACATAATGAAAGCGCTTGTTGGTTCTTTCAGGTCCGCCTTCGCCTGCAAACATTCTTGTGGGATCCTCGCCTTCGCGTTTGAGTGGGAATACGCCAGCGGTATAGGGAAAATGACCGGGTACGTTTTCCTGCGCTTGCCAGCGAAGTAAATCACCCCAATCTTTAAATTTGGGCAGCACCACTTTGGGAATACGCGTACCACTGAGACTGGTACTGGTCATCGGCTGCCGAATGGTTTTATCACGAACGGTGTATTCGTAAAAATCTTCTTGGTAGGCTTTTACTTTTTGCGGCCAGTTGGTAATCAGTTTACGGCTAACGGGAGTAAGTTGCTCGGTGATTTTTTCAATTTCTTGTTGTAACGCTGTGGCTAAGGCTTGATTATTTTTCACCACCTCACTTTGTAAAGCCCCTTGTAATTGATACCAACGCGTAGCGAGTTCACTTTGTGCATGGACCAGTTGATCGTATTCGCGATTATTGGTAGCAATTTCTGCAAGGTAGCGCACGCGGCTGGGTGGTATGATGGCACTACTTAATTCAGCAGTGGCTTCAAATTTTGTCGCACCATACTGCACACCAGTTTTGGCTTCGATTTTTTGTAAGAGTAATTGAAAAAGTTTATTGACTCCTTCGTCATTGAACTTGCTAGCCATCGTGCCTACTACGGGGATCTCCTCGTCTTTGGCGCTAAATAAAGTATGATTGCGTTTGTACTGTTTACGCACATCGTTCAACGCGTCTTTGGCCCCGGCCTTATCAAATTTATTGAGACAAATCAAATCAGCATAGTCGAGCATGTTGATCTTTTCTAATTGCGTGGCCGCTCCATATTCAGGCGTCATCACATACATACTCACATCGCAGTGATCCAAAATACTCGCATCACTTTGTCCAACTCCGGCGGTTTCAATGATGATGAGATCAAATGCGGCGCGTTGACAAATAGCTACGGCATCGCGTAGTGCCGAACTTAATGCTGTATTATCATCGCGCGTAGCCAAAGAACGCATATAGGCCCTGGGATGATTGATCGCATTCATCCGTATCCGATCACCCAGTAATGCGCCGCCTGTTTTTTTACGAGATGGATCCACCGAAATCACCGCCACGGTCTTGTCAATGAAATTGTTTAGGTAGCGCCGCACGAGTTCGTCCGTAACACTACTTTTTCCCGCACCGCCGGTTCCGGTAATGCCAAAAACGGGTGCTTTTTTTG
>Ga0068872_10001543_pt1 | contig 18575 bp, 11 predicted proteins | sample NOAtaG_7_FD_66441 | JGI IMG/M metagenome (GOLD analysis project Ga0068872, IMG submission 66441) | Freshwater lake microbial communities from Lake Erie, under a cyanobacterial bloom - NOAA_Erie_Diel1S_2200h metaG | ecosystem: Environmental > Aquatic > Freshwater > Lake | place: USA: Ohio, Lake...
TCATCGTGATGATTTACCGCCGCATCCGCAGTACCGATGTTTCACTTCTCAACCTGCTGAAAGGATAAGCACATGGAACAACTTGTCAATCTGATTCCCTTATTTCCGCTGGCGGGTTTCCTGATCAACGGCCTTGGCTTCGGTAAGATTCCGAAATCCATGGCCGGCATCATCGGAAGCCTTGCTGCGCTGCTCTCCTTTGCTGCGTCGGTGATGGCGCTTTCAGGATTTCTGAAAGGCGGACAGGTGCCGGTTGAAACGCAGATCTGGACCTGGATTTCGTCCGGCAACTGGCAGGTAGACTTCTCTTTTTACGCCGATCAGCTCACCTTCTGCATGCTGATGGTGGTGACCGGCGTAGGATTCCTGATTCACATTTTTTCGATTGGCTACATGCACCACGATGAGGGCTTCGGGAAGTTTTTTGCCTTCCTGAACCTCTTCCTGTTTTCCATGCTGGTGCTGGTGCTGGGCGGAAACCTGCTGATGACTTTCATAGGCTGGGAAGGCGTCGGACTCTGCTCTTTCCTGCTGATCGGTTTCTGGAATAAAAACGATGCCTACAACGCTGCTGCGAAAAAAGCCTTTGTGATGAACCGCATCGGGGATCTTGGTTTCCTCATCGGGATTTTCATTCTGATGTTCCGGATTGGTTCGGTACAGTACACCAGTCTGGTGGAAATGCTGGGCAATGAACAGGTGCTGAACGATCCCTTTATGGTGGCGGCAGCGCTCTGCCTGTTTGTCGGAGCGATGGGAAAAAGCGCACAGCTTCCCCTCTTTACCTGGCTTCCGGATGCCATGGCGGGACCAACACCAGTCTCGGCCCTTATTCACGCAGCCACCATGGTAACTTCCGGCATTTACCTCCTCATCCGCATGAATGTGCTTTACAGCTCCGTGCCTGTGGTTCAGGAGTTTGTGATGTGGATTGGCCTGGCCACGGCCATCATCGGTGCCCTGATCGGAACATCGCAGAACGACATCAAGAAAGTGCTGGCTTATTCCACCGTAAGTCAGCTTGGCTTTATGTTTGTAGCTCTTGGGGTAGGAGCCTACACCGCAGCTCTCTTCCATGTAATTACGCATGCCTTCTTTAAGGCACTGCTTTTCCTTGGTGCAGGTTCAGTGATTCATGGTCTGCATGAGGAGCAGGACATCCGCCGCATGGGTGGTTTGAGGAAACTCCTCCCGGTGACCTATTTCACTTTCATGATCGCCAACCTGGCCATTGCCGGCGTACCGCCTTTTTCAGGCTTCTTTTCTAAGGATGAAATTCTGGTGCACACCTTTGTACACAATAAAATTGCCTGGGGGCTGCTTACCGTCACCGCCGGTATTACGGCCTTTTACATGTTCCGGCTTTTCTTCCTCGTGTTTTTCAACGAGTACCGCGGAAAGCTGGCTGCGGAAAAAATCCACGATGCACCTCCGAGTATGGCCATTCCTTTATCCGTGCTCGCTGTGCTGAGTCTGGCAGGCGGACTTATCGGATTGCCCGAAGTCTTTCATATGCCACATTACCTGAATGAATTTCTTCAGCCGGTGCTGATGCCGGGTCAGGTAATGTCGCAGATTGCCCAAACTGCTCACAAGGTTTCCCATGCGGATGAGTGGATGGTGATGGCAATTTCCGTCGGGGTTTCGCTGGCAGGCATCATAGCCGCCTGGGTTATGTATTTGTCCCGCAAAGCCGTACCTGCCGAAGGCTCAGCCTCAAACCCGCTGGCCCGTTTCTTCGAAGGAAAGTTTTACATCGACGAGCTTTACGACTGGGTGGTAGTGAAGCCGGTTAGCCTGATCGGCAGCCTTTTTTCCGTGCTGGTTGACTTGCTGATGATCAATCTTCTGGTCGAAGGAATCGGTGCTGTAAGCCGGCTTGGCGGCAGCATTCTCCGAACCACACAGAACGGCCGGGTTTCGGCTTATGTCCTGTCTATGCTGATTTTCATTCTGGTTTTTGCTCTGGTCTTCCTTTTCAGAATCGCTTAAATGAATCCTGTTATTCTCTTACTCAGTCCGGTTATACCAGCCATCATAAGCCTGATAGCCGGAAAGAATGCACTCATTCAGCGCATTCTCACTTTACTTTCCCTAAGCTTTTCCCTGTTTGTTCTTCTCGGCTGGCATTCAACCGGTTTTGAGGAACTTTCGGTCAGCTATCCCTGGATTCCATCCTTTGGTGTTTCGCTGGCGCTTGCCGTGAACGGACTGAATTACTGGTTTCTGGTTTTAACAGCCATTGTGGTTTTTGCGGCCCAGCTTTACCACAGTACGCAGGAAGAGGATAAAGTGCGGGGCGATGTGATGGCCCTGATTTCCCTGCTTCAGGTTTGTCTTTACGGCGTTTTCATGGCGCAGGACCTGATGCTGTTTTACTTCTGTTATGAGGTTTCCATCCTTCCCATCTACTTCATTTCATCACGTTACGGAAGTCCGGCCGCCGAAAGAGCCATCCTGAAATTCTTCCTGTACACCTTGGCCGGAAGTCTTTGCATGCTGCTGGCGATTTTGTACATGTACAGCCAGACTGGCGCGACGAATTTCCTCTTTTCCAGTTTTTCCTCCGGCTATTTCAGTGCGGATGTACAGGGCTGGCTTTTCCTCGCCTTTTTTGTTGCTTTCGCGATCAAGATGCCGCTTTTCCCTTTTCATTCCTGGCAGGCCGACGCCTATGCAGAATCTCCGGTGGAAAGCACCATGCTGATGTCCGGCATTCTTCTGAAAATGGGTATCTACGGGATGATGGCCATTGTGCTGCGCCTGTTTCCGCTTGGCATTAAGGAATATGGCTACATCTTCATCGGCCTCTCGGCTTTCGGTGTGCTGTATGGCGCCCTGATTGCCATGGTGCAGTACGACATCCGCAAGGTTCTTGCCTTCTCTTCGCTTTCCCACGTTGGCCTGATCGGAACCGGCCTTCTTACCTGGGAACCCGTAGCAGTGGAAGGTGTAGTGCTTCAGATGTTTGCACACGGCATCAACATTGCAGGTTTGTTTTTTATGGCTGATATCATTTCTAAATCTTTCGCCAGCCGGGACCTGGATCAGATGGGCGGGCTTACAAAATCCTCCTTTATTCTTACGGTTTTCTTTTTTGTTTTCGTGCTGGGCAGCATCGCAGTGCCGCTCACCAACGGTTTTCCCGGTGAGTTCAAACTCATCATGGGTATTTTTAAATACAACCAGTGGCTGGGCCTGCTCTGCGGAAGCACGGTGATTCTGAGTTCGGTTTACATGATCCGGGTTTTTCAGAAAGCCATGCTGGGCGAAGCGAATCCAATCATCGAAGGAAATTCCGTTGCGCTTGATTTTTCAAGGGTGGCCGGTCTTGCTTTCCTGCTTTGTTTTGTCCTAATCCCGGGGCTGTTTCCAAATCTGATTTCAGGAATTTCCGATGCGGCTGTCAAAATCCTGATGCTTCCTTATTAAGAAAAATGCTTACCATTACCTTCCTCTCCCTCCTTGGTCTGATTGTTCTTTTTCTCGGATTTTCGGGAAAACCCGGGCTCAATCTGAGTCTTACGGTTGTTGGTCTTCTTGCCGGGCTTGCGATTCTTTTCGGACTGGATCAGAACCTGCTGGTTCCCGATGGCATGGATACCCAACTCAGTTTCGACAATATTTCCATGCGCTTTTCCGGGCTCATGATTTTCTTCACCTTCGGGATTGTCATGCTGGGAAAATCCTACCTGCACCGGGAAGACATCCAGTCTGCCGAATTTCTGGCGGTGCTTCTTTTCTCCCTGGTGGGTGCTCTGATGCTTTCTGCCTTCACCCATATGCTTACCCTCTTCGTAGGATTGGAGACCCTCGGAATTTCCCTTTACATCCTGGCTGGCACCGATAAAAAATCGCCCGGCTCTAATGAATCTGCATTGAAATACCTGCTGATGGGGGCATTTGCGACCTGTCTGGTTTTGTTCGGCATGGCTATGTTGTATGGCGCTACCGGGCTTCTTGATTTCGCCGGAATTGCCGCTTTGAATTCTTCTCAGGTAGATTCGGATCTGTTCCGCATCGGAATATTTTTTCTCCTGGCCGGTGTTCTTTTCAAGGTTGCAGCTGCTCCATTTCATTTCTGGTCGCCGGATGTGTATGAAGGCGCTCCCAATGTGGTAATGCTTTACATGTCGGTTGTGGTGAAAATTGCCAGTTTCGCTGCTTTGTACAGGATTTTCGTTCTTTATTTTCAGGGTCTTTCACATTTCTGGTGGGAGGTGATGTACTATGCGGCACTTGCTTCCCTTCTGGCCGGCAACCTTCTTGCCCTTGTTCAGAAATCACTTAAAAGGCAGCTCGCCTTTTCCAGTATTTCCCATACCGGTTATCTGCTGTTTGCTGTGCTGGTAATGGCAAAAAGCAATCAGGAAACCGGAATTCTATTTTATCTGTTTGGTTATGGCGCTGCTCTGATTGCTGCCTTCTCTGTACTCATGTCCTGGTTTCCAACAGGAGATAACATCTGGCTTTCGGATTTGAAGGGGGCTGCCAAGTCAGATCCGGCAGGTGCCATTGTGCTTACCATTGCGTTCCTTTCAATGGCGGGTATTCCCATGACAGCGGGATTTTTCGGTAAGCTCTATATGTTCGTTCCGGCAATGCAGGACGGCCTTTATCACCTGCTCCTTGTGGGAATCACCTCCAGTCTGATCGGAGCTGCGTATTACCTGCGCCCGGTGATGAATGTGTGGTTTTCCAATTCAGATTCCCTTGCTCCGGAGGCAGGTTTTTCTGCCTGGATTGGTTACTTCTGCGCGATCCTTCTTTTGATGGGTGGGCTGTTTCCGGATTTGTTAACAGGATTACTGGCGGCAATTCCATCCTGAAAATTCAAATCCACGATCGTTTTTCTTCCTGATTTGAATCTTTGACCGATTCGGTTTTACTTTGAGGGCCTGAGTAAAGGGTAAAACTGAATCATACCGAAAGAAATTGGCGCGCATTCTAATTACCGGAGTAGCCGGTTTTATTGGTTCCCACACAGCAGAGAAATTTCTTGAGGAAGGACATTCTGTTACGGGCATCGATAATTTTGATGCCTTTTATCCCAGACAGATGAAGGAAAAGAACCTTGCCTCATTTCTTCATCACCCCGCTTTTGAGTTTCTGGAGTTTGACTTTACACAGGATGATTTTTCCCTGCTGAAGGTAAAGCCATTTGATGCGGTCGTTCATCTTGGTGCTAAGGCAGGAGTGCTCCCTTCTTTGAAAGAACCTCAGGAATACATCCGGGTAAACATTTATGGAACCTGGAGAGTTCTGGAATTCATGCGTGAGACAGGATGCCAAAAATTGATTTTTGCTTCATCCTCCAGCATTTACGGAAACAATCCTGTTCCGTTCGAAGAATCGGCAGATGTAAGTCAGCCTATTTCGCCTTATGCTTTCTCCAAAAAATCCTGCGAACTCCTTACCCATACCTACCACAGCCTTTATAAAACGGATGTTCTCAATCTTCGTTTTTTTACCGTTTTCGGGGAAAGACAAAGGCCCGATCTTGCCATTCATAAGTTTGTGAAGGCCATTCTCAAGGAAGAACCTATTACTCTGTATGGTGACGGAAGTACCTCAAGGGATTACACTTATGTTTTGGATACTGCAGACGGAATAAACAGAGCATTCCGTTTTCTTGAGCAAAATTCAGGGGTTTATGAGAACATCAATCTTGGAAATCGGAAACCGGTAAGCCTGCTGGATATGGTTCAGACCATTGAGCGTGTACTCGGCAAAAAGGCAGATATTCAGTTTTTGCCTGCTCAGCCCGGTGATGTGGAACGCACCTTTGCCAGTATTGAAAAGGCCGGCAGATTGCTGGGCTATTCACCGGAAACTACCTTTGAGGAAGGGGTTCGCCGCTTTGCAAACTGGTATCAACAATCTTATTCCTGAGCCATGAGCATGGTTAAGATTACAGTTGTAATTCCCTGCTATAATCATGGTGCCTACCTCTGGGAGGCAATTCGCAGCGTGGAAAACGCAGGGTTCAGTGATTATGAAATCATCATTGTAGACGATGGCTCCACTGATCCGGAAACCAGAAAAGTGGCACTCGAAGTTCAGGAAGCCGGTTATCACATCCTGCTTCAGGAAAATCAGGGGGTTGCGGCTTCCCGTAACAATGCCATACGGCTTGCCAGAGGAGAGTTCATCATTCCGCTGGATGCCGATAACCGTTTGCTGAAACCTTATTTTTTTAAGGGTCTTGAAATTCTTGAGCAAAACCCGGATGTCGGAGTTGTTTACGGGGATGCACTGATCATCGGTGAGAAATCCGGCGACTGGAAAAACCATCCGCTGGTACTGGAAGAAATGCTTTTTGAAAACTACATTGATACCTGTGCCATCATCCGGAGGGCTATGTGGGAGCAGGTTGGTGGCTATGATTCAAAGGCACCGGTTCCCACAAGGCAGGATTACATCTTCTGGCTCGACTGCCTGAAACACGATTGGAAATTTGTTTACCTGCCGGAATATTGTTTTGAGTACCGCTTTTTGGATGGTTCGGAGGTGAGGAAATATGCCCGGATTTCTTCCAAGCGCCTTCTAATTACGGAATATATTTTTGAAAAGCAAAAAGTAATTATTAAGCAGTCAGCAGAAAGAGGACACTTAAATTCTTACACGTCAAGGTTACTAATGGCTGGCCTTCTGTTTCAGTTAGCTTCTTACCATTTAATTTCTGGATCCATAATCAGAGGATATTTTTATTTGTACGAAGCTATTTTGTGGAATCCCCAAAAAATACTCAAATCCTTAAAGCTAGGTCTGGGCTGGCCTTTAAAGCGATTTATTCTTAGTTAAAGGCTATTCTGAAATTTTCAGATTATTGAGTAGGTAAAGCCTTTCTCCACTTATTGTGTCCACGCAAGCCAATGTAAACATTTCTTTTAAATCAGGGTATTGATTTATATCTTTTTCTTTATCAACGGCAAGAAAATTTATTTTCTGATTAATAATAAACTGTTTTCTGAATGTAGAAGTATCGTTTATTCCTGATTTGGAAAATTGTTTTAAAAATGGGCTTTCCATATTCATATGTAAAATGCTTTTTTCTTTGATTAGTTTGATATTTTCGCCGATATTAATTGGGGTAATGCATGAGTTTTCGTAGAATATGATGAATGATCCTGTTTGATTTAGGTATGGAAGACCTTTAAAATAGCCATCGGGCTTAATTAATGAAATACCTCTCCATGTTTTTTGCTTTTTACTTCCTAAAAAATTTACATATGAATTCGAGTACCTGCGATTAAAATTGTCCATATTGTTTGAAAATATTCGATAGAATGCAAATAACTGATATGATAGAAAAAGCATCGCAAAAATTTTAATCACTATTTTATTTGTGTTATGTATCAAAAAAATAATAGCATAGGCCAATGAAAGTGAAATGACAGGGGAAGCAAGGTTTACAAAAAATTGGAATGAGTCGACATTTCCAATTGTTACCGAATTTGTTATTGAGCTAATTAGAAGTGAAAACGCGATGAGGAAGAAAATCTGAAAATCATATCGAGATACCTTTTTATGATTAAATCCAATGGCTATAATGCATGGAATAATGCATATAAAGAATGCAATTATATTATAGGAGAATGTTCCAAAAATTATTCTAAATGACTTGTACTGTAGAAAAATGTCAGATTCGTATGACCCTGAAAGCTCTTGTGATCCACCTATGGATGCAAAATAAAATAGTATACAATTAATTAATCCAATAGATATGGCTTTAAATTTTGTTTTGAGCGAAAAATTTCCCGATAACAAAAGAATTGCAAAGGTTATTCCAATTGAATGCGCAGTTAGTGGCCAGAAGAATATAGCAAGAAATAGTGGCCAGAAGAAATAATTTCTCCCATTCTTCCAAAGGAAGAAAACCATGGAGAAAAATAATAATAGGACAGATAATTTTAATCGATTTGCTGGGATAAAATCTGATAGATAAGTTAAAAAAATTCGAAGTGTATGGGGAATATTAGGTAATTCAAGCATCTCAAAGGTAGTATATGATCCAAGTATAGGGATAAACATTGATATAATAAAAGATGAAGTTTTACTCATTCCATTTAGTTTGCAACCTTTAAAAAAATGGAATGATGATAGTCCCAGAAAAAGAGGATAAATTCCGTATCGGAATGAAAATACAGGCTTTATGTTGGTTATTTTTTGAATTAGGATTGCGCCCCAGATTTCAAAATAGTGGTATATGCTATTTTTTGCAAAATCATCAAGCCAGTATGCCCTGTAATCGTTTGTTTCATATCCGAATTTACTTATTTGTGATGCTAGATTTATGCAGAAGAACTCATCAATATACGGCATATTTATCGTATATCCATCTCTAAAGCTAAAAATTAGTGAATGCGAAATATATAAAATAAAATAAAAGGATATGTAAATCGGTTCCTTCCACCAGTGCGCCGACACCTCGATTTCTTTTTCCTGTTTAATAATTGAGCATAATATGAAGTATAGTGGAATTGTAAGCATGGTTGTTAACCAGCCTTTAATTACTAGACTTGTTGCAAACACTACAATTAGGAGGCCATGAATAGTGTCGAAAGTTGAATATGCTAATGGCCCGAAAGGAAAAAATTTTCTAACTATGGAACCCGTAAGTTTGAGAAGGAAAATAAATGGTATGATGATGGGAATAGTTTTAAGCAAATCCAGTAGAAAAAAATTCTCTATCATTTCTCTAAGTAATATTTTTTTGTTTCAAAAGTAGTAATATTTTAGTTTTCTGTTTTGGGCAAAGTGGTTATTTTGTGTTCCTTGATTCATAATATTTTTGGTTTCCTGTATTAATAAAATAATTTTGAATTTTTCATTTGTTAACTAGTTATGGTTTTGATTTGTACTGATCAAGCATCTGATATTGTTAATGACTCACTCCGCCACACCATTTTTTCCTGGTCGAAGCAAAAGGGAATAATGCCTCTCAACATTGAGCGGGCCAAAGGGGTTTACCTGTACGACCGGTCCGGCAAGCGATTTCTGGACTTTTCCTCCCAGCTGATGAATGTAAACATCGGCCATGGGGATCAGCGTATTACCGAAGCGGTCATGCGGCAGATGCAGGAAGTGAGTTATGTGCATCCCGGTATGACCACAGCAGCCCGGGCTGAGCTAGGAAAAAAACTGGCCGAAGTAGCGCCGGGCACCCTGAACCGTACTTTTTTCACAAATGGAGGGACAGAAGCGGTGGAACATGCCATGAAACTGGCGCGTATGTACACCGGCCGGCATAAAATCATCACGCTTTACCAGAGTTATCATGGAGCAACTTATGGTGCACTTTCAGCCGGCGGCGATCCCAGGGGGAATCCGCATGACAGTCAGGGTGTTCCCAACATCATCCATGTAGAAAACCCGTATTTCTACCGTTGTCCCTGGAATAGTAAAACACCGGAAGAATGTACCGAGAATGCCATTGCCCATCTGGAGCGCGTAATCAAATATGAAGGTCCTTCCAATGTAGCAGCCATTCTGATGGAAGGCGAAAGTGGTTCTTCCGGCTGCATCAAGTATCCTCCCGGCTACTGGAAAAAGGTTTCTGAAATAGCAGCGCGATATGGAATCCTCACCATTTGCGATGAGGTGATGAGCGGATTCTGCCGAACCGGGAAGTGGTTCGGAATTCAGCATCATGGTGTAGAACCGGATATGATGACCATGGCCAAAGGCATCACCAGCGGCTACATTCCGCTGGGAGGCCTGATGGTGAAAGAGGAGATAATTTCCACCTTCGACGATAAGCCGCTTCCGCTCGGACTTACCTATTCGGGGCATGCCGTTGCCTGCGCTGCTGCCAATGCCGTACTTGATATTTACCACGAAGAAAATCTGGCAGACCGTGCGGCTGAAATGGGCCGCTACATCGAAGGCAGAGTAAAAGCCATGTCGGATGTTCACCCAAGCATCGGTGATTTCCGGAATACCGGCCTGCTGGGTTGCCTAGAATTGGTGAAAAACCGCACAAGCAAAGAGCCCATGGCGCCATGGAATGCAGCGCCTCATGAAATGGAGATCATGAACAAGGTTGCCGGAAAGCTGTCTGAACTGGGCATGTTTACTTTTGTGCGCTGGAACTGGATTTTCATCGCACCACCGCTTACCATCACAAAAGAGCAGGTGGATGAAGGCCTCGACATCATCTCAAAGGCTTTGCAGATTGCCGATGAGCATTGCAAATAAGATCATTAAAAATTGACCCTCTAATTTTTGAAAGAGCCGCAGAAGCTGAATTACTTTGCGGCTCTTTTTTTGCACCATGAAAGTACATCTCGTAACCGGAGCCTGCGGATTTGTAGGCCGTAACCTTGTAAAAAGACTTTTGTCCACCACAACCGACATCCTCGTTATTGTGGATGATCTGTCTACCGGAACGGCACCTCAAACCTGGCTTCCTTCGAATGAACTCGATGAGAAAAAGGGGGGCAACTGGATAGGAGAGAGGGTGCTTTACTTCAATCAGGATTGCCGGAAATTCTTTCAGCGCTGGTACGATAATCCGGAGTGGATGAAATCGTATGGCCTGGATCGGGTGGTTTTCGATGATGTATTTCATTTTGCTGCCATCGTGGGCGGCCGCTCTAAAATAGAAGGCGATCCCATGATGGTGGCTCTGGATCTGGCCATCGATGCAGAATTTTTCTATTGGGTTACCCGGTTTAAGCCCACAAGAGCGCTGTTTCCAAGTTCTTCAGCCGCCTACCCCATCGACTTACAGACTGATTCTGCTGCCATTGCGCTTGCAGAAAGCGACATCAACTTTGCAAAAATGGGTCAGCCTGACATGACCTATGGCTGGTCTAAACTTACCGGTGAGTTTCTGGCCCAGGTTGCTGCCAGAAATTATGGCATCTCAGTAGCCTGCGTAAGACCATTTTCCGGATACGGTGAAGATCAGGATCTGAGCTATCCCACTCCGGCCATTGCTGCGCGTGCCGCCAGAAAAGAAAATCCCTTTGAAGTATGGGGTACCGGTTATCAGGGCCGTGATTTTGTACATATCGACGATTGCATCGATTGCATCCTGATGGCACTGGACAATATTCACGACGGTTCTGCCATTAACATCGGTATGGGCAAACTTACCAGCTTCCGCGAACTGATTGAGATCTTTACCGGTTTTGCCGGATACAAGCCTGAAATCAAGGCGCTTACAGACAAGCCTATGGGCGTGCACAGCCGTTACTCCAACATGGATTATGTGCACAATACCTTCGGCTGGAGAGCAAAAATCAGCATTGAGGAAGGCATGCGGCGCGTGTACGATGCAGCGCTTGAGCGCATCAGACAGGGAGCTTAATCAGGAACAATCAGCAGTTTCCTGCTCTCTGATACAGCCCCGCTACGGAACCAGACATGATATAGTCCACCTGCCCATGCAGCGGTATTGATCAGTCGTGCATAACGGCCGGGTAGGGGATTTTCCTCATTCAGTCGGTAAACCTCTTTTCCCAGAGAATTTATTATTCTGAGTTCAAAGGGGTCGCCTGAAACAAGACTCAGGTCCACTGTGGCAGAAGGCCCTGCCGGATTAGGATAGAGCCCCACCAGGCTGGAAACAGAATCCAGGCTAAGGCATTGAACATTGTCATCCGGACTAAGTTCTTTCTCCGGATTTTCCAGTCTGGCCTCCACACACAAGTAAGGAATCCGCTGCGAGCTTCTGTATTGTATGCCTGATTTGAAGTCGTACTGAATCACTGCACCAGGAAGCAAAATACCATTCCATTTTTCCCTGATGGTGGTGAGATTCCCGCTTTTAAGGAATAGATTAATGCTTTTAAGTGCAATATTGCTCTGATTTTCAATTTCGACGGCTATTGCAATGTTCTCATTTCCTTTCGCCGCAATAATCTTCCGTACTTTAACTTCCTGTAGAGGATTGGTAACCACATTCACCACCTTCTGTACTGTGGTGGAACAGATTGTACCGCTTCGCGTGGCGGTCATGGTGATGATGTAACTGCCTTCTTTGGTGTAAAAGTGGGGCGGTGGATTAGGTGAAATGCTGGTGCTGCTGTCACCAAAATCCCAGAAATAACTATAGCTCGGATTCACATCCGGCAATTGCCGGAATAATACCTGAAACGGAGGCTCACTGAAGGTAGAGCCGCTTATGCTGAAGTCAGCTTCGGCGGCATCCAGCACCGTTACATCCTGACTTCGGATTACCTCATCAGTACAGCCGCTGGAAGATTTTACAAATAGTCTTACATCATAGGTTCCTTTCAAATCAAACTGAACCACGGGATTACGCGTATTGTAGTTCAGGCCTCCTATAGACCATTCCCATTTTACAATGGAGTCTGTTCCGGATTCTGTCTCATCAAAAAAGCGGAATGGCGTTCCTATGCAGCCGCTTTCTTTACGGAAGTTGGCTGCGATTTTAGGACCGATGGCGATGGTGCGTGTGTAGGTATTCGGGCACTCTTCGGCCGTACGGACGGTGAGTCTGACAATCTTATTGCCGGGAGGCTCATTGTAGAATACCGGACCCGGATTTTGCTGGTCTGAGGTTTGATTATCTACAGTGCCAAATTCCCAGAAATAACTTGTGATACCCCCCGGAATGCCATTGGCTGTACTCAGGTTGGTAAAGGTAACCGGCTCGTCTTTGCAGGCCTTGTCAAAACTGAAGAGTGCAGTCGGGGCACGCTTGGTTTCAACGCTCAGGCTATCTTCAGAAAAACATCCGTTTTCGGCACTTACCTTTAAAATCACCTGAAAAATGCCGGAATTCAAAAAGGACTTTACAGGCGCTTTCACCGTATCGCTGCTTCCGTCTCCAAAATTCCATAAATATTTTACCGGCTGACTTGCATCCAGGCTGCTGGAAAAATTAAGCGGCAGCCCCTGACAAAACAGGGCAGCCTGAACGTCGATGCTGAAGGAAGGCCGGGTATTGACCTTGATTATTTTGGTAAAGGAGTTGGCGCACTGACCGGAATAAGCCACCAGCTTTACGGCAAAAACACTGCTGCTTGTGAAGGTGTAAAGGAAATTGCCTGTTGTATTATAGGGCTCGGTATCAACAAACCATTTGACAGAATCCGGTGAAGGGCCTGTCAGACTCGGAACAAAAACCACCTGCTCGCCAAGGCATGCACTGGGATTGGTGTAGGAAACAAGAATTCCCTGACTTCCAACTTCAATGTTGCGTATCAGAAGACTGTCGCACTGGCTTTCGCCCTTCACCCGCAGGCGGACTTCATAGTTGCCGGTTTCTGTAAAGAAAAACCGGGGATTGGTCCTGGATGAAGAGGCATACAGCACTCCGTTCTTCCTGATTTCCCATTCCCTGCTGGTAATGGCTTCATTCAGACTCAGAGATAAATCCGTGAACTGGATGGAGTCGTTGGTGCATAGTGGCCCTCCGTTGCCCGCAACAAAATCCGGCTTTGGTTTATCGGCAATGACAATACTGCGAACAATCTCATTGATGCAGCCGCCCTGTTCCCGCACTCTCAGACGAACGGTGTAGTTTCCGGCTGATGTGTAGGTATGCACAGGATTCGGAAGAATGGATGAGTCTGCATTGCCGGAAAGACTGTCTCCGAAATACCAGTTCCAGTTGGTGATGGAGGTGAAAATTCCGGTTATGGATGCGTCATTGAACTGAATCGGCTCACCCTTGCAACGGTTTCCGGGAATTACAAAATCGGCATCCACCAGATTCTGCACATTAACCGAGTCGAAACCGCTTACCGGCGTGCCGGCCTCATCAGATGCTTCGTAGGAGAAGTAAAATTTGCCATCGGCCCTGTAAACCTGATTTTCAACAAGCTGTGTACTGGCAATGGGTTTGTCTGCTGAACATGGATTCTGAAAGGCAAGCCGGTAAAGCGATCCTGCCTCTCCGGCACAGAAGAAATAGTACTGGGATTTATCGGTCTGATAAAGATGGAAGGCATTCACCTTGGTCAGGCCGGAATTTGGCGTTGTTCCTGGAAAGTTACCCAGACTGTCGGTCTGTGGTTCATTATCAAGACTTTTTCCAAAAGAAAATCTGTAAAGGTTATTTCTTCCTGTCTGGGTTTTTGATACAAAAAGGAAGAATTCATTTCCGTCTTTCACCGCTTTTACGCCTCCGGCATATAGTACAGAAAGCATACTCATCTGGGGCGGTTTCTGCAGGCCATTTGAAAAGCGGAGATGAAAAACAGAATCCTGCACAAGATCACTTACAAAAGCATGCCAGATCCGGCAGTCTCTTACCATGCTGATTTTCATCAGACTGATTGATCCCGGGATATCCACATTAAGGGGAAACGGAATATTCCTGTAGGTAGAGCCGAAGTTCAGCAGGGTAATGCTTCCGGAATTCTGATTGGAAATCACCGCCATGCGGCTTCCGGCATCTTCGAACAAATCAATGCCTCTGGGTTTTGAAAGAAATCCTGGCAGGTTCAGAATGGCGAAACCGGGGTTGTTGTTGGTGATATCAGCCCCAAAATTCAGTCGTACCATCGCCTCCCCATTCTGGTATATGCACAGAGCGAACCAAAGACCATTTTCCCGATAAATCCTGAAGTCAGAGAAGGTGGAAAATGCGGTTCCTCCTGCAGGCAAAACCACCGTTACCGGCTGTGCCGGGGTACCTGCCGGATCAGGACCTAAGTTCTGGCGGAAAAGACCGCTCGCGTTGCTGGAAAAGGCATAAAAATTTCCGTTGGCTTCTACTACCTGATGCCCTGAAATATTGGCTATTCCCGTTGCAGAGGGAAGCGCAAGTTTTGTGGGCGGAAGTTTGAAATCGCCTGTGCAGAAATCCCAGCGGCTGTTGATGTATGGACCTCCGGCAGCATCCGGATTGAGGGAATAGTCGAAACAGATTTTGTCCGGGTGAATAAGGGAAGCCTCTTTGCATGACAAACCTCCGGCTGAAAGCGCAACAGAAACAGAATCTACAATCTGAGTTCTGGTTCCGTTGGGCGAAACAGAAGTAAGGGTGAAAAAGTATTTGCCGGACTCCAGATAGCGGGTACTGTCGCTCCCCGGAGAATTCATCACTTTGTACTGCCTGCTGGCCGGGCAGTAGTTTGGAAATTTGAGCTTATAAACCGTTCCGGTGTTGTTAATCACAATCCCGAAAAACTCTGAGTTCTGCCGCAGGTATTGAAATTGACTTACGGTTCCGGCAATGCCGAAATTCCCAAGTGCGGTAACCTGATCCGGATTCTGTCCCAGACCGTTTCCGAACCGTACACGAATCAGGCTTCCGTTGCTGGTGTTGATAAATGCGTACCATTTACCAAGATCCTGCAGAAGGCTTACGCCTCTGAGATTGTTGAAAGAATTCGGAGAGCTTAGGCCTGCCGTGATGGAGCCTGTCAGCGCCACTGCTGTTGGTGTTCTGTTCAGAGAGTTGCCGTAGTCGAGGCGATAAAGCTGGCTGTTTGCGAGCAACAGGCCGAACCAGTTACCACAGTCATTGCCAAAACTCATCTGAAAAAAGCCATTGGAGTTCTGAAGGACAAGCGGATTGTTCAAAACAGTAACTTGTGGCTCAGATTCAAGAGAATCCCGGAAGAGCAGCCTAACGACATTGTTGTTTACCTGGTTGTTGTTGTTCAGAATGAACAGATAGGTAGAATCTCCCTGCACTGCCAGCTGAGCCCCTACAGGATTGACCAGTGCAGTTGCCGGTACCTGAACCTGAGTAATTTCCGGAGAGTTGTTATCCAGCGACTGCCCAAAGCGGATTCGCCACAATTTTGTATCACCATTGGAGGCAAATGCATACCATATGCTGTCTTTCTTTATGATCCGGATAAAATCCGGTGTAGGGAACCTGTTCTGAAGTGTTCCAAGACTGGTGGAGAAGTTGGAAATGTCGTTGTTGAAATCAGAACCGAAATCAGCTTTGAAAAAACAGGTTGAGTTGCTTGCCACTGGTGCAGGGATGAAGCCTGTCCAGTTGGTTCCCGTCCATACTGGAATTATATGAGACGCATTGCTGATGGGCGGTGTACCGGTTTGCTGTGATTGCAGTACCGGTGTCTGTTCCAAATCTCCCGCACAATAATCTATGGCCGTATTCAGAACGCCTGTCGTCTGATTCTGAATTATCAGCGTATCAAAATTACCTGATGGAGAGGCAGATTTGGTATACTGAATCTGAGGACAGGGATTCTGATTTACAGACTGATTGGAAAGATTCCTGTTTCTAAGGCGGATTTGTTTTCCCGATTGTTTGTCCTGAGCAAACAGCCCTGAAGGTTGGACATTTAATATAGTAAAAAGGGTCAGAAAAGCGATAATTGTGTTATTCATAACGCACCTAATTCAGCCCAAACTTATACAGCTGCGGGCCCTTAAAGCAAACGGAATGAGTTTTTTACGAAATATCTTCTGTAAGTTTTTCCGGAATGAAGGTTCAATATGGCGTTGCCTGAAGGCAGGAATATCAGTTCCAGTCCAAGTCGGTTTTTTATATTATTGATTTTCAATATGATGAAAATCCTGGTATGCATTTCTTTTAAACCTGCACTTTGTAGGAAATTTCAATTACCGGCAGGAAAACGGAGCATTTAGCTTATCCGCTTATTGCACGTTTTCCCTTTCTTCAGGTTTAGCGGACCATAATTTTACCCAGTCCGGAATCCTCAGGGCATCCCTGATTCCCCATTCGCCGATTCTTGTCCGCCGCAGAGACGAGAGGCAGGCACCGGAATGCAATGCCTTTCCAAAGTCATATGCCAGGCTGCGGATGTAAGTGCCTTTGCTTACCACTACCCGGAAATCTACTTCAGGAAGGGCAATGCGGGTGATTTCGAATTCCTTTATTTCAACGGAACGGGGCTCTCTGACAGCTTCTTTTCCCTTCCTGGCCAGTTCGTATAATTTTTTCCCGTTTACCTTCAGGGCGGAATACATGGGCGGAAGCTGCATCTGAACACCGATGAAGGTCTTTGCGGTTTCCATTACCAATTGTTCGGTGATGTGTGCGGTATCGAAAAAAGCATCCGGTTCTGTCTCCAGATCGTGGCTTGGCCTGGTCTGGCCAAACAGAAAAGTTCCGGTGTATTCCTTTTCAGCTGCCATAAAACTGTCGATGCGTTTGGTTGCTTTCCCGGCACAAACAATTACAAGTCCGGTGGCAAGCGGGTCAAGTGTGCCGGCATGCCCGACTTTTTTCTCCCGCAGGGTGTAGCGAATTTTATTCACCACATCGAAGGAGGTCCACTCCGGATCCTTGTCAATAAGAAAAACCAGTCCCTCCTCCGGAATCATTTCAGTCGACAATTTTCAATGGTACACCCAAAGAAAGAAGAGCAAGAATGGTGGCGCCCAGGATAATCCGGTAAATGCCAAAAACCCGGAAGCCATTTTTGTTCAAAAAGGCAACAAAGCCCTTCATTACCAGCCAGGCCACGATAAAGGCCACGGCATTACCGAAAAGCAGCAGGCCGATTTTGTCTCCGGATTCCATAATCAGGTCTTTCTGGTCCAGCAAACTTTTCGCGGTAGCGGCAAACATGGTCGGAACAGCAAGAAAAAATGAGAATTCGGCAGCTGTTTTTCTCGTAAGCTTCTGGCTCAGGCCACCGATGATGGTGGCAGCAGAACGGCTTACTCCCGGAATCATGGAAATAGCCTGTATCGTGCCGATCCAGAAAGCGGTTTTGTAATCCACTTCCGTTTTGTCGTCCTTTTCATCGCTGGAAAAAAGGCGGTCAACAAATACCAGTACAATACCGCCAAGCAGTAGTGAAAGCGCCACCACTTCCACATTTTCCAGCAGGGCATCGATGCGCTTTTTCAGCAAAAGACCCAGCACTCCGGTAGGAATGAAACCGGCTATCAGGACCTTGTAAAAATCAAAGCTCTTTACAAAACGCTGAAAATAAAGGACCACCACGGCGAGAATGGCGCCAAGCTGTATGCAGACCTCAAATACTTTGACAAAGGGATCCTGCTGGATGCCCATCAGGGTGGATACCAGAATCATATGACCTGTGGAGGAGATGGGAAGAAATTCGGTAATCCCTTCTACCACCGCCAGAAGGAAGGCTTCAAAAATGGTCATGACTTAATGCTGATACTGAAAATTGGTTTTGATGACAGGACCCCGGCCTGTCCAGTGCCGGATGATGTAGTAGAGAAAAACCCGCAGGCTGTCACTCAGGGAGCCGGATGAAACTCCAGGTGAGGGAGCCCGGTAATGGATGGGGATTTCCCTGTAACGGGTTTTTCGCAGCAGGTATCGGAGTTCGGTCTGGTAAAAATGCGCTTTGGATTTGAGCGGGTACTGAAGGAATTCAGCCACAACGGAGGCATGAAATCCCTGGAAGCCGGAAGTCATATCCCACATTCGGGTACCCAGAAAAACATTGGCCAGTACTGTACCGAAGGTTGAAAGAAATCGTCTTGAAAAAGGGGAGTCGGCATTGGAACCACCGTTGATGTTGCGGCATCCGAAGGCACATTCATTCCCTTCGTTCAGAACCCGGAGAAACATAGGCAGGGCACGCGGATCATGCGAAAGACCAGCATCCATTTCAATGATGAATTTATGGCCGTTTTCCAGAGCCGTGCGGTAACCACGCAGATAGGCA
>Ga0068872_10001545_pt1 | contig 18563 bp, 17 predicted proteins | sample NOAtaG_7_FD_66441 | JGI IMG/M metagenome (GOLD analysis project Ga0068872, IMG submission 66441) | Freshwater lake microbial communities from Lake Erie, under a cyanobacterial bloom - NOAA_Erie_Diel1S_2200h metaG | ecosystem: Environmental > Aquatic > Freshwater > Lake | place: USA: Ohio, Lake...
GAACGCGGCGGAAATCGGCAGCACGGGCGTCTTGCGGACGCGGCGCTTGAAGGACTTCAGGTTCGCCTCGGCCGGGGGCTCGTCCATCTTGTTGGCGACCACGAGCCTCGGGCGCTCCAGCAGCGACGGGTCGTAGAGCTCGAGTTCCTCGAGCAGGCTCCGGTAGTCGTCCCAGGGCTGGCGGTTGTCGGTGCCGGCCATGTCGAGCAGGATGACCAGGATCCGGCAGCGGGCGATGTGTCGCAGGAAGGCGTGCCCGAGGCCGACGTTGCGATGGGCCCCGGCGATGAGGCCCGGCACGTCGCACACGGTGAGCCGGTGGTAATCCTCGGGGTACTCGACGATGCCGACCTGCGGCGTGAGCGTGGTGAAGGGGTAGGCCGCGATCTTGGGACGCGCCTTGGAGATCGCCGTCAGCAGGGTCGACTTGCCGGCGTTGGGATAGCCCACGAGGCCCACCTCCGCGATCATCCGCAGCTCAAGGAGGAAGTCCCCCTCGTCGCCCGCCTCGCCGGGCTGGGCGAACCGGGGGGTCTGACGGGCGGCCGTGGCGAAGTTGCGGTTGCCCAGGCCGCCGCGTCCCCCCTTGCAGAGCACGAACCGCTGTCCGTGCTCGGTGAGGTCGCACACCCGCTCACCCTTCAGGGCGTCCCGCCGCTGGGAGCCGCTGCGGGAGTCGGTGCGGGAATGGTCGTCGTCCGCGCCGAGGTCGAGCTCGACGGCCTGGACGCCTCCGGAATGCCGGATGACCGGACGGTCGGTGCCGGCGGCGGTGAGGATCAGCGGTTCGGCGGAGTCTTGCGGTTCCTCCGAGCCTTCGGAGTCCCCGGAGTCGGCGTGGTCCTCCACGCCCTCCGGCAGCGCCGGCTCCCCGAGGACGCGCCACACGATGGTGCCGCAGGGGACCTTGATGACCAGGTCCTTGCCGGCCTTGCCGTCCATGCCCTTGCCCATGCCGCCCTGGCCGTTCTCGGCGAGCAGGTTCGGGACGAAGAACTGCTGGATGAGGTTGTTGAGGTCGTGGTCGGCCTCGAGGATCACGTCGCCCCCTCGCCCCCCGTTGCCGCCGCTGGGCCCGCCCTTGGGGATGTATGCCTCCCGGTGGAAGGCGACCGCACCCTTGCCCCCGTGGCCGGCACGGGCGAAGACCTTGACCTCATCGACGAACATGACCTGGAGAATGGCAGAACCGACGGGGAACGCGAGGCGGGTCGGCGCCTGGGAGGCCGACAGGACAAAGGCGAGGCCCGGAGGCCTCGCCTTGGAGAGTGCCGATCTGGGAATGGACCCCGCCCGGCGGGGACCGGATCAGGCCGCCACGGCCGCGGGCACGATGCTGACGCGGGAGCGGGCCTTGTCGAACTGGACCTTGCCGTCGGTGAGGGCGAAGAGCGTCCAGTCGCGGCCGGTGCCGACGTTGGAGCCCGCCGAGAACTTGGAGCCGCGTTGGCGGACCAGGATGCTGCCGGCGGTCACGAACTCGGAACCGAACGCCTTCACGCCCAGTCGCTTGCTGACGCTGTCGCGTCCGTTGCGGGAACTGCCTTGACCTTTCTTGTGAGCCATAAGCCTGAAATTCTTTCTGTCGTTGGGTGGACCGTCCGCGGGGGTCGGGACGGCCGTTGAATCAGCCGTTGATCTCGGTGACCTTCACCACGGTGAGCTCCTGCCGGTGGCCGATCTTCTTGTGGTAGCCCTTGCGGCGGCGCATCTTGAACGCGACGACCTTGTCGCCGCGGATGTGCTCGACGACGTCGGCCTTGACCGTGGCGCCGGCGATGACCGGGGTGCCCACGGTGACGTTGCCCTCCTTGTTGATGAGGAGGACGCGGTCGAACGTGTGGACCTGACCCGCGGTGGCGGGCAGGAGTTCGATCTCGAGGGTGTCGCCAGCGGCGACGCGGTACTGCTTACCGCCGGTTTCCAGAACAGCGTACATAAAAACATTCCCCCGGAGCAGGGGGACGGAGAAACAACCAAACGCGGCCTCGGGTGTCAACGGCCGTTTTTGAAATTGTGGGCGGGTGGCGCGAGCCGGCCCCGATGCGGCCGGATTCCCCGGCTGGACCTGGCCGGCGGGTTTCGGCGACGCTCTCGATCCGCCCGGAGCCGCTGCCGTCCCTGCCCCGTCCGGTGCCCGGTCGACACCCCGTAACCCCATGGAAACCGAGCCCTTCCCCGCCCGGCCCGCCCGTCCGGCGCCGGGTGTCGGGGCCCTGCCTGCCGGCGTGGCCCTGGTGCCGACCGAGCCGGGACACGCCCCGGCCCTGCGCGAAGCCCTCGGCTCCGTGGCCAGGGAACGCCGATGGCTGGCCGCCGTCGAGCCCTTCTCGGAGGCCGAGACCCGGGCGTTCATCCGGATCAACCGGTTGGCCGGCGTGCCGCAATTCGTGGCGGTGGCCGGTCCGCTCGTCGTCGGTTGGTGCGACATCGTGCGCCTCTACCCCCATCCTGGCTACGAGCACAACGGACGGCTGGGCATGGGGGTGGTCGAGGGCTGGAGGGGGCGGGGACTCGGGCGGGCCCTGATCGACCGGGCGCTTGGCATGGCCCCGGAGGCCGGATTCGAGCGGGTGGAGCTGGAGGTCTATGGCTCCAACACCGCCGCCCTGGCCCTGTATCGCGCCTTCGGCTTCGAGGTGGAGGGGGTGAAGCGGGCCATGCGCCGGCTCGACGGCCGGGTGGATGACGTGGTGTGCATGGCGCGTCGATTCGATCCCGGGGATGGGGCTCGGGAAGCGGGTTTTCGGGCGACTTTGTGAAAAAATTCACAAAAGCCGCTTGCTGCCCGGGCGATCGGAAACATAGTTTGCCGCGTCCGCGGGGAACACTCCCCGCCCTTTTGGTTTATGGATGCAACGTCCCCAGCCGTCATCGGCGGCAAGACCACCACCGAGTTCGGGTACAACACGAAAATCGAGGGTGAGGTGGTTCATACCACGGTGGACGCGGCCCTCAACTGGTTCCGGAAGAATTCCCTCTGGCCCATGCCCATGGGCCTGGCCTGCTGTGGCATCGAGCTCATGGCCGTGGGCGCCAGCCGCTTCGACATCTCCCGCTTCGGGTCCGAGGTCATGCGCTTCTCCCCGCGCCAGTCCGACGTGATGATCGTGGCCGGCACGGTGACCTACAAGATGGCCCTGGCGGTCCGCCGCATCTACGAGCAGATGGCCGAGCCCAAGTGGGTCATCGCCATGGGGGCCTGCGCCTCCACCGGTGGCATGTACCGCAGCTATGCGGTGCTCCAGGGGGTCGACAACATCCTCCCGGTCGACATCTACGTGGCCGGGTGCCCGCCGCGGCCCGAGGCGCTGCTGGATGCGCTCATGCGTCTCCAGGGCAAGGTGGCCCGGGAACCCATCACCCACGACCTCAAGCGGGATGTCGCGCCCGAGAAGTACGGCCGCATGGGCCTCGAGCTGGGCACCCATGGCGAGGTTCTCGACCGCAACCCCTGAACGTTCCCGCCCTCTTCCCGTGCCGACCTCCCTCGAACTCGCCGGCCAGCTTCGCGAAAAGTTTGGCGACCTGATCTCCGAGCCCCTCGAATTCCGGGGCGAAGTCACCGTGACCGTCTCCGACGCGGAACGCATCGCCGAGGTGTGCGGGCATGCCAAGACGGCCCTTGGCTTCGACCTGCTGCTCGACCTGAGCAGCATCGACAACTATGGCGAGGACCCCCGCTGGACGGTGGTCTATGAGCTTTCCGGCATCGGTCACGGGCGTCACCTGCGGCTCAAGACCCATGTCGGCGAGGAGCGCTCGCAGTTGCCGACGGTCTCGGGCGTCTGGCGCACGGCCGATTGGCACGAGCGCGAGGCCTACGACATGATGGGCATCGTCTTCGCGGGCCATCCCGACCTGCGCCGCATCCTGATGTGGGAGGGCTATCCGTATTTCCCGTTGCGCAAGGATTTCCCGTTGGCCGGCAAGCCGACGGTCCTGCCCGACACCGCCTTCACCCAACCCGCCCCGCTCGAGGGCGGACCCTTCGTGACCCTGCCCGGCGGCAAGGACTCCGCGGCCCGTGAACCCCGCGTCCGCACCCCGGAAGCATAGACCATGGCCTCCCAAACCATCGAATTCAAAGACTCCGCCGCCCGGGCGGCCCAGGCGGCGCAGACCGGGGGCGCCTCCCCGGGCGACGACCTGCTGGACCTCCACGGCGACAAGCTGGTCCTCAACATGGGCCCGTCGCACCCCTCGACCCACGGGGTGTTGCGCATCGTCATCGAGCTCGACGGCGAGACCATCACCAAGGCCACGCCCGACGTCGGCTACCTGCACCGGGGGGACGAGAAGATCGCCGAGAACATGACCTACAACCAGTTCGTGCCCTACACGGACCGGTTGGACTACCTCGCGCCCTTGGCCAACAACGTGGCCTATGCGCTGGCGGTCGAGAAGCTCATGGGCATCGACACCCAGCTGCCCCCGCGCTGCCAGTACCTGCGGGTGGTCTGCTGCGAATTGGCCCGCATCTCCGCCCACCTGCTGGGCCTGGGCGCCTTCGCCATGGACATCGGCGCCCTGACGGTGTTCCTGCACACCTTCACCGAGCGCGAGAAGATCTACAACCTGTGCGAGTCCCTCACCGGGGCGCGCCTGACCACCAGCTACACGCGCATCGGCGGCATGACCCGCGACTGCCCGCCCGGCTGGGTGGCCGCCGTGCGCAAGTTCCTCGACGAGGTGGTCGTCAATTTCGACGAGTCCGAGACCCTGCTGACCCGCAACCGCATCTTCGTGGACCGCACCCGGGACGTGGGCGTGATCTCCCGCGAGATGGCCATCGACTACGGCCTCACCGGCCCGAACCTGCGGGGCAGCGGCGTCGACTACGACGTCCGCAAGGCCCATCCGTACCTGGTCTACAAGGACCTCGACTTCGACATCCCGGTGGGTTCGGTGGGCGACTCCTACGACCGGTACCTCGTCCGCATGGAGGAGATGCGCCAGAGCGTGCGCATCATCCGCCAGTGCCTCGACCGCATGCCCGGCGGCCCCGACAACGCCGGCAAGGAGCCCGTCAACGTGGCCGACGGCAAGGTGGTGCTGCCTCCCAAGAACAAGGTGCTCACCAGCATGGAGGAGCTCATCCACCAGTTCATGATCGTCACCCAGGGCGTGAACGCGCCGCCCGGAGAGGTCTATTTCGGCGCCGAGAACCCCAAGGGCGAGCTCGGTTTCTACATCAACAGCCGCGGGGGCGGCACGCCCTACCGCCTCAAGATCCGCGCCCCGTCGTTCGTGAACCTGGGCATCCTGCCGGCGGTGTTGCCGGGCCACCTCATGAGCGACGTGGTCTCCATCCTGGGTTCCTTCGACTTCGTGATGGGCGAATGCGACCGATGACCGGACTTCAACGGACTTCAACGATGAGCTTTTCCGTCCCCGCCAGTTTGGAAGCCGAGCTCGACGAGCTCACCACGCACTATCCGGTCAAGCGGAGCGCCTCGCTGATGTACCTGCACGCCCTGCAGGAGCACTTCGGGTACCTCTCCAAGGAGGCCGTCGAGTGGACCGCCCGGAAGCTGGGGCTCCAGCCCATCAACGTGCAGGAGCTGGTGACGTTCTATCCCATGTTCCGCCAGGAGCCGCTGGGCAAGACGCACATCAAGGTGTGCCGCACCCTGAGCTGCGCCCTGGCCGGCAGTGCCGAATTGCGGGAGAAGTTCTGCACCCGGCTGGGCCTCGACTCCCATGCCCACGCACCGCAGACGACCCCCGACGGCAAGTTCACGGTCGAGTTCGTGGAGTGCCTGGCCAGCTGCGGCACGGCCCCGGTCGTGCTGGTCAACGAAGAGCTCCACCACCAGGTGGGCGCGGCCGAGGCCGAGGCCATCCTCAAGAAGGGGCAGGCCGCCTGAGCCAGTCATGAGCGGCCCATTGGATCATCTGACCGACCGCTTGGAGCCGACGGCCACGGCCCCGGGCATGTCTTTGCCGTCCCCCGAGCGAATGGCCGGTACGGTCCGAAGGGGTGTTCTGATCGGGAAACAGGCGAACTTTGGAAAAGCCGCCCGGAGAAGAGCCGCCGTGAGAAAACCGGTGAGAGAAAACCGGGTCTGGAAAAAATCGGTCCGGAGGAGTGGTTGCCCGACATGGATTCGAACCATGACAAACAGATTCAGAGACTGTTGTGCTACCATTACACCATCGGGCAGCCGGAACCGAAGCCGCGAACTTACCGACAACCGTTTTTGAGTCAAGCACAGCCATGCCTGAACCTTTCAAACTGATCCTCAAGAACCTCGACGAGCCCGGCTACACGCCGGACATCGGGTGCTACCAGCGCCATGGCGGTTACGAGGCGCTGAAGCGGGCGTTGGCCATGCCGGCCCGGGACCTGCCCGACGGCAAGAAGCTCAGCCCGCAGGAGGCGCTGCGCGAGGACGTCAAGGCCTCCGGCCTGCGCGGCCGCGGTGGCGCGGGCTTCTCGGCGGGCCTCAAGTGGAGCTTCGTCGACCGCCGCAGCGGCAAGCCCATCTACCTGATCTGCAACGCCGACGAGTCCGAGCCCGGCACGTTCAAGGACCGCCAGATCCTCCACAAGGATCCGCACCAGCTCATCGAGGGGATGATCATCTCCTGCTGGGCCAACGACGTGAAGCTGGCCTACATCTACATCCGGGGCGAGATGCCCCATGGGGCCAGGCTGCTGAACCAGGCGCTGAAGGAGGCCAGGGCGGCCGGTTTCCTCGGCAAGAACATCCTGGGCACCGGCTACGACCTGGAGATCCACGTCCACCGCGGCGCCGGCGCCTACATCTGCGGCGAGGAGACCGGACTCATCGAGTCGCTCGAGGGCAAGCGCGCGTACCCGCGCATCAAGCCCCCGTACTTCCCCGCGGTGCTGGGCCTGTACATGTGCCCGACGATCGTCAACAACGTCGAGACCCTCTGCCATGTGAAGCACATCGTGCTCATGGGTCCGGCCGAGTACGCCAAGCTGGGCACGCCCAACAACACCGGCACCCGCATCGTCAGCCTCAGCGGTGATGTGCAGCGGCCGGGCTACTACGAGATCCAGGTCGGCCGGGTCACCCTGGGTGAACTGATCTTCGACAAGAACTTCGGCGGCGGCCTCAAGCCCGGTCGATCCCTCAAGGCGATCATCCCGGGCGGCTCGTCCTCCAAGGTCCTGAAGGCCGGCGAGGTCTTCAAACTCAACCGCAAGGGCGCCGACGGCCAGATGACCAAGGTCGACGTGCCGCTCCTCGACCTGCCCTACGACTTCGACTCGCTCCAGCAGGCCGGCACCATGTCGGGCTCGAGCGCCATCATCGTGCTCGACGACTCCCGCAGCATGGTCGAGACGCTGGGCAACCTCTCCGAGTTCTACGCCCACGAGAGCTGCGGCCAGTGCACGCCGTGCCGCGAGGGCGCCCTGTGGCTGGCCAAGGCGACCCACCGCCTGTGCCATGGCGAGGGACGCAAGGCCGACGCCGACTACCTCACCCACATCGCCCAGAACATCCAGGGCCGCACGATCTGCGCCTTCGGCGAGGCGGCCTCGTGGCCGGTGCTGAGCTTCGTGAAGAAGTTCCGCGACGAGTTCGAGGCCCAGGGCGCGGCCGACGAGGCGGCCCACGCGAACGCCCGGGGCTCCGTCCGCCCGGCGGCAGGAAGCCTTCCAACCCACTGATTCCCGATGTCCGCCCCCGCTGCTCCCTCAACGCCCCCGGCACCGGCCCCCGCCCCGGCCGCACCGCCGGTCGAGACCATGACCGTCAAGGTCAACGGCAAGACCGTGCAGGTGCCCAAGACCATGCCCGACTGGCAGGGCAAGCCTGCGCCGACGACCATGCTGCAGGCGGCCCGCATCGCCGGCGTGGACATCCCGCACTACTGCTACCACGACAAGCTCCCGGTTGCCGGCAACTGCCGCATGTGCCTGGTGGAGTTCGGCACCCCGATGATCGGCCCGGACCGCAAGCCGGTGCTCAACGAGGACGGCACGCCCAAGATCGCCCGCTCCGTGCTGCCCTACGAGCCGGGCACGCCGCGCGGCGCCATCGCCTGCGCCACGCCCATCTCGCCGGGCATGGAAATCTACGCCGATTCCAAGGCCACCGAGCAGATGCGCGAGTCGGTGCTCGAGTCGCTGCTCATCAACCACCCGCTGGACTGCCCGATCTGCGACCAGGCGGGCGAGTGCAAGCTGCAGGAATACTCCGTCCAGCACGGCAAGGCCGGCAGCCAGTTCGTCGAGGCCAAGGTGCACAAGCCCAAGGCCGTGGACCTCGGGCCGCGCATCGTCCTCGACGACGAGCGCTGCATCCTCTGCACCCGCTGCATCCGCTTCACGCGTGACATCGCCGGCGACGACGCCCTGGGCATCGTCAACCGCGGTTCCTACAACACGATCAGCGCCTTCGAGCCCGGCAAGTTCGACAACAACTACACGCTGAACACCGTGGACCTCTGCCCGGTGGGCGCGCTGACCTCCAAGGATTTCCGCTTCAAGATGCGGGTCTGGTTCCTGAAGGAGACCAAGAGCCTCTGCACGAGCTGCGGCACCGGGTGCAACATCACCATCGGCTCCCGCGAGGGGGTCATCCACCGCTACGAGCCCCGCGACAACGACGCGGTCAACGGCCCGTGGATGTGCGACAGCGGGCGGCTCAACTACCGCTGGGTCGGCCGTCCCGACCGCCTGAAGGAGGTGCTGCGGACCTCCGCCGGAGGCGCCCGCGAGCGCATCACCTGGGGAGCCGCCCTCGAGACGGCCGCGGACATCCTGCGCCGGGCTCCCCAAGGCGGCGTCGCCTTCGTGGTCTCGGCCCGCCAGACCAACGAGGAACTCTTCCTGCTCAAGAAGCTGGCCGCCCACACCGGGGCCCTGACCGACGCGGTGCCGCGCGAGGGCGAACCCGACCGGCTGCTGGTCAGCGCCGACCGCAACCCCAACAGCAACGGCGTCCGCTTCACGGGCATGGCCTTCACCGAGTTCGGCTTCAACCTGCCCAAGATCGCCGACGGCATCGCGCAGGGTCGCATCAAGACCCTCGTGGTCTTCGGCGAGGAGGTCACCCGCGAGGGCCTCGGCCCGGAACTCCTGGCCAAGCTCGATGCGTTGATCGTCAGCGACATCCTCCCCAACGCCACGACGGCGGCGGCCACCCTGCTGCTGCCCGGCGCCGCCCACGCCGAGAAGCGCGGCACCTTCGTCAACGTCAAGGGCCGCCTGCAGCGCTTCCAGAAGGCCGTCGAGCCCCCGGGCGACGCCCGGCCAGAGGCGGAGTTCCTCCAGGAACTCGTGCAGGCCGTCACGGGCGAGGAGCCCAGCCGCAGCATCGAGGGCCTCTTCAACCGCATGGCCGCGGCGGTGCCGGCCTTCGCCGGGCTCGAGTGGGCCCGAATCGGTGACACCGGCGTCACGGTGCAATCCTGAAGCGACCATGGAAGCGATCAACTATCTCAGTCCGACGGCGCAGATGATCCTCTTCAGCGCCCTGAAGATCGGCGTGGTCTTCGGTGTGGTGATGACGGCCGTGGCCTACGCCGTCCTCGTCGAGCGCAAGGTGTCGGCGTGGATCCAGGACCGGGTCGGCCCCAATCGTGCGGCCCCGTTCTTCGTCGACTACCTGCCGGTCATCGGTCCGTTCCTGGTGAAGCTGGGCATCTTCCAGCCCGCGGCCGACGGCCTGAAGTTCCTGCTCAAGGAGGACTTCACCCCGAGCTACGTGCGCAAGGTGTACTTCTGGCTGGCGCCGGCCATCACGGTGATCCCGGCGCTGCTGACCATCGCGGTCATTCCCTTCGGGTCGAACCTCGGGGGCCAGAAGATGGTCATCGCCGACCTGAACGTCGGCATCCTCTACACCTTCGGCATCGTCTCCCTCGGCGTGTACGGCATCGTGCTCGCCGGCTACGGTTCCAACTCCAAGTACCCCTTCCTCGGCAGCATCCGCTCCAGCGCCCAGATGATCTCCTACGAGATCGCCATGGGCATGAGCGTGGTCCCGATCTTCCTGCTCACCGAGAGCCTCAACCTGGGCGAGATCATCCGCTACCAGGCCGAGCACGGCTGGATGATCCTCAAGCAGCCGCTGGCCTTCGTGATCTTCCTGATCGCCGCCTTCGCCGAGACCAACCGCCTGCCCTTCGACCTGCCGGAGTCCGAGTCCGAGCTCGTGGGCGGCTACCACACCGAGTACAGCTCGATGAAGTTCGCCCTCTTCTTCCTCGGCGAGTACGCCAACATGATCGCCTCGGCGGCCATGATGGTGACGCTCTTCCTCGGGGGCTGGACGCTGCCCTTCATCGACGCCCTGAACCTCCCGGCCGGGTCGCTCCTGCTGGGCCTGGTGCACATCGGCGTCTTCCTGGCCAAGATGGCCTTCTTCATGATCGTGTTCATCTGGGTCCGCTGGATGCTCCCGCGATTCCGCTACGACCAGCTCATGGACCTGGGCTGGCGGCGGTTCATCCCGCTGGCCCTGGCCAACATCGTCGTGACCGCCATCGTGGTCGCCCTGTTCAACCACTGACCCGCCCCCGTCGACCCCATGAGCACCAAAGTCGTTGATCGCGCCCCGCTGACCTTCTACGAGCGCACCTACCTGCCGGCCATCCTCGGCGGCCTCAAGGTCACGGCCAAGCATTTCGCCGACACCGTCTTCAAGGGCAAGTCCGTGACCATGCAGTACCCGGAGGAGCGCTGGGTGGTGCCCGAGGGGTACCGCGGGGCGCCCTACCTGGTGAAGGACCAGGATGGCGCGACCAAGTGCGTGAGCTGCCAGCTCTGCGAGTTCGTGTGCCCGCCCAAGGCCATCCGCATCACGCCGCCCGGGCCCGAGGGCCGGCCCGCCGACCGGGCCAATGCCGAGAAGATGCCCCGGGAGTTCGAGATCAACATGCTCCGGTGCATCTTCTGCGGCATGTGCCAGGAGGTCTGCCCCGAGGAGGCCATCTTCCTCCAGAAGGATTATTCGATCACCGGCGAGAACCGCGAATCCATGATCTTCAACAAGGAGAAGCTCCTGTCGCTGGGTGGCACCCACGCCGGCATCCAGAAGTGGAAGCACAAGCTCGAGGAGGCCCAGGCCCAGGAGAGCTTCCCGGTCGAAACCCCCTAGTCCCTGCCAGGAGCCCCTCCCGGAGATCCACCCCTTCCCGACATGCCCCAGTTCACCGACCTCCTGTTCTATGCTCTGGCCGGGCTGACCCTGCTCTTCGGGTTCCTGACCGTGCTCAACCCGCTGAGCCGCAGCCCGGTCACCAGCGCCATGTTCCTGGTGCTGACCATCCTCTCGATGGCGGGGCTCTTCGTGCTGCTGCACGCGTTCTTCCTCGCGGCCGTGCAGATCCTGGTCTACGCGGGCGCCGTCATGGTGGTCTTCCTCTTCGTCATCATGCTCCTCGACCTCAAGGAGGACGAGCGCCGCCACTTCAACCAGGTGGCCGTCGGCCTGGGTGGCCTCTCGGCGCTGGCCATCGCCGGCACCCTCGTGGCCGCGGTGGTCAAGAGCGTGCCCGCCGTCGCGCCGGCCGGCCGCCTCGCCGAGGGCGAGACCAAGGCGCTGGGCCGGCTGCTCTTCGAGTCGCACATCCTGCCGTTCGAGATCCTGTCGCTGCTCCTCCTGGTCGCCACGGTCGGGGCGATCCTGATCACCAAGAAGGACCTCCGCTAGGCAGACCCCGACATCCGCCCGCCCCCCCAGCCGAAACCCCCGCCCGAGAGCCCCTCCCGTGATCCCCGGACTCCACCACTACCTGATCGTCAGCGCGCTGCTCTTCAGCCTCGGCCTGCTCGGCGTGGTCGCGCGCCGCAACCTCTTCGTGGTCTACATGGGCCTCGAGCTGATGCTCAACGCCGCCAACCTCGCCCTCGTGGCCTTCTCCCGGTTCCACAACAACCTCAACGGCCAGGTGATGGTGTTCTTCATCATCACCGTCGCCGCGGCCGAGGTGGCCGTCGGCCTGGCGCTGCTCGTGGCGCTGTACCGCAAGCGCCAGACGGCGCATGTGGAGGACCTGACCACCCTCAAACTCTGACCGCATGCCCATGGAACACGCCGCCGCCGCACAGCACGCCGTCGAATCCGGCTCCCGGCTCCAGGACCTCGCCTGGGCCATCCTCGTCCTGCCGCTGGTCATGGCCTTCTCGACGGCCGTCCTCACGCCGCGCAACCGCATGCTGTCGGCGGCCCTCAACACCTCCGGGGTCGTGGTGTCGTTCCTGCTGAGCTTCACGCTGTTCTGCGTCTTCGGCGGCCAGGCGGTCGACGCCACGCCCTTCCACTGGCTGCCGGTCGCGGGTCTTGACGCCAACATCGGGCTGCACCTCGACGCGCTGTCCACGCTGATGCTCTTGGTCGTCACGGGTGTGGCCTCGCTGGTGATGATCTACTCGACCGGCTACATGCACGACGACCGGTCCTACAGCCGCTTCTTCTCCACGCTGAGCCTCTTCGTCTTCTCGATGCTCGGCATCGTGCTGGCCGACAACCTCCTCATGCTCTTCGTGTTCTGGGAGCTGGTCGGCGTGTCGTCCTATCTCCTCATCGGCTTCTGGTACGAGAAGCCCTCGGCGGGCGACGCGTCCAAGAAGGCCTTCCTGACCAACCGCATCGGCGACTTCGGCTTCATGCTCGGCATCCTCGTGGTCTGGAGCCTGGCCGGCACCCTCGACATCGCCGCGCTCAAGGACAAGCTCGTCGCCAACCCGGCGCTGCTCGGGCCGTGGGCGGGCCTGGCCGGCCTGCTGATCTTCATGGGCGCGATGGGCAAGAGCGCCCAGTTCCCGCTGCATGTGTGGTTGCCGGACGCGATGGAGGGTCCGACGCCCGTGTCGGCGCTCATCCACGCCGCGACGATGGTGGCGGCGGGCGTCTACATGCTCTGCCGGGTGTTCTTCCTGTACACCGCGGCCCCGGGCTGGCCTGCCGCGTTGGGCTTCCTCGACGGCGTCTCCGCCGCCTCGATCATCACCTGCATCGGCGGTTTCACCGCCCTGTTCGCGGCCGTCGTCGCCGTGCAGCAGGACGACATCAAGCGCATCCTCGCCTACTCCACGCTCTCGCAGCTCGGCCTGATGGTCATGGCCGTCGGGCTGGGGGCCAGGACCGGCGACCCTTCGGCCTCGATGTACCACCTGGTCACCCACGCCGGGTTCAAGGCGATGCTCTTCCTCGGGGCCGGCTCGGTCATCCATGCCTGCCACCATGAGCAGGACATCTGGAAGATGGGCGGCCTGCGCACGAAGATGCCCCGCACCTTCTGGACCTTCCTCATCGGCACGGCGGCCCTGGCCGGCCTGCCGCCCCTCAGCGGATTCTACTCCAAGGACGAGATCCTCGCCGTGGCCCTCGAGGCCAACCCGATCTTCTTCGGGGTGGGCGTGCTGGTGACGGTGCTCACCACCTTCTACATGAGCCGCCTGGTGCTCGTGGCCTTCTTCGGCCGCGCCCGGGGCGAGGGCGCCGGACATGCCCACGAGTCGCCTGCGAGCATGACCGTTCCGCTCCTGGTGCTCGCGGTGCCCAGCGTGGCCATCGCGTGGCTGCCCATCGGGGGGTTCCTGAGCCACCACTTCCAGCCGGGCCACGCGGCCCACGGCGGCGACATCCTCTTCGGTCCGTTCAACCACAATCCGATCGCCGCCTTCTTCGGTCTCGGGGCGGCGCTCTTCGGGTTCTCGCTGGCCTACTCGCTCTATGGGAAGGCCCCGGCGTCCGACCCGCTGTCCCCGCGGCTCGGGCTGCTCTCGCAGGCGATGCGCAACCGCTTCTACATCGATGAGATCTACGACGGCATCGTGGTGCCGCTGCACAACCTGCTCTCGCAGGTGGCCGACGCCATCGACCGCTGGCTCATCGCCGGACTGGCCGTGCGCGGCCTCGCCGGCGCGGTCGAGATCGCCGGCCGGGCCCTCCGCCTGGTGCAGACCGGAAGCATCCAGACCTACGCCTTCCTGCTGACGGCCGGCGTGCTCCTCATCGTCCTCCTCGCCCTGAAATGACCGCCATGGACTCCCTGACTCCCGTCCTCCTCACCCCGGTCGTCACGGCCGTGTTGCTCCTGCTGATCCCGGGCAACCTCCGGGTCGTGCTGCGTTCGGTCGCCATCCTCGGGTCGGCCCTCACGGCGTGGACCGCCATCGGGCTCTTCGCCCGGTTCCAGCCCGGTCAGGTCGGTCTCCAGTTCGAGTCGCTCGTGCCCTGGGTCACCGTGGGGCCCCTGAAGCTGGCCTACCATGTCGGGGCCGACGGGCTGAACATCGGGCTCATCCTGGTCACCGGCCTGGTGGGCCTCGCGGCGGTGCTCGTCTCCTGGAACATCGAGCGTCACGTGAAACTCTTCTACGTGCTGCTGATGCTCATCATCGCCGGCGCCATGGGGGCCTTCGCCTCGCTCGACCTGGTCCTCTTCTACTTCTTCAACGAGCTGGCCCTCGTGCCCACCTTCATCATGATCGGCGTCTGGGGCCGGGGCGAGGACCGCAACTGGGCCGCCTTCAAGATCACCCTCTACCTCACCCTCGGCGCGCTCACCGCGCTGGTCGGCCTGGTCGCCCTCCATGGGGCCGCCGGGGCCGACAGTCTCGATGTCACCGTGCTGCAGCGGCATCTGGCCGCCCACCCGCTTCCGGCGGCGGCGCAGCTCTGGATCTTCCCGCTGGTGGTCTTCGGCTTCGCCGTGCTGGTCGGGCTCTTCCCCTTCCACTCGTGGGCACCCATCGGCTACGCCGCCGCTCCCACGGCCACGGCGATGATGCACGCGGGCATCCTCAAGAAGGCCGGTCTCTATGCGATCCTGCGGGTCGCGGTGCCCCTCATGCCCGAGGGTGCCAGCCGCTGGCTGCCGCTGGTGGCGGTGCTGGCCATCGGAAACCTCCTCCACTGCGCCTGGGTGGCCCTCCGCCAGAAGGACATGAACCTGCTCATCGGCAACTCGAGCCTGGCGCACATGGGCTTCGCCTTCCTGGGCATCGCCAGCCTGACGGTCATCGGAGTCACCGGAACCGTCCTGCTGATGGTCGCCCATGCGCTCCTGGCCGGCTTGAGCTTCGCGCTGAGCGGCTACCTGGAGACCCAGACCGGGACCCTCGACATGACCCGCATGGGCGGGTTGCTCCGCCGGATGCCCTTCTACGGCACCGCGTTGGTGATGGGCTTCATGGCCGGGTGCGGACTCCCCGGTTTCGCCAATTTTGCCGGTGAGGCCACCATCCTCTTCGGGTCCTGGAAGTCGTTGCCCTGGCTGGTGGTCATCGCCGCCTGGAGCGGCCTGGTCATCGGGGCCGTGGCGATGCTCCGGGCCCTGCGGGCGGTGCTGCAGGGACCCGAGCGGCCGGAGTTCGCCCGGGTTGCCGACGCAGGCCATTGGCGCCGGCTGCCCTTCGTGGTGCTCCTGGCCGCCATGGTGCTCTTCGGGGTCGCCCCGGGCATCCTCACTTCCCGCATCGAACCCGCCGCCAAGGTCGTGGTCGCGGCCCACCTCCCGTCGCCCCCGGCCGCGGCAGCCGCCCCCGCCTCCGCCCAACCCGCGGGCACCCCGGCCCAACCCGGCCACTGAGCCGCCCAGCCCCAGTCCTTGCATCCATGAATTACTCCCTGATCACCCTGGAATTCCTGGCGGCCCTGTTGGGCTTGGCCGTGCTGGTGGCCGACCTCTGGGTCCCATCGACGGCCCGCCGGGCCCTCGGGCTCGGCCTGGCCGCCGCGCTCTCCTGCCTGCTGGCCCTGGCCGTCGGTTCCCTGGCGCCCCAGTCCGGGTCGGCCTTCTCCGGCATGTTCGTGGTCGACGACCTGGCCCGCTACTTCAAGGGCTTCTTCCTCTTTGCCGGGTTGGCCGTGGTGCTGATGGCCGTCGAGTTCGCCCCGAAGTTCGGGGCCGGGCTCTCGGAGTTCTTCTCCCTCACCGTGTTCGCCATGGTGGGCATGCTCTGCGCCGCCTCGGCCAACGACCTGGCGCTGCTCTTCGTCAGCCTCGAACTGGTGACCGTGACGTTCTACGTGCTCAACAGCTTCCAGCGGACCCGCCTCGCCTCGCTGGAGGCCGGCGTGAAGTACCTCATCCTGGGAGGAGTCTCCTCGGCCTTCATGGTCTTCGGCATCGCCCTGGTCTTCGGCATGGCCAACTCCACGAACTTCGCCGTGCTGGCCGCCAAGCAGAAGGAGCTCGCCGGCTCGGCGGTCTTCCTGGTGGGCCTGCTGCTCATCCTCGTCGGTCTCGGGTTCAAGATCGCCGCGGTGCCGCTGCAGATGTGGGCTCCGGACGTCTACCAGGGATCGCCCGCGCCGGCCACGGCCTTCCTGGCCATCGGTTCCAAGGCTGCCGGGTTCGTCCTGCTGATCCGCCTTTTCATCGGGGCGCTGCCCCAGGTCACGGCCGAATGGCATCGGCTCTTCGTGGTCATGTCCGCCGCGACGATCCTGTACGGCAGCCTGTGCGCGATCCCGCAGCGCAACCTCAAGCGCCTCATGGGGTACTCGTCGATCGCCAACGCCGGGTACCTGCTGCTGGGCCTGGTCGCCGCGTCGTACACCGCCACCTCGGCCGGTCCGACGGCCATGCTCGTCTATCTCGGTGGCTACGCCTTCACCGTCCTGGCGGCCTTCGCCGTCATCAGTGCGCTCGCCAACCATGTCGACGGCGACGACATCAGTGCGCTCTCGGGCCTCGGCCAGCGCTCCCCGGTGCTCGCGGCCGGGCTGACCGCGGCCATCGTCTCGCTGGCGGGCATCCCGCCGATGGCCGGGTTCTTCGGCAAGGTGCTCCTCATCCAGGGGGTGCTTGCCGCCGCGCCGGGCCACCCGGAGTTGTACGCGCTGATCGCCGTCGCGGTCGTCGGCGTGGTGCTCTCGCTGTACTACTATTTCGGCGTGATCCGGGCGATCTACTGGGGTGGCCAGTCGGCCAACCTGTCGACCATCCCGGTGGCCCTGCCGACCCGGCTGCTGCTCGGGTCCTGCGTGGTTGGCATGCTGGTCCTGGGGGTGTTCCCGCAGGGGCTCGTGAAGCTCGCCGACCAGGCCGTGGCCGGCCTGTCCCACCCCGCCGCGGCCGCCCCGGTCAAGGCCGCCCATTGAGGCAAGGCCGCCTCATCCTGCCCGGAAGGCCGCCGGGATGGGCGTCCATGGTGAGGAATTGACCCCTCGGTGATGTTTTCTGGCGTGCGCGGTCGGGCGGCTTGGCGTTGAATGGCCGTCCTAGGTCATGTCTGTCCCGACACATCCGATCGAATTGTTGCGCTTCAACACCTGCGGCTCGGTGGACGATGGAAAGTCCACGCTCATCGGCCGGCTGCTCTACGACTCCAAGTCGATCATGGAGGACCAGCTGGAGGCGCTCGAGCGCTCGGCCGACCTGACCGGCGGCGGGCAGATCAACCTGGCCAACCTCACCGACGGCCTGCGCGCCGAGCGCGAGCAGGGGATCACCATCGACGTCGCCTACCGCTACTTCGCCACCCCGCGGCGCAAGTTCATCGTGGCCGACACCCCGGGCCATGTGCAGTACACGCGCAACATGGTCACGGGCGCCTCGACGGCGAACCTGTCCATCGTGCTGGTGGACGCGCGCCAGGGCGTCATCGAGCAGTCGCGCCGGCACACCTACATCGCCTCGCTCCTGCGCATCCCGCACCTGGTCATCGCCGTCAACAAGATGGACCTGGTGGGCTGGTCCGAGGCCCGGTTCCACGAGATCCGGGAGACCTTCGAGAGCTTCCTGCCCCGCCTGGACATCAAGGACGTGAAGTTCATCCCGTTGAGCGCCCTCAACGGCGACAACGTGGTCGACGCCTCCGCCCACACGCCCTGGTATTCCGGGCCCACCCTGCTGGGGCATCTCGAGACGGTGCACATCGCCAGCGACTGGAATCTCCAGGGCCTGCGATTCCCGGTGCAGTGGGTCAACCGGCCCAACAACCCCACCGACCCGCACCTGCACGACTTCCGCGGCCTGAGCGGCCAGATCGCCAGCGGCATCGTGCGCCGGGGCCAGCGCATCATGGTGCTGCCCAGCGGCCTCAAGAGCACCGTCCAGAAGATCTGGACCCTCGACGGCGAGCTGGAGGAGGCCTTCTGCCCGCAGAGCGTCACGCTGCAGCTCGAGCACGACCTCGACATCAGCCGCGGCGACATGATCGTCGGGCTCGACGCCCTGCCGGGCCTCTCGAACGACCTGGTCGCGCAAGTCTGCTGGATGAACCCGCGCCCGCTGCAGAAGGGTCGCAAGCTCTTCCTCAAGCATTCGACCCAGACCGTTCAGGCGGTGGTCACCTCGCTCGAAAGCCGCATCAACATCCAGGCCCTCGAGGAGGAGCCCGAGCCGGTCGAGTTGGCCATGAACGACATCGGCCGCGTGCGTCTCCGGACGGCCAAGCCCATCGTCTTCGACGGCTACCGCACCAACCGCCTCACCGGGGCCTTCATCCTGGTGGAGCAGGGCAGCAATGCCACGGTCGCCGCCGGCATGCTCCAGCCGCCGCTCGAGGCCGTGAAGCCCGAGTACAACGACTTCGCCATCTGAACCGCGTGTCCGGCCCCGTCCGGGTCGGGTTCCCGCCGGAGGCTCGAGCGCGCCGATTTCCCGCACCATGGAAGCCT
>Ga0068872_10001546_pt1 | contig 18562 bp, 17 predicted proteins | sample NOAtaG_7_FD_66441 | JGI IMG/M metagenome (GOLD analysis project Ga0068872, IMG submission 66441) | Freshwater lake microbial communities from Lake Erie, under a cyanobacterial bloom - NOAA_Erie_Diel1S_2200h metaG | ecosystem: Environmental > Aquatic > Freshwater > Lake | place: USA: Ohio, Lake...
GAGGGCGTGGAGGCGACCAGCCTGCTGACCCTCGTGCACATGGTCGCCTCCGGCCTCGGCCTCGCGCTGGTGCCGGAGCTCGCGATCGCCGGCGGCCTGCTCTCCGGGCTGCAGCTCGGCGCGCGCCGCCTGGCGCCACCGGCGCCGCGCCGCGGCCTGGCGCTCGTGGCGCGCGCGTCGACCGCGCGCCGCGCCGAGTTCGACGCGCTGGCGGCGATCGTCGCCTCGGTCGCGCGCGCGCGCATTGAAGCGCGGCCGCGCCGCCCATAATCTCCACCGCGGGCGACACGCGAGGGGGACGAGCCATGGCGCACCTGACCACCGACGAGAAGGAAGCCTATCGCCGCGAGGGCTGGGTGGTGCCGCGCTGGCGCCTGCCGCAGGCCAAGGTCGACGCGCTGCGCGACTCGCTCGACCGGCTGATCGCCGCGAACCCCGGCGTGCGCCCCGAGAAGCTCGTGAGCGCGCATATCGAGGGCCGCAACGCCGAGGGCGTGCATGGCTCGCGCGACTTCCTCGAGCTCGCGCGCGATCCCGAGCTCGTCGAGCTCGTCGCCGACGCGATCGGCGACGATGTCATCCTCTGGGGCTGCCAGGTCTTCTGCAAGCCGGGCGGCGACGGGCTGGAGACGCCCTGGCACCAGGACGGCCAGTACTGGCCGATCCGCCCGCTCGCCACCTGCACCGCCTGGATCGCGCTCGACCCCTCGACGCGCGAGAACGGATGCCTGCGCGTGATCCCGCGCAGCCACGAGGGCCGCGAGCTCTACAGCCACATGCGCGAGGACCGCACCGACGTCGTGCTGACGCAGAAGGTCGACGACCCGCGCTTCGACGAGGCGAAGGCGGTCGACATCGAGCTCGAGCCCGGCCAGATGTCGCTGCACGACGTCTACATGATCCATGGCGCCAACCCGAACCGCTCGCCCATGCGCCGCGCGGGCGTCGCCGTGCGCTACATGCCCGGCGCGTCGGTGTTCGAGCGCGGGCTGATCGCGACGTCCGACAAGTCCGGCTTCAAGGTCGACTTCTCGACGCGCCCGCTCTGGCTGCTGCGCGGCCAGGACCGCACGGGGCGCAACGACTTCGAGGTCGGCCACCGTCGCTGACGGCGCCGTCGCCGCGCCGAGCAGGCAGGCTCAATCGCCGGCGGCGCGCGCGCGCGGATGCGCCTTGTCGTAGACCTCGAGCAGCCGCGCGGCGTCGACGCCGGTGTAGCGCTGCGTCGTCGCCAGCGAGGCGTGGCCGAGCAGCTCCTGGATCGCGCGCAGGTCGGCGCCCGCGGCCAGCAGGTGCGTCGCGAAGGAATGGCGCAGCGCGTGGGGCGTCGCGTGCTCCGGCAGGCCGAGCGCCGCGCGCAGCTGGCGCAGCCGCGCCTGCACGATCTCCGGCCTGAGCCTGCCGCCGCGCGCGCCGAGGAAGAGCGGGCCGCGCGGCCGCGCGGGATGCGGGCATAGCCGCGCGTATTCGCCGACGGCGTCGCGCACCAGCGGCAGCACGGGCACCTCGCGCTGCTTGCGGCCCTTGCCCGAGACGCGCAGCGCGTCGCCCAGCGGCAGCACCGAGCGGTCGAGGGCGAGCGCCTCGCCGATGCGCAGCCCGCAGCCATAGAGCAGCGCCAGCACGGCGGTGTCCCGCGCGGCGATCCAGGGTTCCTCCGACATCGCCCCCGCGCCCTCGAGCGCGGCGGCGGCGTCGGTCGCGTCGAGCGGCCGCGGCAGGCCGCGCGGGAGCCGCGGCCCGCGGAAGCCGGTCGCGGCGAGGTTCTCCCAGATCCCCTGGCGCGCCGCCCAGCGATGCAGGGCCTTGACCGCCGAGAGCGCGCGCGCGTTCGACGACGCGGCGAGGCCGGCGCCGTGGCGGCTGGCGAGCCAGGCGCGCAGGTCGGCGAGGCCGGAAGCGGCGATCATGCCGTCGTCGACCTCCGCGCCGCGATGCGCGCAGAGGAAGGCGATGAACGCGCCGACGTCGCGCCCATAGGCGAGGACGGTATGCGGCGAGGCGCGGCGCTCGTGGCGCAGCCAGGCGAGGAACTCGCGGCAGATCCCCTCGAGCCGCGGCGCGGCGCCGGGGAAGGAGGGCTCCATCGCCGCGAGGGCGGCGGCCATCGCCTCGTCGTCGTGCCGGGCGTCGCCGCTCACCGGCCCATCCATCCCGCGAGGACCAGCGCCAGGGCCTGCGCGAGGAAGATGAGCGCGTCGCTGCCCGCGCCGGGCTGGAAGCGCGCGGGGTCGCGCGCGCCCAGCGCGAGCAGGCCCGCGGGCAGGAGCGGCCCGGCCGGCAGCCGCAGCAGCGCCTGCGAGCGCACCAGCGGCGCCGCGGCGGCGAAGAGCGCGGGGTCGCCGACCACGGGCCCGGCGAGCAGCGCCTCGCGGCCCGGCGGCAGCCAGCCCTCGATGCGGCCGCGTGGCCATGTGCGGATGCCGCTCGCCGCGGCGGCGAAGCGCGCCTGCGCGCCGGCCTCGAAGCCGAGCACGACGGCGTCGACCTCGAGGTGCAGCGCGAGGTCGACGATCGCGACCTCGACGCAGTGCTCGAGCGAGCGCGCGGCGAGCAGGGCGAGCACGGTGGCGTGGACGCGGCCCTGGGCCGAGGCGCCGGCGCGGCTCGCGGAGACGAATTCCTCGTGCCCGCGGCGCAGCCGCGCGAGGTCGTCCTGGAGGCGTCCCGCGACGAAGCGCTGGAAGTCGAGCACGCCCTCGCCGCGGCGCGACTCGACCGGCGTCAGGACATGCAGGAGCTCGGGGCGGCGGGCGAGGAAGTCGGGATGGCGCGCGAGCCAGTCGGCGATCTCGGCCGGGTCGAGGTCCGGCGCGGTGCCCGCGCGGGTCCCGTGGCCGGTCAACGCCCTCAGCCCAGGATCGACTGGCCGGTCTTCTGCCAGTCGGCGAGGAAGGCCGCGAGGCCCTTGTCGGTCAGCGGGTGCTGGTACATCTGCCGCAGCACGTTGGGCGGCAGGGTGGCCACGTGCGCGCCCAGCTTGGCGGCCGCGACGACGTGGACCGGGTGGCGCACGGAGGCGACGAGCACCTCGGTGCGGATCGCCGGGTAGGCGCGGTAGATCTGGCAGATGTCGGCGATCAGCTGCATGCCGTCGGTGCCGATGTCGTCGAGGCGGCCGACGAAGGGCGAGATGTAGGCCGCGCCGGCCTTCGCCGCGAGGATCGCCTGCGCCGGCGAGAAGCACAGCGTGACGTTGACGGGCGTGCCCTGGTCGGCGAGCGCGCGGCAGGTCCTGAGCCCGTCCGGCGTCAGCGGCACCTTGACCGCGACGTTCGGCGCGATGGCCGCGAGCTTGCGCCCCTCGGCCAGCATCGTGGCGTGGTCGGTCGCCGTCACCTCGGCGCTGACCGGGCCCTTCACGAGCGCGCAGATCTCGGCGATCACCTCGAGCATGTTGCGGCCCGACTTGGCGATCAGCGACGGGTTGGTCGTCACGCCGTCCACGAGGCCGGTGGCCGCGAGCTCGCGCAGTTCCTTGAGGTCCGCGCTGTCGATGAAGAACTTCATGGCTTCCGCTCGCTCCTGGCGTGGCGCGCGCGCATGGCTCGCGTCGCCCGACGGATGTGCCATAGCGCGCGTGGCCGCGTAAAGTCCGGGCGGATGACGCAACAGGACGCCGCGCGCGAAGGCCTGGACCGGATCGGCGTGCTGCTGCCGCTGCCGCTCTCCGGCGCCTACGACTACCTCGCCGATCCCGCGCTGGGGCTGCGGCCGGGCGACTTCGTGCGCGTGCCGCTCGGCGCGCGCGTCGCCATCGGCGTGGTCTGGGATCCCGTGCCGCCGGACCCCGGGGCGAAGGCGCCGGCGCGGCTGCGCGAGGCGATCGGCCGCGTCGGCGACCTCTGCCTGCCCGAGGCCTCGCGCCGCCTCGTCGACTGGGTCGCGCAGTACACGATGTCGGCGCCGGGCGCGGTGCTGCGCATGGCGATGAGCGTGCCCGAGGCGCTGGAGCCGCCCGCGCCGGTCGAGGGCTGGACGCTGTCGCCCGCCGCGCCGAACCCGGTGGTCGCCGAGCCTGGCGCGCGCCGCGTCACAGAGCCACGCCGGCGCGTGCTCGAGGCGATGGCGGCGATGCCGCCCGCGACGACCGCCGCGATCGCCCGCGCCGCCGGCGTCGGCGCCGGCGTCGTGCGCGCGATGGCGGAGGCCGGCTGGCTCGCGCCGGCGCATGTCGCGCCCGCGCCTGCGCCGCGTCCCGACGGCGCGCGCCCGGGTCCCGTTCTCTCGGAGGACCAGGACGCGGCGGCGCGCGAGCTCGCCGGCGCCATCGACGCGGGCTTCCGCGTCACGCTGCTCGACGGCGTCACCGGCGCCGGCAAGACCGAGGTCTATTTCGAGGCGATCGCCGCGGCGCTGCGCGCGGGGCGGCAGGCGCTGGTGCTGCTGCCGGAGATCGCGATGAGCGCGCAGTGGCTGGCGCGCTTCGAGGCGCGCTTCGGGGCGCCGCCCGCGAGCTGGCATTCGGAGCTCGGGCAGGGCGCGCGGCTGCGGACCTGGCGCGACGTCGCCTCGGGCGAGGCGCGCGTCGTCGTCGGCGCGCGCTCGGCGCTCTTCCTGCCCTATCGCGACCTCGGCGTCGTCGTCGTCGACGAGGAGCACGAGCAGGCGTTCAAGCAGGAGGAGGGCGTCGTCTACCATGCCCGCGACATGGCGGTGGTGCGCGCGCGGCTGGGCCGCATCCCCGCCGTGCTCGTCTCCGCGACGCCGTCGATCGAGACCGTGGTCAACGTGCGGCGCGGGCGCTACGGCGCGGTGCACCTGCCCTCGCGCCATGCCGGCGCCACGCTGCCGCGCATCGAGCTCGTCGACCTGCGGCGCGAGCCGCCGCCGCCGCGCCAGTGGATCGGCCCGCGGCTGCGCGCGGCGCTCAAGCGCACGCTCGAGGCGGGGGAGCAGTCGATGCTCTTCCTGAACCGCCGCGGCTACGCGCCGCTGACGCTGTGCCGCGCCTGCGGCCACCGGCTGCAATGCCCGCACTGCACCGCGTGGCTGGTCGAGCACCGGCTCTCCGGCAGGCTGCAATGCCATCATTGCGGCCATGGCGAGCGCCTGCCGCGCACATGCCAGGCCTGCGGCGCGGAGGATCGCTTCGCCGCCTGCGGCCCGGGCGTCGAGCGCATGGCCGAGGAGGCGCGCGCGCTCTTCCCCGCGGCGCGCATCGAGGTGATGACCTCCGACACGATCGGCGGCCCGGCCGCCGCCTCGGCCTTCGTCGAGCGCATGATCGCCGGCGGCATCGACATGCTCGTCGGCACGCAGATCGTGGCGAAGGGCCACCACTTCCCCGGGCTGACGCTGGTCGGCGTGGTCGATGGCGACATCGGCCTGTCGGGCGGGGACCTTCGCGCGGGCGAGCGCACCTACCAGCTGCTCCACCAGGTCGCGGGCCGCGCCGGGCGCGCCGGGCGGCCCGGCCACGTGCTGCTGCAGACCCATGCCCCCGACCATCCCGCGATGCGCGCGCTGGCGGCGGGCGACCGCGATGGCTTCATCGACGCAGAGATCGAGGCGCGCGAGCGTCTCTCGATGCCGCCCTTCGGCCGCCTCGCCGCGCTGGTGCTCTCCGGCCCCGATCCGGCGGTCCTCGACCGGTTCTGCCGCGACCTCGCCCGGCGCGCGCCGCGCGGGCAGGGAATCGACGCGCTGGGGCCCGCGCCGGCGCCGCTCGCCATCCTGCGCGGGCGCCATCGCCGGCGCTTCCTGCTGCGCGCGCCGCGCGAGGCGCCGCTGCAGGACCTGGTCGCCGACTGGCTGCACGGCGAGAGGCCGCCAGGCGGCGTGCGCCTGCAGGTCGACATCGATCCCTACAGCTTCCTCTGATTTCCCCGAGCCGCGAGGCACGGCCCGGGCGCGGCTCCCGCTCAAAAAAACGGGGCGCGTTGTTGCGTCGCGGCGCGGGGCCGTGCTAGCTAACCGCCGCCTTCGCGGCCGGGGGGATCCCTCGGCTGCTAGGTTTCGTGTCGGATCAATGGGTTCCGTCCTCACGGGCGGACCCGAATCAACCCGGAGAAATCGGGTCGCCGTGGCCTCCGAGACCTCATCCACCGCCGGCCTTCCGGGCCGCTACGCGACCGCGCTCTACGACCTTGCGCATGACGCAGGGTCGCTCGACCAGGTCGCGTCCGATCTCGCCCGCCTGCGGGCCCTGATCGAGTCCAGCCCCGAGGCGCGGCAGGTGATCAGGAGCCCCCTGATCCCGCGCGCCCAGCAGTCGAAGATGATGGACGCGGTGCTCGATGCCGCCGGCCTGTGCGACCTCGCCCGCCGCTTCGTCGGCGTCGTCGTCAGGAACCGGCGCCTCGCGCAGCTTCCGGTCTTCATCGACAGCTTCGAATCCCTGCTCGCGCGCCGGCGCGGCGACCTCGAGGCCGAGGTCGTCTCCGCGGTGCCGCTGACGCAGGCCCAGCGCAACGCCATCTCCGGCGCCATCCCCGGCGCCACGGGCCGCAAGGTCCGCCTCGTGGAGAAGGTCGACCCCAGGTTGGTCGGCGGCTTGCGCGTCAAGGTCGGGTCTCGCCTCGTCGATTCCTCGATCTCCGCCAAGCTCAGCCGCCTTCAGCTCGCGATGAAAGGGACCGCGTGATGGAAATCCGCCCCGCCGAAATCTCCGCCATCCTCAAGCAGCAGATCGACAAGTTCGACGGCGCGGCCGACGTGGCCGAGGTCGGCCAGGTCATCTCCGTCGGCGACGGCATCGCCCGCGTCTACGGCCTCGACAAGGTCCAGGCCGGCGAGATGGTGTCCTTCGCCAACGGCCTGAAGGGCATGGCCCTCAACCTCGAGACCGACAATGTCGGCGTCGTCATCTTCGGCGACGACCGCGACATCAAGGAAGGCGACACGGTCAAGCGCACCGGCGCGATCGTCAGCACCAAGGTCGGCAAGGGCCTGCTCGGCCGCGTGGTCGACGGCCTCGGCATCCCCATCGACGGCAAGGGCCCGCTCGTCGACGTCGTCGACGCCCGCGTCGAGGTGAAGGCGCCTGGCATCATCGCGCGCAAGTCGGTCCACGAGCCGATGCAGACCGGCCTCAAGGCGATCGACGCGCTCGTGCCCGTCGGCCGCGGCCAGCGCGAGCTGATCATCGGCGACCGCCAGACCGGCAAGACCGCCGTCGCGATCGACGCCTTCCTCAACCAGAAGGGCGTCAACTCGGGCAACGACGAGTCGAAGAAGCTCTACTGCATCTATGTCTGCGTCGGGCAGAAGCGCTCCACCGTGGCGCGCATCGTCAAGACGCTGGAGGACTACGGCGCGCTCGAGTACTCGATCGTCGTCGCCGCCACCGCCTCCGACCCGGCGCCGCTGCAGTTCCTCGCGCCCTACACGGGCTGCGCGATGGGCGAGTACTTCCGCGACAACGGCATGCACGCCGTGATCGTGTACGACGACCTGTCGAAGCAGGCCGTCGCCTACCGCCAGATGTCGCTGCTGCTGCGCCGCCCGCCGGGCCGCGAGGCGTTCCCCGGCGACGTGTTCTACCTGCACAGCCGCCTGCTCGAGCGCGCCGCCAAGATGTCGGACGCGATGAAGGCGGGCTCGCTGACGGCGCTGCCGGTCATCGAGACCCAGGCCGGCGACGTCTCGGCCTACATCCCGACCAACGTCATCTCGATCACGGACGGCCAGATCTTCCTCGAGACCGAGCTGTTCTACAAAGGCATCCGCCCGGCCATCAACGTCGGCCTGTCGGTCAGCCGCGTCGGCTCCGCCGCGCAGATCAAGGCGATGAAGCAGGTCGCCGGCCGCATCAAGCTCGAGCTCGCGCAGTACCGCGAGATGGCGGCCTTCTCGCAGTTCGCCTCGGACCTCGACGCCGCGACGCAGAAGCTGCTCGCCCGCGGCGCGCGCCTGACCGAGCTGCTCAAGCAGCCGCAGTACTCGCCGATGCCGGTCGAGGAGCAGGTCGTGTCGATCTTCGCCGGCACGCGCGGCTACCTCGACGGCCTCCAGGTCGCCCAGATTGGCCGCTTCGAGAAGGCGCTGCTCTCCGAGATCAAGGCGAAGCACGCAGCCGTGCTCGACGCGATCCGCACGGAGCGCGAGATCTCCAAGGCGACCGAGGGCAAGCTCATGGAGATCCTGAACGGCTTCGTGAAGTCCTTCGCCTGAACCGTCCGACGCGCTTGAACGGGGCTTTCGGCCTATGCCGTCTCTGAAGCAGTACCGCACGCGAATCGCGTCGGTGAAATCGACGCAGAAGATCACCTCGGCGATGAAGATGGTCGCCGCGGCGAAGCTGCGCCGCGCGCAGGAGAAGGCGGAGGCGGCCCGCCCCTACGCGGAGCGCATGAGCCGCATGCTGGGCTCGCTCGCCGGCTCGCTGTCCGGCGGCGCGGGGGCGCCCGCGCTCCTCGCCGGCACCGGCCGCTCCGAGGTCCACCTGGTCGTGGTGGCGACCTCCGACCGCGGCCTGTGCGGCGCCTTCAACTCGTCGATCGTCCGCGGCGCGCGCACGCATGTGCGCCAGCTCCTCTCCGAGGGCAAGCAGGTCCGCATCTTCTGCGTCGGCCGCAAGGGCCGCGACCAGCTGCGCCGCGACTTCGCGAAGCTGATCGTCGGCTCGATGGAGGATGTCGGGCGCCGCTCGCTGTCCTTCGCCGACGCGCAGCGCATCACCGACCGCATCCTCCAGATGTTCGCGGCCGGCGAGTTCGACGTCTGCTCGCTCTTCTACGCGCGCTTCAGGTCCGCGATCACCCAGATCGTGACGCGCCAGCAGCTGATCCCCTTCGCCATCGAGGGCGGGGCGGGGGAAGCCACGGCGGCGGGCGGCGCGGTCTACGAGTACGAGCCCGACGAGGAGCAGATCCTGGCGGAGCTGCTGCCCCGCAACCTGTCGGTCCAGGTCTTCCGTGCGCTGCTCGAGAACAACGCCTCGGAGCAGGGCGCGCGCATGACCGCGATGGACAACGCCACGCGCAACGCGGGCGACATGATCAAGCGTCTCACCCTCAGCTACAACCGCCAGCGCCAGGCCTCGATCACCAAGGAGCTGATCGAGATCATCTCCGGCGCCGAAGCGGTCTAACCGGATACCCGCAGGAGCAGGACCATGGCAAACAACAATGTCGGTCGCGTCACGCAGGTCATGGGCGCGGTCGTCGACGTCCAGTTCGACGGCGAGCTGCCCAACATCCTGAACGCGCTGCACGTCCAGAACCAGGGCAAGACCCTGGTCCTCGAGGTGGCGCAGCATCTCGGCGAGCAGTCCTGCCGCACCATCGCGATGGACTCGACGGAAGGCCTCGTGCGCGGCCAGGCGGCCGTCGACACCGGCGCCCCGATCTCGATGCCGGTGGGCCCGGAGACGCTCGGCCGCATCGTCAACGTCATCGGCGACGCGATCGACGAGCGCGGCCCGGTCAACGCGAAGAAGACCTTGCCGATCCACCGCTCGGCGCCCGAGTTCGTCGACCAGTCGACCGAGGCGCAGATCCTCGTCACGGGCATCAAGGTCATCGACCTGCTCGCGCCCTACGCCAAGGGCGGCAAGATCGGCCTGTTCGGCGGCGCCGGCGTCGGCAAGACCGTGACGATCATGGAGCTCATCAACAACGTCGCGAAGGCGCATGGCGGCGTGTCGGTCTTCGCGGGCGTCGGCGAGCGCACGCGCGAGGGCAACGACCTCTACCACGAGATGATCGAATCGGGCGTCATCAAGCTCGACGGCCCGGGCTCGAAGGTGGCGCTGGTCTACGGCCAGATGAACGAGCCGCCGGGCGCGCGCGCGCGCGTCGGCCTCTCCGGCCTCACCGTCGCCGAGTACTTCCGCGACGAGGAGGGCCAGGACGTCCTCTTCTTCGTCGACAACATCTTCCGCTTCACGCAGGCGGGCGCCGAGGTGTCGGCGCTGCTCGGCCGCATCCCCTCGGCGGTCGGCTACCAGCCGACGCTGTCGACGGACATGGGCGCGCTGCAGGAGCGCATCACCTCCACCAAGAAGGGCTCGATCACCTCGGTGCAGGCCATCTACGTGCCCGCCGACGACCTGACCGACCCGGCGCCGGCGACGTCCTTCGCCCACCTGGACGCGACGACGGTGCTCTCGCGCCAGATCGCCGAGCTCGGCATCTTCCCGGCGGTCGACCCGCTCGACTCCACCTCGCGCATGCTCGACCCGCGCGTCATCGGCGAGGAGCACTACCAGGTCGCGCGCGACGTGCAGCGCGTGCTCCAGACCTACAAGTCGCTCCAGGACATCATCGCGATCCTGGGCATGGACGAGCTCTCGGAGGAGGACAAGCTGGTCGTCTCGCGCGCGCGCAAGATCCAGCGCTTCCTCTCGCAGCCCTTCCACGTCGCCGAGGTCTTCACGGGCACGCCGGGCGTGCTGGTGAAGCTCGAGGACTCGATCAAGGGCTTCAAGAAGATCGTGGCCGGCGAGTGCGACGACATGCCGGAGGCGGCGTTCTACATGGTCGGCACCATCGAGGAGGCCATGGAGAAGGCGCGCAAGATGGCGGCCGAGGCGGCCTGAGCGAAGCGCCCGAGCCCGAGGGAAAACGTCCATGGCCGATAAAGTCGAGTTCGAGCTCGTCAGCCCGGAGCGCCTGCTGCTCTCCAGGTCCGTCGACATGGTCGTCGTGCCGGGCGCCGAAGGCGATTTCGGCGTCCTGCGCGGCCATGCGCCGCTGATCTCCACGCTGCGCCTGGGCGTCATCGACGTCCATGACGCGGGTGGCGTCAGCGATCGCATCTTCGTCGCCGGCGGGTTCGCCGAGGTGACGGCCGAGCGCTGCACCGTGCTTGCGGAGCAGGCCGTGCCGGTCGCCGACCTCGACCGCGCCGGCATCGAGGACGAGATCAGGTCGCTGCGCGACAGCCTCGCCGTCGCCGATGGCGACGCCGAGCGCGGCGCGCTCGCCGCGCGCATCGCGGTGGCGGAAGCCAAGCTCGCCTACGCCTGACCGGCCGGCGCGGGGAACATCCCGCGCCTTCCGGCGTTGTCCCACCGGGTTCTGCAGGTCGCGCCGCGCGGGCGGCGCCGCGGGAGTCGCTGGATGGCGCACTGGACCCTCGACGACATCGACTGGAGCGCCTTCGACGCGTCGAAGGTCTGCCCAGACCTCCTCCAGGTCGCCAAGGCCGCGGCGCTCGTCGAGCGCAACGGCAGCGACTACGCCGTCTACCTTCGCAACGTCTTCGCCGGCGACGCGGCCTTCTGCGCGGCCGTGGAGGCATGGGCGCGCGAGGAGGTGCTGCATGGCGAGGCGCTCGCGCGCTGGGCACGGCTCGCGGACCCCGCCTGGGACTTCGAGGCCGCCTCCGCCCGCTTCTCCGCCGCCTATGCACTGCCGCTCGACGCCACCGCCTCGGTGCGCGGCTCGCGCACCGGGGAACTGATCGCGCGCTGCATCGTCGAGACGGGCACGAGTTCCTACTACGGCGCCATCGCCGACGCCGCGCGCGAGCCCGTGCTCGCCCAGGTCTGCCGCCGCATCACCGCGGACGAGTTCCGCCACTACAAGCTCTTCCTCGACCACATGCGCCGCTACCTCGAGGCCGAGCGGATCGGCCGGGTCGGCCGGCTGCGCGCGGGCCTCGGCCGCGTGCTCGAGGCCGGCGACGACGAGCTGGCCTGCGCCTTCCATGCCGCCAACGCACCGCCGGGCGAGCCCTATGACCGGCGGCGCTGGAGCCGTGCCTATGCGCGGCGGGCCTACGCGCTCTATGGCGCGCGCCACGTCGAGCGCGGCCTCGCCATGGCGCTGAAGGCGATCGGGCTTTCCCCCACCGGCCGCCTGCATGGGCTGCTCGCGCCCCTCGCCCTGCGCTTCCTGGGCTGGCGCGCGCGCAGCCTCGCGCGCGCCGGCGCCTGACGACCGCGGTCCCTCGTCCAGGCGCGCGCCGGCCCGCGCCATCGCCAGGAGGAGACGCCATGGCCATCGCCCGCATCCTGCTCGCCGCGGCGCTGCTCCTCGCCGCGCGCGGCGCCGGGGCCGCGATCATCGAGGAACTCGTACACGTCCCCGTCGTGGTCCGCCACGAGATCCTGGGCGAGGTCCGCCACGAGCTGCCGGTCACCGTCTTCCGCGACGACGCGCGACCGCGCGCGCCCTTCGTCGTGCTCGGCCATGGCAGGGCCACCTCGGCGACCGCCAACGCCGCGCTCGGCCAGGCACGCTACACGGCGAACAGCCGCTACCTCGTCTCGCTCGGCTTCGCCGTCTTCGTGCCGACGCGCATCGGCTACGGCATCGCCGGCGGCCAGGACCTGGAATACAGCGGCGAATGCGCGGCCAAGCGCTATGCGCCCGGCTACGACGCGGCCGCCCAGCAGACGCGCGCCGTCGTCGCCTATGCGCGTGGCCGCCCCGACATCGACCCGGGGCGCGGGCTGGTGATGGGCCAGTCCTATGGCGGCGCCACCGCCATCGCGGTCGCCGCCGACCCGCCCGAGGGCGTGCGCGCGGCCGTCAACTTCGCCGGTGGCGGCGGGGGGCGGCCATCGACCCATCCCGGCCAGCCCTGCTCGCCCATGGCGATGGAGCAGCTCTTCGGGGGCTATGGCGCCACCGCCCGGATCCCGACCCTGTGGCTCTACGCGCCGAACGACCGCTACATGGGCGAGCGCCATCCGCGCGCGTGGTTCGAGGCATTCCTGCGCGCGGGGGGCAGGGGCCGCTTCGTCGCGCTGCCGGAGCATGGCGAGGACGGCCATTCCAGCTTCACGCGCAATCCCGGCGCCTGGCGCCCTGCCTTCGAGGCGTTCCTGCGCGAGGCGGGCCTCGAGCCCGGACGCTAGCGCGCGACGCCGCTTCCCATCGCCTCGCCGCCTGCTAGGCTGGCGACGCGCAACCGAGGGGGAGGGCAGGCATGGGCATCGTCAGCGAACCGAAGGCCGTGGCGGCGACGAGCTTCCGCGACGCGACCGCCGCGGACTGGGAATACGTCACGCGGCTGGGCCGGGAGGCGATGGAGCGCGACGCGGGCCGCGCGGTGATGGCGCTGCTGCGCTCGCAGAAGGACGTGCCCCGCCATGGCTGGCAGGTGAACAACTACGAGCACTCGCTGCAATGCGCGACGCGGGCGCTCAGGAACGGCGAGAGCGAGGAATACGTCGTCTGCTGCCTGCTGCACGACGTCACCCAGGACCTCAACCCGTACAACCACGACAAGAGCGCGGGCGACCTGCTGCGCTACCATGTCAGCGACGAGAACCACTGGGTGATCGCGAACCACCAGATCTTCCAGCTCTCCTTCCGCGACCATTCGCGCTTCGACCGCACGGCCTGCGAGCGCTTCCGCGGCCACCCGCATTTCGAGGCGGCGCTGCGCTTCTGCGAGCACTACGACATGAACTGCTTCGACGGCAGCTACCAGTCGTTGCCGATCGAGGCCTTCGAGCCGATGGTGCATCGCCTGTACGAGAACGGCGTGCGCGCGTTCCACGCGCAGCACCCCTATCCGTCCGCGGCCCGCTGACCGGCCCGCGGCGGCCGGTGCCGCCGCGTCAGAACTTGCGGTACTTGAGGTAGGCCTGCTGCGGGTCCATGCCGCCGAGGATCGCGTCGCGCACGCGGTTCTCGGTGGTGGCCACGGCCTCGGTCCGCGCCACGACGTCCGCGGCCATCGCCGCGGGGATCACGACGATGCCGTCGCCGTCGGCGAGCAGGCAGTCGCCGGTCGAGACCGTGACCTCGCCGATCGTCACCGGCTCGCCGAAGCGGTCCGGCATCCAGCGCGCCACGATGTCCGTGGGCGTGGCGAAGCTGCACCACACCGGGAACCCGATCCGGCGCGTGAGCTCGATGTCGCGCGCGCCGCCATCGACGACGTAGCCGCGCACGCCCTTGAGCTGGAGCGCGTTGGCCGAGAGCTCGCCCATCATCGCGATCCAGTCGTTGTTCGGCTGGCAGACGACGACGTGGCCGGATGGCGCCTTCGAGAGCACGCCCGTCCATGCCAGCAGGGTCTCGTCGGCGCTGCGCGTGCGGTCGACATGGCCTGCGACCGTCCAGGTACGCCCGCACAGCGTCGTGCCCGGCTCGATCGGCCGGATGGAGGGGGGCAGCACGCAGCGCTCGTGGCCGAGCCCGCGCAGCACGTCGTGCACCGCCGACGTGTAGAGCCGCCCGAGCCGCTCGATCGTGTCGTCGCTCATCGTCCGTCCTCTCCCCCTCGTGGTGGCGCGCCCGCCATGCGTGGCGCGGCGAGCGCCGCGAATTCCGCGGCGACGCGTTCGTACAGGTCGCGCTTGAATGGCACGATCATCGATGGCGCGCGGGAAAGCTCGATCCAGCGCCAGTCGTCGAATTCAGGGTGTGCGCTGGCGCGCAGGTCGATGTCCCGGTCGTCGCCGGTGAAGGCGAGCGCGAACCATTTCTGCGTCTGCCCGCGATAGCGCCCGCGCCACGCCTTGCCGAGGAGGGTGGGCGGCAGGTCGTAGGACAGCCATCCCGTGCTCTCGGCGAGGAACTCGACCTTGCTGATCCCCGTCTCCTCGGCGAGCTCGCGCAGCGCCGCGGCGCGCGGCTTCTCGCCGCGGTCGATCCCGCCCTGCGGCATCTGCCACGCGCCGCCCGGCCCGTCGATGCGCCGCGCCACGAAGACGAGGCCCTCGCGGTTCAACAGCACGATGCCGACGCCGCGGCGATAGGGCAGCGTCGCCGGGTCGACGCGCGCGCTCCGGGCCATGGTTCCCGCCCCGGCGCCGCCTCAGTTGCCGTTGCGCTGGTTGTAGAGCGCGAGGCCGCGCAGCAGGTCGAAGGCGCGCTGGAGCTGGTAGTCCTCGGTGCCTTCAGCGGCCGCGGGCTGCTCGCCGCCCTGGCCGGGCTGCTGCTGGCCCTGGCCCTGCTGCTGGTCGTTGCGCAGCGCGCCGCGCAGGTCGGATTCGCGACGCGCGCGCGGCTGGTCCACCTTCTCGAGGCGTGCCGGCTCGACGACGATGTCCGGGTCGATGCCCTGCGCCTGGATCGAGCGACCCGAGGGCGTGTAGTAGCGCGCGGTGGTGAGGCGGATCGCGCCCTGGTTGCCCATCGGGATGATGGTCTGCACCGAGCCCTTCCCGAAGGAGCGCGTGCCCAGCAGGATCGCGCGGCGATGGTCCTGCAGCGCGCCGGCGACGATCTCCGAGGCCGAGGCAGAGCCGCCATTGATCAGGACGACGATCGGCAGGCCGTTCAGCAGGTCGCCTGGCTTGGCGTTGAAGCGCTGCGCCTCGTCGTTGCGCCGCCCGCGGGTCGAGACGATCTCGCCCTTGTCGAGGAAGGCGTCCGACACCGCGATGGCCTGGTCGAGCAGCCCGCCGGGGTTGTTGCGCATGTCGAGCACGAGGCCCTTCAGCTTGTTGCCGGACTGCTGGCGGATGCGGTCGATCGCGTTCTTGAGCCCGCTCTCGGTCTGCTCGGTGAAGGAGGTGATGCGCACGTAGCCGAGTTCGCCCTCGACGCGGCTGCGCACGGACTGCACGCGGATCACCGCGCGGGTCAGCGTCACCTCGAACGGGTCGCCGCCGCCGCGGCGGATCATCAGCTTGATGTTCGAGTTGACGGGGCCGCGCATCTTCTCGACGGCTTCCTGCAGCGTCAGGCCGAGCACGGGTTCGTTGTCGATATGCGTGACGAAGTCGCCGGGGCGCAGCCCGGCGCGCGCCGCCGGCGTCTCGTCGATGGGGGAGACGACCTTGACGAAGCCGTTCTCCATCGTGACCTCGATGCCGAGGCCGCCGAACTCGCCGCGGGTCTGCACCTGCATGTCGCGGAAGCTCTTCGGCGGCATGTAGCTCGAGTGCGGGTCGAGCGAGGTCAGCATGCCGTTGATCGCGTCCTCGATCAGCTTGCGATCCTCGGTGCCCTCGACGTAGTCGGTGCGCACGCGCTCGAAGATCTCGCCGAAGAGGTTCAGCAGGCGATAGGTCTCGGAGGAATTGGACTGGGCCGGCGCGGCCTGCGGCAGCGCCAGGAAGGCGAGCGCGCCGATCGCGGCCGCCATGCGTCGAATGCTCATCCGCCAACCTTTCCGTTAGGCAACGCGACCCAGGGAGCCGGGTCGACCGGCTGCCCGTTGCGCCTCAACTCGACATAGACCACCGGCCGCGCCGCGCCAGCGCCGGGCGCCTGGCCCACCGGCTCGCCGGCGCGCACCGGCTGGCCGGGCGCGACGTCGAGCCTGCCGAAGCCGGTCACGAACCAATGGTACCCATCGCCGCTGTCGACGATCAAGATGACCCCGTAGCCGCGGAACGGCCCGGCATAGGCGACCGTGCCGTGCCAGGGCGACACGATCGTCGCCTCGGGCACGGCCTCGAAGGCCATGCCGCGGCTGGCCGTCCCGCCCGCGTCGGCCTGCCCCCAGTTCGCCACCAGCCTGCCCTGGGCGGGGGGACGGGCGCGCCCGCGGGCCTCGGCGAAGGGTCGCGCCTCTGCGCTCGCCTGCCGCGCGCGCTCGCCCGCCTCGCGCTCCTGGTCAGCCGCCGCGGCCGCCGCGGCGCGCGCGCGCTCCTCCTCGGCCCGCCGCGCGGCGAGGCGCTCGAGCAGCTCGCGCAGGCCGCCCATCTCGCGGCCGAGCATCTCCAGCCGCATCGCCACCGACATGCGCTCGGCGTCGAGCGCCGCCATCAGCCGGCCGCGGCGCGCGATCATCTCCTCCAGCCGCGCGCGCCCGGCCTCCTCGGCGGCGAGGGCTGCGGCGAGCGCCTCCTCCTCCCCGGCGAGGGCCGCGCGCGCGGCGCGATGGTCGTCGAGCGCGACGGCGACGGCGCGCGCATGCGCGTCCACCGCCGGCACGGCATGGGCGAGCAGCCGGCCCGCGCGCAGCGCGTCGACCGGCGCCTCGGCCCGCAGCAGCAGCGCCTCGCGCGGCGTGCGCGCCAGGCGCTCGAGCGCGGCGGCGAGGCGCGCCAGCCTGGCGCGCGCGGCCTCGGCCTCGCCGGCCAGCTCCGCCTCCAGCGGCACGAGCGCGGCGCGGCGCGCGCGCGCGGCCTCGACGCGCGTGGCCGCGCGGGCCTGCGCCTCGACGGCCGCGACGGCCTCCTCCTGCAGCGCCGCGAGCTCGCGCTGCAGCGCGTCGCGGTCCTGCTGGAGCAGGCGCTCGCGATGGCGCTGCTCGTCGGCCTGTCGCTCGAGCCGGCGCAGGCGCGTCTCCGGGGATTGCGCGGTCGCCACGCCGGCGACCGCCATGACGAGGGCGGCGGCGAGGAGAAGCGCGCGCTCAGCCGCGCGCATGCGCGTCGCCCGCGTGGACGATCAGCGAGCTTCCCGTCATTTCCGGCGGCTTGTCGATGCCGAGGAGCTCGAGCAGCGTCGGCGCGACGTCGGCGAGCCTGCCGTCGCGCAGCGCGATGGCGGCGTTGCGCCCGGGCCGGGCCGCCTCCACCAGCATCACGGGGACGGGATTGAGCGTGTGCGCGGTGTGCGGCTGCCCCGTCCCGGGATCGACCATCGTCTCGGCGTTGCCGTGGTCGGCGGTCACGAGCATCGCGCCACCGGCCGCGCGCACCGCCTCGACCACCCGGCCGAGGCAGGCATCGACGGCCTCGACCGCGCGGCGCGCCGCGTCGAAGTCGCCCGTGTGCCCGACCATGTCGGTGTTGGCGTAGTTGACGAGGATGAAGTCGTGGCGGCCCGCGCGGATCGCCTCGACGAGGCGGTCGGTCACCTCGGGCGCCGACATCTCCGGCTGCTGGTCGTAGGTCGTGATGCGCGGCGAGGGCACGAGCACGCGCTCCTCGCCGGGGAAGCTGCGCTCCTCCCCGCCGTTGAAGAAGAAGGTGACGTGCGCGTATTTCTCGGTCTCGGCGATGCGCAGCTGCGAAAGCCCCGCGCGCGCGACCACCTCGCCCATCGTGCTGGCGAGGCCCTCGGGCGGGTAGACCGACTCCATCAGCCGCGCGAGGCCGGACGAGTACTCGACCATGCCGAGCGCGGCCGAGAAGCGCACGACGCGCCGCCGCGCGAAGCCGTCGAAGCCGGGGTCGAGCAGCGCCGAGAGGAGCTCGCGCGCGCGGTCGGCGCGGAAATTCGCCATCAGCACGCCGTCGCCGTCGCGCATGCCGCCATGGCCGGGCAGCGCGACGGGCGCCACGAACTCGTCGCCCTCGTCGCGCGCACGCGCCGCCTCGATGGCCTCGCGCCAGGACGCCGCCCTGTCGCCGTTCGCGTCCACCAGGAGGCCGTATGCACGCTCCACGCGATCCCAGCGCTTGTCGCGGTCCATCGCGTAGAAGCGGCCGCAGAGGCTGCCCAGCCGCGCCTTGCCGGCGATGCGCGCCTCGAACGCCTCGAGGAAGCCCGGCGCGCTGCGCGGCGGCGTGTCGCGCCCGTCGAGGAAGGCATGGACCACGACCTCGAGCCCGGCCGCGTGCGCGGCCGCCGCGAGCGCGGCGACGTGGTCCTGGTGCGAGTGCACGCCGCCGGGCGACAGCAGGCCCATGAGATGGACGCGCCCGCCTGCCTCGCGGACCTGCGCGATGAACCGGCGCAGCGCGGGCTCGCGCGCCAGAGAGCCGTCGGCGACGGCCTGGTCGATGCGCGGCAGCTCCTGCATCACCACGCGGCCGGCGCCGAGATTGACATGGCCGACCTCGGAATTGCCCATCTGGCCGGCTGGCAGGCCG
>Ga0068872_10001555_pt1 | contig 18501 bp, 16 predicted proteins | sample NOAtaG_7_FD_66441 | JGI IMG/M metagenome (GOLD analysis project Ga0068872, IMG submission 66441) | Freshwater lake microbial communities from Lake Erie, under a cyanobacterial bloom - NOAA_Erie_Diel1S_2200h metaG | ecosystem: Environmental > Aquatic > Freshwater > Lake | place: USA: Ohio, Lake...
GCAAGGAAGAGGATTATCGCACCTATGTCGAACACTTGCCTGACTCTTCGCTTCCATGTTTCAATCTCATCGGAAACCACGACCTGTATTTCGGAGGTTGGGATACGTTTTTCAAGAATTTCGGATCTTCAACCTATTATTTCACCGTTGAAACCCCCACAGCGAAAGATCTGTTTCTTTGTTTGGATACAGGAAGTGGCACGCTGGGCAAGGTGCAGATGGATTGGCTCGAAGAAGTGCTACGACAGGAAAGGCCTCAATACCGCCATTGTGTTTTGTTCACGCACAACAATTTTTACCGATTCCGCAAAACATCTTCCACAAATCCCCTGCTTGAAGAACTGCACTACCTGCTGGATCTGATTGTACAAAACAACATCGGGATGGTGGTGATGGGCCACGACCATGCGCAGGATGTGGATGTGTTTGGAAACACAACGCTGGTGACCATGGACGCTTTGATGGATTCTAACGAGGACGCGGGATATTTGAAGGTACAAGTGGGTCCGAACTCAATCGGGCATGAGCTCGTGCGGTTTTAATCCCAAGGCATATTGTCCTTCGTAGCCTTGCTTTGGAAGCCTACCTTGGCGCCTGAGTTCACCACAGAATTGGCTTGCTTGGCCTCCAAGGACACAACCATGATGTCTTGGAAGTTGGGGGAAACCAAATCCTGGTCGATGGCTGCAAGCATAGAGTGCTCGATGAAGGCAATCAAAACCTCGGTGCTGATCTGATTTTGGGCGATGTCTGGAAACAGGAAATTCAACTGCCGGACCCCTTCGATGTAAAAATGCCCGTCCTTGTTCACCAACAACCTTGCCACCAAATACCCCAAATCTCCCAGTCGGTTGTACTTGATTGAATCCGCCATGAAATTGTAAACCAAAATGGAGCCAAAAAACCCGCGGGAGTGGTCTTGTGCAACGTAGGGACTTTTCAGGATGATATGCTCCTCCAACAAAGTGGTGATGTTGGTATGCATGGTGAAGGTCAACACATCACCAGAAAATTTCAAGTGGAACTCAAACTCGTTCTTTTCGGTATAGCTGACAACCACATTGGGGTCTACCTTTTCAAAATGGGCGGCAAGGGAGCGTGCCACTTCTTGGGCGACTTCTTTGAGGTGGGCAAAAACCGCTTGGGTGCTACGGTAAATGCTCTGTTTCATCACGGCTTTGGATTCCAAAGCTGAGACAATCTTAGGTAGTTGTGGTTCCAACATGGTTGCAAAAATATTGTGGGAAAATCTACGTCGAATTCAACTAAAAAGCCCAAAAAACATCATTCATGAAGGGTGATTCCCATTCTCGTACTGAGTTCTTTCTTCATTCGCACCAATTGATGGTACTTTTCCAACCATGGATCCTGTTCGTTTTCGGGCAACTCTTTGATTTTGTCTTGACACTCCCGCATAAGGTTGCGAAGGTGATGCATTTGGTAATGCAATACGGCTGATTCGAGTGATTTCAGCAAATCCTCATCCATTTTGGGGGCACGGATGTCGTAACGAAGCCAATTTTCGCTGACTTCCACGGGGATGGTGACCAAAGTGGATGCGGCTTTGGACAAGGTCGGGTCTTCATGGGCCAAAAAGAAGTGAATATCCGGCCTTCTACCATCCAGATGTGCGCGTAGGGCCTCCGTCTTCAATTGCTCCAGGGTTGGTGAGCGGAAAGAACTGCCGTCCAATACCGACAACAACACATCTGCAACATTCACTTCCTGCTCTTCCCAAGTGATGAGTTCATGGCCGTAATTCAGCAACAAACGCATCAACTCCGCCTCTTGGGCCACCAATTCCAACAAAGCCGATTGCTGGCTTGGCTCGGCCTGCACCTCCGGCACGAAGTTCATGACCTGCTGCTGCTGCATTTGTCGGAACCCTTCCTGACGGTTTTCCAATCTGGCCCTCTCCCCCAATGCCTGTTGGATAGCGCGATGCATCACTTCAGGGCTCAATCCCAATTTTTCAGCTGCGGCATCTATAAAAACCGCCATTTTAACCTGATCCGGTATGCGGGCCAAGGTAGCCGCAATCTCGTGGATGGCCTGAGCACGTTGTTGTGGATCCTTGAAGTCCAACGTAGCCTGCAGCTGATCCCGCTTGAAATCAACAAAGTCTTGGCTGTTGGATTTCAAAAAGGACTCAAAACCTGCCTTGCCATTGGCCTTCACATAGGAATCAGGGTCTTCACCTTCCGGCAACAACAAGACCCGTACGTTCATGTCCTCCTCCACCAACAGGTCGATGCCCCTCAACGCCGCGTTGATGCCAGCCCTGTCCGCATCGTAAATCAGCAAAATGTTTGAAGTGAATCGCTTCAAAAGCCGGATTTGCTCCAAAGTAAGTGCCGTTCCACTGCTGGCTACCGCATTTTGAACGCCATTTTGGTACAAAGAGACGACATCCATGTAGCCCTCCACCAAAATGGCTTGGTCCAACTCCCGAATGCTCCTTTTGGCAAGGTGAAGTCCGAACAACAAATAACTCTTGTTGTAAATCAAGGACTCCTGGGAGTTGATGTATTTGGCAGTCTTGTCGTCCTTTTTCAGGATTCGACCACCAAATCCGGCAATTTTCCCCAAGTGGTTATGGATGGGAAAAATGATCCTTCCCCTGAAACGGTCGAACAGGCGACCGTCTTTCTCACTTTTGGATACTAGTCCGGCTTCCAAAAGATAGTTTTCCTGAAACTGTTGCTTCAGTGCCTCCTTGGAAAACGCCTCCCATTCATCGGGGGAAAATCCCAATTGGAATTCAGAAATGGTACTGTCCAACAGCCCTCTTTCCTTGAAATACTGCATCCCCACATTCGCCCCCCCCGCAGAGAGAAGCTGGTTGTTGAACCATTTGGCTGCAAAGGCATTGAGCACGTACAGGGATTCCCGATGGTCGTCTCGCGCACTCTCTTCAGGCCCCTCCTCCAGTTCCAAATGGATGCCGTATTTGTCAGCAATGTACTTGAGAGATTCCAAGTAGCTCATGCCCTGGGCTTCCATCAAGAAGGTGACCGAATTGCCTCCCTTGCCGGTGCTGAAGTCTTTCCAGATGTTTTTGGTGGGTGAAACCGCGAATGAGGGCGTTTTTTCATTGCGGAATGGAGAAAGCGCAAAGTAATTGGTGCCCCGCTTCTTCATTTGCAGGAAGTCGCCTAACACCTCCAAGACGTTCGCAGCAGCGAATATCTCATCGATTTTGTGTTGTGGGATGCGCTTGGACATGACAGGCGAGTTGATTCAACCAACGGAAACAAAGATACGAGCGAATGACAATGATTGGACCTTCACTCACAACAGGTTGTTGATGACCCATGCCAAGCCTGCTGTAAAACCATTGGCCAACAGGCTGATTTTGAACGATTGGACCCATCGAGGGGAAATGGTGGCCCGAAGCAAGAACATCTCCGTGGTCACGACTGCAAACTCCACCCAGTACCAATTGAAGCCACAATCCAAAAAAGCCCAAGTAGCCAAAGGGTGCGTTAAGCCATTGATGAACAAACAGGCCAATCCCAACCGCCAAAATGGTGTTTCAACTCTTGCAAGCACATAAAACGGCAATTCCAACAAGATGGTCAGACCCAACCAAACAAATGCCATGGGCTATGTTGTCAACTTAAAAATCTTCTGGAAGGCAATTTCAGACGTCAGGAAGTCCTTTCACGGACAGGATTACGCCTCATCCAAAAAAATACCACCAATCCGGCCAAGCACACCATGGGAACCACGAACACTGCCCATTCCGTATGGTCCTCCGCCACCTCGACAACCGCACCAGTACCATTTCCGCTCTCCGAATCCCCGTCCGCCGCAGCCCCTGAGTTTGAGCCCGTGTCAAGCTCTGTCTTGGCAGGTTCACCCAAAGCCTTGGCTGTGGCCTTCTTGGACCTACCATTGGGATATACAAAGTATGACTTCAACAGTTCCAATCCAATGATACTGTCCTTGATGCCTGTGATTCGGTATTCGCGAAGGACGTAGGAAACATCGTAATCATTGATGTGGGTTTGACCACCGATCCGCTCCTTGGATCTCAAAACCTTTCCATCCGGAGCGTTTGCATACAAATAGGATGAAGCACCTCGAGAACCTGTTTCCACCGTATCTCCTTCTTGAACAACTACCTCCGACAGGTCACCTTCTTGCCAACCGTAGCGATAATAAAAACTCCTGTATTCGATGTAAAACTTGTGGTCCGGATATTGGGACGCATTCACAATCTTGATGCGCACGTCCACATCTCCTCGCACGACCACGTCTGCATGGGTGAACAGCCATCCCATCATGATGGCCAGAAATCCGACAACAGTGCGAAATTTTTTCATCGTTTTTTTTGCAAAACTAAAGGTTTACCGATGATACACCGCTGATTGTGAATAAATTTCAAACCTAGGACAACAACCGTTTCCGCGGACATCAGGTCATACTTATAAGTGGGAATCGGGGAAGGTTGAATGCGCCCCCGGAACGGGTTAAAATTCTATATTTGTAGCCTATGAAATCCTCATCCTTTCCCATGCGAGCAGTCCTGCTGTGCTTGACCGCTTTGTGGCTGTTGGCACCTGCCCGCCATTCTGTTTCCGAACGGTCTGGAAGCATCGAACGACTTGATGAGGGCGTGGACTTCTGCAGTTTGAAAGGTGCCGTCTACGTGGAGGAGGTCGAGAGTTTCGCCAATTTCAAAGTCTATGTAGAAGATGTTGAGTCATTCGCCGATTTGATCGTGTTCAAGGAGCAAGCGAGGGCATTTGCAGACCGACCGGGATTGTGGCATTTCACCGATGTCCGTGCATTTGCAGACTTTTCGGTTGCGTTCACACCCACCAAGGCATTTGCTGATTTCAGCGTTTTTTTCTCAGAATTCAAATCCCTCGCCGGATGCAGGAGATGAACTTGCCACCGCAGGCACAAGCCACCATTCGGTTCAAGATACAGGTTCCCATGGACCAACAGGAAGTGGTGATCGCCCTGCTTTCGGATACTGAAGCGTATGCATTCGAGGAAAAGAGGGATGGTCTGCATGCTTACTTCCCTGAGTCAGGCTTTGATGAAACAGAGGTTAAATCCTTGTTGGCAGGTATTTTCCCCGATGCAGCCACCGAAACCGAGCGGATTGAAGCCCAAGATTGGAATGCTTCATGGGAAAGCAATTTCGAATCGGTGTTGGTCGATGATTTCGTGGAAGTCCACCCCCCCTTTCGCCAACCCTCGGCGGGTGTGCAACACCACATCCAACTGATGCCGAGGATGGCCTTCGGCACGGGACACCATAGCACCACTTGGCTGATGCTGCAAGCGTGTTCAAGGTTGAATTTCCAAGACAGAACCGTGCTCGACATGGGCTGTGGAACGGCAGTTTTGGGCATCATGGCATCCAAATTGGGGGCACAAAAAGTGGTTGCAGTAGACATCGACCCCTGGAGCGAGGAAAACGCCAAGGAAAATGCCAAACTCAACCAAATCAACAACTTGGACGTACGAGTAGGAGATGCTTCGGCGATACCTGATGAATGTTACGACATCATCTTAGCGAACATCAACAAGAACGTCCTCCTCACCGACCGTGACGTCTACCTCGGGCACCTGAACAAAGGCGGATATTTTTTGCTGAGTGGCATCTTGGACCGCGATGAGGCTCAGGTCGATTCGCACTACCGGCAAGCGGGTTTCATCCCCTGGATGAGGCAGTCGCGCAATGAATGGATCATGATTGGTTACACCCTCTAAGTGCATTGAACATGACAGACTTCTCAAGAAGTAACTTTTTCCATCACAACATCTTGAGCCATTGGGTGCTTGGAGTCTTATTGACTTTTGTGGGCATCTTATTACCCATCCAAGATTCATGGGGGCAAAATTCCAAGGTCCTTCCGTTTGAACATGATAAGTTCCTGCCCGCGCTGTTGGGACAGGTGAACCGGGTGGGCAACAAGGAGGTGGAAGACTTCTTAAAAGGCCTCGAAATGCATTGGCAGGACGGCACCTACACGGAGTCTGACAAAGACCAATTCGTGAACCACGTGAACGTGATGCTGCTCAAGAATTTCAGTCCGGACCCGGAGGTGATGGAGTACGTGAAATGCGTTGAGGCCATCAAAGACCTGAAATCTTTCGGCAAAATTGATTTGGGAGAATTCTTCAAAGTCACCACCGATGCCATCCAGGATTTGCCCCGGGCGGACGTCATTCGCTTTTATAAGTTTCTGACCGATTTCGTGAAAACAGGAGCTGCTTTCCGTACCTCCAACGCCACTTGGATATTTTCACAACCTGACCCAAAATTGGCTTACAAAAGCTTTCAAAGTGCCGAGCTGAACAAAACCTTCTATGTGCCTTACCTGTCCTTCTCCAACACAGATCTGAAGTACAAAAACCCAAACGACTCGACCACGATTTACGGCACCTCCGGCGACATCAATATCCTGAACAGAATGTTCAACGCGTCGGGAGGCAAAATAGATTGGCAAAAAATGAAGCTCGACCCCAATGATGTGTACGTGGAGCTTCCCAAATATGGCATCAACCTCAACTATGCCTTCATCAAGGTTGACTCGGTCAAATTCCATTACAAAAGCCTGATTGACAAAGTCTTGATTGGTCAATTCGAAGACATCAACAAAGGGTATCGCGACATCAACAAGGCGAATTATCCCTATTTCCGCAGCTACGAGGGCGGGGTTGTCATCGAAAACCTAATACCCAACGTCCGTTACGAGGGTGGGTTTTCGCTCAAAGGAATCAAGAAGGTGGGCTCGGCATACACGCAGTGGGTAGATATCCCAGAAGTGAAGGAAAAGCCCGTTAAACCCAAAACCAAATCTGCCGCAGAACTGGCTGCTGAAAAAGAAGCCGAAGAATTGGCAGCTCAGCTTGGATATCAATACGACGAAAGCGCATTTTTCATCGACGATGGCACCGAGTTTGTTGAAGACACTTGGAGCGATGATGAGATGGAGACCGATGCCACCGAATCCTCCGACGGGGGTGATTTGGAAGGATTGGCAGATGTGGACATGTCGATGCTCAACAAGGAGCTGAAAGTCTTCAAAGCCCAATTGACCGTGTTCCGGAACCAAAAGCCCGCCATGACGCTGCGGGCGCTGGAGTTTGTTTTGGACCTGAAAAAATTGGTCTCCAAAAGGACGGAGGTTTCTTTGTACCTCACTGCAACCGATTCGATATACCATCCGAGCGTAGAAGTGATTTATGACGTGGAGAAGAAGGAAATCGCCTTGATGAAAAACGTGAAAGACAAATTCGCACGTCAAGCATTCCTCTCACCATACCACAACTACTACTTGTACTTCGACGCCATCAAATGGAAGACGGACACCGACCAAATCGAATTCACATCGGTCATCGACCAAGAAAATCAAATTTCCGCCATTGAGTCGCGCGACATGTTCAACCACTCCCGATGGAGGCAATTCAAAGGCGTCTTGTCGTTCCATCCCATCGGGGCCATTTACCGTTACGCATCCTTGCACCCTGATGAACCCATCACAGCGGAGGCCGTGGTAGCCGAAAACGGTAAAAAAGAAGAAGTCGAGGCCCTGAAATTGCATTTGGCTGATGTCGAAGGTTCGGGCTTCATCATTTGGAACAGGGAAACAGGCATCATTACTCCGCTTCCTAAACTATTCGATTGGTCCAGGGCGGCCAGGGGGCGGGATGACTACGATGCCATTCAGATTATTTCCCAAGTCAAATCGGGTGACAATGCCCACTTGAATCTTCAAACCATGGAGATTGAGATGTTGGGAATTCCGTTTTTTTCTCTCTCCGATTCTCAATTCGTTCGGGTCAAACCCAATCAGCGCCACACCACGGTGCAGAAAGACCGAAACCTCCAGTTTGATGGCATGATTGCAGCCGGCAAACTGAACTTTTATGGCAGGATGAGCCCCGATACGGCCCAATTGAGCAAGGAGCCGGGTAAGTTTAGATTCCAATATGAGAACTTCAAAATCCTATGTGATTCCATCGACTCCTTGAGATTCGTATTGGTACGAAATCCTGAGCTAGGCCAAACCTTGTCCAAGCTTCAAAAGACATTGCAGGCTACCACCATCGAAGGCCTCACAGGCGCTATTTACATCAACAAGCCCAACAACAAAAGCGGGTTGGAAATCTTGCCTGAATACCCGGTGTTCGACTCTTACACGCAATCTTACATCTATTGGTACAACCCTCACGTACGAGGCGGGGTTTACACCAAAGACAAGCTCCATTTTGCCATCGACCCGTTTGTCCTCGACAGTTTGGAGACATTCAACGAAGCCGCCCTGTTTTTCGAGGGAGAATTGTATACCTCCGAGATTTACCCTCGGATGAGACAAAAATTGGTAATGATGCCGGACTTCACTTTGGGTTTGGTGCAGCCAACTCCTCCCGATACCGGTTATCCGGCCTATGCTGGAAAAGGGCGATTCAAAGGAGACATCAAACTGGACGGCAATGGGTTGTATTCCGATGGGGCCATGGAGTTTTTGGGGACGGTGGCAGATGCAGACTCTTTCGAGATGTATTTTGATTCCGTAAGGGCCGTCACAAATGCATTTTCAATGCCCGCCGGTCAGCGCGAGGGGGCATTCTATCCCGAACTCAAAGCCAACGCCATCAACTACAAATGGCTCACCAAAAAGGACGAAATTGAACTCACGACCCTAGAAAAGGGCGAGCCCATTGCCATGTTCGGAGGTGAGGGTTATTTCGAAGGCAAACTCATCATCACGAAAACCGGATTGAAAGGGGATGGAAAGCTCACCTTGGGGGATGTTGTGATCGAGAGCAAGGAAATCATGTTCAGGGAAAAGGACTTCGATACCAAACGGGGCACTTTCTCGGTGATGGATAAAAACAACCCAGGGAAAACCATCTTCCAATCCAAAGACGTGGTCATTCAGTACGATGTGAACACCCACCACAGTGTGTTTACCTCCGACCAAATGGGCAAACCGACTTCCACATTCCCAGATCAAAAATTCATTTCCTCGCTCGCCAAAGGCACCTTCGACAAAACCCAAAACCAAATCATGTTGGAGAGCCTGTCGCCCAAAGCCGGGGAGAATTACTTCGTTTCGGTGGACCCTCTTCAGGATAGTTTGAGATTCAATGCGACTTCCGCAGTCTACAATCTTTCCGAAAAGAGGCTCAACATCGAGGGTGTGAAGGAAATCCGCGTAGCTGATGCTGTGGTGACCCCGAATGAGGCCAAAGTAGCCGTCAAATCGGATGGTTTCCTGGATAAGTTGGAAGACGCCGTGGTGGTGGCCAACGAAACCAACAAGCACAGGATTTACGATGCCAATGTGGAAATTACTTCCCGAAAATATTACACCGGTCTGGGCAAATACGACTACATCAAGGTCAATGACCAAGAGCAATTCATCACCATGGCCGACATCAAGGTCCGCGACAGCGTGACCACAGCTACGGGGGTCATCAAGGATGATCAGAAGTTTTTCCTCACTGAACGCATCATTTTCAAAGGCAATGCGGAGCTTGTCGCCAACCAACAGTTCATGAACTTCAAAGGTCAGGTGAAGATTGACTCCAAAAACCCATTCTTTGCAGACAAGTGGTTTGGCTACGAGGTGGACAATGTGAACCCCGACTCGGTATTCATCCCCATCCAACAAAACACCCTCGGAAAACTGTTGGTGGGATTGCACTACATCAAACGCAACAGGATGTTCTATTCGACTTTCTTGAGTCCAAAAAAGAACACCGACGACATCGATGTGGCCCTTTCAACGGGTGGACTTACATTCGACCGGGATGCAAATTCCTTCCGAATTGGCCCGGAAGACAAACTCAAAGGGCGTGATTATCGCGGAAACACCTCCACGTTCAACGACGAAACCGGCGTCATCACCACCTCAGGTCTCCTGAAATTGCCCTATAATTTCACCAAGGGCACGATTGAAATGGGTCTTGCCGGCACTTGGAGAGACGATGCTTCGAGCCGGGAAGTGGTGACCGATTTGGTGGGTGTGTTCAAATTGGAAGCCATCTCGAAAGACGCATGGACCAAGCTTGCGGACAGGGCAAAAGTAGTATTGCCCTTGAACAATGACATTGATTGGACCAAATACAGCTTGAGGGAAGGCATGGCTGAATTTTTGGATCCGAATGGTGGGAAACCCGTCAATACCTTGGAATTCATCGCGGAAACTGAAAAATCCATGGCCTACACCGACATCAAAGTGGCCAAGAAACTTCCTTATTCGTTGGTTTTAACAGACATGCCGCTGCGCTATGACATGGATTACAAAAGTTTGTACGGAGGTGGCGAAATCGGCATCGTGGGAATCAATTCCGTCCCCATCAACAAGCTCAGCTCATCCAACAGCAAAATCGAATACAACATCGGTAAATACACCGCGGCAGGGATGATGCTGACCGATACCTTGCGGATTTATTTGGAATTCGATGAGATGAACTGGGTTTACTTTGAGTTCCGCGGTGAGGTTCTCTACACTGCCTCGTCAGATTTGGACGGATACAATGCCGTTTTGAGAAGCGAAATCGAAAAGCGTAAGAAAAATGAAGGATATCGGGTGGAACTGTTGGATGAATCCGCGAAAGACAACTTCATGACCCGCTATCAGGAACGCTATATCTTCAAAACCGGAAGGCCAAGTCCCAACACCACCGATGACGAACCAAGTTTGCCACCACCCGGAGACAATACCGCACCACCACCCGGAGACAATACCGCACCACCACCCGGAGACAATACCGTACCACCACCCGGAGACAATACCGCTCCTCCTCCCGGATCTGATGAAGGCGGACCCTTGGATGACGGTTTGGACGACGATGGAAAATGATGGCCTGAGCATGCAGCAAACCCGATGATGTGCCACTACCGGACCACAGTGAATAAACTTTGAATAAGAGATGACATACGCCGATTTGTTTCCCCTAAAAAAGCCCGTGGTGGCTGTCATCCATTTGTTGCCCCTACCAGGTTCCCCAGGATTTGAAGGCAACCTACAGCGTGTGTATGATCAGGCCTTGGAAGAAGCCGAAATCTTCCAAAAAGGAGGAGTAGACGCCTTGGTGATTGAAAACTTCAGGGACATTCCATTCTATCCCGAAAAAGTACCACATGAAACCGTGGCAGCCATGGCGGGAATCACCCGTGAGGTGGTCAAGCGCGTTCAGATACCGATTGGGGTCAACGTGTTGCGCAACGATGCCGATGCGGCCTTGTCAATTGCAGCAACCACAGGCGCACACTTCATCCGCGTCAACGTCCACAATGCTGCCATGCTCACCGACCAAGGCATCGTCCAAGGCAAGGCCTACGAAACCCTCCGTAAACGGAAAAACTTGGGTTCACATGTCCTGATTGCAGCCGACGTGGCGGTGAAACATGCCGTACAATTGGCCCATTTGCCTTTGGACATGGAAACACGTGACCTGACGGAGAGAAGTTTGGCCGACATCCTCATTGTTTCCGGTTCGGGTACAGGGCAGCCTACCGATTTGGGTCACTTGGAGGCTGTTAAAAACAATACCCATCTACCCGTTTGGATTGGGTCCGGAACCACACCCGAAGGACTCTCGGATTTGAGCAAATGGGCCGATGGGTTCATCGTGGGAAGCCATTTCAAATCGAATGGGAAAGCAGAAAATCCGGTAGAACCCAAACGGGTACAGGAATTCATGAAAATTCAGAAAGAAATGCGCTGAGGGCGAACCCTTCAGCATGGATTTTGCGTTAAACCCCACATGCGATACTGCTTCCTAATCGGCATTTGCTCCTTGTTGTTGAGTTTTTCAGCAACTGCCCAAAACGTGATGGACGGGGTATGGATGGGCAGCATCCACCAAAACAGGATGCCAACTGCCGCTGACTTCAAGGTACGGTTTGAATTGAAGCAAACAGGAAGCCAAGTAACGGGTAAGACCTTCATCCACGAAGTGGACAATCCCGAATACCGTGCCGTGATGGCCTTGAAGGGGCAGTTCCATGGCGCTTTGTTCGTGTTCGAAGAAACGCATTTCCTATCCAAAAATAGCCCCTTGGAGTGGGAATGGTGCCTCAAGTCAGGGCGCCTGCTGCTGAAGAGAAAAGGGCAATATTGGCGTTTGGAAGGAAACATCGAAGGCCACATCGGTGAGGTGGAATGCGTGACATCATTCGGCACGTTCGAACGACTGGACCCAATCGGCCGACCGGACACCCTTGCGACAAAAGCCGCACCCAAAAAGGATACACTTTTCACTGCCCAGGCTTCTAAATCCAAAGTCACCACCCGGGTGCCACCACCCGCGCCCGTTGACGGAAAGTTGGATGGAAGGCCAATCACGCGTGAACGAGACATCACAGTGTACCAACGGGAACTGGATTTGTGGATTTGGGACTCGGACAAAGAGGACGGCGATGTCATCTCCCTGAGTTACAATGGCCAATGGCTGTTGAGGAACCACATCGTTGACAAAAAACGAAAGCTTTTGAAAGTCAGGGTGATGCCCGGCCAACCCAATCAACTCATCCTGTATGCCGAAAACGAGGGAGCTGCCCCTCCCAACACGGCTGCCCTTACCTTCTTCGATGGCAAGGAAACCCGCAACCTGAACCTCAGTTCTACCAAATCCACTTGCGGCTCCATTCGGTTTGTGGTTCAACCCTGAGGCAAGGCCTCAAATCGAAATCCCAACTCTCCAAAATGAATCAGGGTGGATTTCAAGGCCAGAATCAACCTTGCGTGTGCCTTGGGAGAATCGTGAAATACCACCACCGAACCTTCTTTGGCGTTTTTTAGGACATTTTCCCGCACTTTTTCCGCTGTCCAATCTTGGACAAAATCACCTGCCACAACATCCCACATCACAACTTGGTAGGCTCGGGGGAGCACCCAGGCAGCTTGAAGGCCGATGCGACCGTAAGGTGGGCGAAACAAGCGGGGACGAACTCCTGTGGCTGCTTGAATTTCACGGGAGGCTTGTTCCACATCTTCCTTGTAATCGTTCCAATTTGTTTTCCAACCGTTCAAGTGGCGGTGGGTGTGGTTGCCGATGGTATGGCCTTCCGTCAAAATCCGACCCACCACATCCGGATATTTGGACACGTTTTCCCCCACACAAAAAAAAGTGGCCTTGGCCTGGTGGATGCGTAAAATATCCAGCACTTCCAAGGTGATTTCGGGATGAGGACCGTCGTCGAAGGTGAGGTACATGACCTTTTCAGTCCGCGACAGATGCCACCGGAATCGGGGGAATAACCCCATCAACATGGAGGGTGTACGAACTGGGAATTTCACCCTGCAATGTTACTCCATCAGGATGGGTCTGCCAAATCAACCTAGGCCGAAGGATTCTGCCGATCCATCCTGTGCAACACCCTGACCTCGATTTCTTGGGCTAAATTGCCATCCGGAGCCCAGAATGTGTAATGCCAATGCACCCTGACCGTTCCTTTTTCAGGTTTGGGCGCCAATTCAAGCACCGTTATCTTTCCCTTGTATTCGACGCCGGGAAAATGGGGCTGATGAAAATTCCAGTTTTGGATACCCAAGCCACACAGGACTGTAGAACCCACCGCAGGCACGAACCACCGCTTGTGGAATTCGATATAGAGGTGGGCTCCAGAAGCCACGATGCCTCCGAAAAGACCTTCTTTGGCAGCCGCCTCGTCCACATGAAACGGAAGCGGATCCACGAACTTGGCAAAATCCATGATTTCCTGTTGGCTGCAATTCAACCGCCCGATGTCGGTCTGCCAACCTTCGTACAACTCCAAACCGGCGACTTGGACAGCTACCGACCTTTGCTCTGACATTTTCTTTGTAGTTTTCCGCAAAATAGACCAAAACACACGAAATGAACAGGCTTTTGCTTCTCTCCTCCCTGCTGATTTGGTTGGTCAGACCGTTGCACGCACAAACCCTCGACCAAGACAAGGGGATGTTCGGCTACACCCTCGGATCCGAAGCAAGCGAATTCAAGGATTTGCTCCCGGATGGCAAAAAAGAAAAACTGCAACGCAAAAGACCCGTGGTGGATTCTTTGAAACATGAAGGAATCCCGGCACAAAAAGTACGTGTTTACTTTTTTGAGGGGAAGCTCCATTCCATCGATGTGAAACTTCAAGGCGACCATGCCGACCGCATGCTTGCATGGGTCAAGGGCCAATATGGGGAGGGCATTCCCGAGGACGCGATGGGCTTCAAATTTCGTTGGGAGGGGAAGGATGTCACCTTGTTTTGGGACCAAAATCTGGTCACGCACGACGCCATGATGACCTGGAGATCGGAGCCCGTCCACAAACAGTATTTCAAATTGATGCAAAGCCTGTATTGACGCATGGTGCTGTTGTGGTGGACATGCTGGATTTTGTTGGGTGCCTTTGCAACTGCGGTGATGGTTTACCTGTCGGTATTGATGCGAGGTGATGAACCCATGGTGTTGAAGTCCGATGTCAAGCTGAGTGTTTTGGTCGCCGCTCGCAATGAGGAGGCTGCCATTTTGGATTGTCTCAAAGCCCTACATGGTTTGGACTATCCCATTGATAACATTGAAATCCTCATCGGTGACGATGCTTCTACGGATAGGACGGCAGAAATCATTCAAGCCTTCATCGAAGACAAGCCCCAATTCAACTATTTTTTGATTCAAGGGACCTTGAATGGATTGCGGGGGAAGCAGAATGTATTGGCGCAACTCGGGCAAAAAGCATCGGGCGACCTGTTGTTGATCACGGACGCCGACATCCGAGTCAATCCTTTATGGGCCCAAGGCATGGCAGGCGCATTTGCAGACAAGCAGACGGGCATCGTATGCGGTCCTTCCATCGTGTGGGGCGACTCCCTCTTTGCCAAGGTTCAGGGCTTGGATTGGATGATGGGTCAAGTGCTTTCATTTGCCCACGTACGGTTGGGGATTCCCATCTCCGCTGTCGGCAACAACATGGCCATTCGGACAGAAGCATACAGGAAATTGGGAGGTTATGAATCGCTACCTTTTCACATCATCGAGGACTACCAACTCTTTCAGGGCCTTTGTGAACGGGGTGGATGGAGGTATCGGTTGTTGCTTCATCCTACTGTGGGAGCCGTTTCTCTTCCGCTTGAGAATTTGAAAGCTTGGTTTCACCAACGGAGAAGATGGTTTGCCGGCGCACGTTCCTTGGCTTGGTACAACCTGGCCTTGATTTGCTTGAATGCTTCGTTCTTGCCTGCCATTGTGTGTATGTGGGTTTACGGTGGGCCAGTGTGGGGAATCGCATGCTTGACGTTCAAGTTGGCTTCAGACTTCGCATTGCTCTCCGCGGCTGCCACCCGACTCGGCATGTCGGACCGACTGCGATGGTTTGGGCCCTATTCCTTGTATTATCTGTTTTCTTTGATTGCCACACCGATGCTCATGGTTTTGCCGGGCAAAGTGGTTTGGAAGGGTCGTAAATACGAAATGGGGGGAAGATGAGCACCGCGGCGGGCAACCTGTTCTGTTTCATAAAAAGAAGGCTACCTTTTCCTTATTTTTGCCAGCATGTACCGAGATTACATCATCCGCAAAATCAGCAGCAACGAACGGCTCGGAATATTTGTGGCCCCCAACCTTCCCGGAGGTAAACTAGGTCGCATTTTGAACGAAGAAACGCAAATTCGACCCGGCGATGTGGTCGCATTTTTCGTGGACTCAGGTCTGTTCAGCACACAGTATTTCATCATCACCAACACGAAATGCTACTTCCAAGGTGGGAGTTTTGACCTGAACACCTTGCGCAGTGCCAAAGCGGACGGAAAGCACATCGAATTCTTGGTTACTTCCGGCTCAGGCACCGATGCCGTCCGGGCCAAAATAGGAGACGAGCAAGCCGCCAACAACTTGGCCAGATTGCTGGATGACTTGGCCTACCACGACCCGGAAGCAGAAAAGGCATCGGCTCCCGATGCGGCGAAATACAGTGCCTTTGAAGGTCAGGCTTTGGATTGGCTTTTGCTACGGGACGAAGTGATGCGCACCATCGACATGCTGCATGAACGATTCCAGGACGGCAAATTGTCGCTCATCCAATACGAAGAGAAAAAAGCCGAACTACTTTCCCGGCTCTGAGATGAAGTGCATCGACACCCATTCGCACTTGTATGGATCCAAATTCCAACAAGATTTGGACGCCGTCATCGCCCGGGCAAAGGGTGTTTTGTCCCATGTTTTTTTGCCGAATATCGATTGGGACTCAATTCCCGAGATGCTGTCTTTGGTGGAAAAAGACCCTTCGTTTTTCCTACCCATGATGGGCCTCCACCCTTGCGATGTCAAAGACGATTGGCGGAGTGTGTTGGATAAGATGTACGCCGAGTTCGGAAAAAGGAAATATTGGGGCGTAGGCGAAACGGGCCTTGATTATTATTGGGACAAGGTACACGTGAAGGAGCAACAATCGGCTTTGGACGTGCAAATTGAATGGGCAAAGGAAATGGATTTACCCCTGATTTTGCATTGCCGAGAATCCATGGGGGACGTGATTGACCAAGTACGAAAAGGGCAGGATGGTCGTTTGAAAGGCATTTTCCACTGTTTCACCGGAACGACACAACAGGCAGAGGAAGTGATTGACCTCGGATTTTTGCTGGGCATTGGAGGTGTGTTGACCTACAAAAACAGTGGTTTGACAGAGGTGGTGGCCCAAGTGGGGCTCAGTCGCTTGGTGTTGGAAACCGACAGTCCCTATCTTCCTCCGGTGCCCTACCGCGGCCAAAGAAATGAAAGCAGCTACACTTTGGTGGTGGCAGAAAAGCTCGCGGAAATACTGAACATCACGTTTGATGAAGTGGCAACCATCACCTCCCAAAACGCAAAGAAAGTATTCGGATTGATCGATTGACCCTATTGGCAAGGAATTTGAGCCGCTCGCAAGAAATCCGTAAAATTGACGTATCATGAATATGAATTCGGTCTCTTTGCCAAGATTGCTGTGCCTGTTGGCCCTGCCAACGGCTGTTTTACTTCACTCGTGTGCCCAATCCCGGCTTGCCGCCAAGGAAGTAAAAACCGCCCAAGCCCCCAAAGAGGAAAGTGTCCCCAAAATTTCCATCTCCGATGTGGCACCCACCACGGAATCCATCGGTGATTCTACCCCTATCACCACCATCGTGTTCGATCAGGATGTATTCGATTTCGGCAAAATCAAATCGGGTGAGGTTGTGAAGCATGAGTTCACGTTCACCAACACCGGAAAACACCCCGTCGTAATCGAGAACGTGAAACCGGCTTGCGGATGTACTGCCATCGAGTACTCGGAAGAACCTGTGCCTCCAGGAGAAAAGGGGAAAATCAAGGCCCAATTTGATTCTGCCGGAAAAAGTGGCCCGCAAATGAAGCACATTACCATCATCTACAACGGAGACCCCAAAATCATCCGCGTCACATTCAGCGGAGAAGTCTTGGTCGATTCCGAAACTCCCGCCCAACATTGATTTTGCACTGCAGGTGAAATTGAACGCAAAGAAATTGGGTTGGTGGATATTCTGGATCCTGCCAGTATTGTATTTCATCCTGTATGCCGGTTCAGGATTTTCAACCAATGACCCGGGGTTCGTCCCTGCGCTTTCCTACCGCATTTTGTCGGGTGAACATTCTGGCCTCGACTTCATTTATGTCCGTCCCCCGCTGACCCCCTATCTTCACGCCTTGGAGATGGCCTTGCTTCCCGAAGAGGGTCAGGTTTACGGGATGCGTTTGGTCTATTACCTCATGATGGCGGTCGGAGTTTGGTGGGGTGTGAAAAGCTTGGCCAAGCATTTGGATTTGGCGGAATTAGGTTTGCAACCCGCTTGGTTGGCTGTCACAGCATTGGTATTTTCCTACCACAACTATCCGGCCATGCCGTGGCATACTGTTGATGGTGTTTTCTTCACCATGGCCGGGCTATTCGCCCTGACCCATTCCCGCAAAACAGGTGGAATTGTCCTTGGATTGGTTTTGTTTGCCTTGGCGGCTTTTTGCAAACAGCCTTTTGCCCTGATGCCTGTGGGAGCTGTTTTGTTGTCGATGCTGCTCCACGGGTTCCACCCTACCTTGCGTGCCACAGTCATCTCAGTTTTGTTGGCAAACCTAGGCTTGGCGCTGCTTTGGTTTTTCGTTCCCAATGGCGCTGAGTGGATTTTCTTGAATTTGGAGGCGGTTCGCGGTGCATCTGGCAGTTCGGATTTGATGCAAGCAGGCATCATGGTTTACAAACCCGCAGTGGTGTTTGGACTCCCCTACTTGCTCCTGTTTGTCTTGGGCAGGGTGTTTCCATCGGTTCCATTCCGTGGTTGGTTGGTCTTCGGTGCTGTGATGTTGGGAATACTGACTTGGCTTGTTTTCATCGTGGCTTACGTGAACCAAGAGCAGATTTACCTTCCTCCTCGGTATGGATTTTTCCACCTTTTGCTCCTGATTTCCCTCTGCACCAGTCTTTGGCTGGCCACCGACCTCTCCTTCCAAAAGGGAATGGCTGTGTTGGGCTTCCTTGGAGTGGCTAGCTGGGCTGCCGGA
>Ga0068872_10001559_pt1 | contig 18468 bp, 13 predicted proteins | sample NOAtaG_7_FD_66441 | JGI IMG/M metagenome (GOLD analysis project Ga0068872, IMG submission 66441) | Freshwater lake microbial communities from Lake Erie, under a cyanobacterial bloom - NOAA_Erie_Diel1S_2200h metaG | ecosystem: Environmental > Aquatic > Freshwater > Lake | place: USA: Ohio, Lake...
GGGCCGATGCCCAGCTCGAGACACCGTTCGGCCGATTGGTCGAGGATCCAACCGTCCAGCCCCACCTCGCCCACCCCCGCCCCCGGACAACGGTCGAGGAAACCTTCCAACGTCTCCAGCCAGCAGGCCGAACGGGTCGGAACGCGCCATGGATGGAGGCCGAAGGCCGGGATGACCTCGGCGAAGCGTTCCGCCAGGTGGAGAACCGTCGGCCAGTCGGTCTCGCAGGTGCCGTTGACCACCATGCCCGCCACGCCGGCGGACAACGCCTGGGCGAGCCGGGTTGCCGGAGCGTCACCCAGGCGTGGGTCCTGGAGGTGGTTGTGGGCATCGTGCCAGCGCATGCGGGAGCTCCGGCGCGCGGGAAGGCCGGATCCGTGAGCCTACCCCCGACCCGCGGGTTGGGAAACACCCCGATGGGCGGGGCAGTTGAGTTTCGGCGCACCGGTGGCAGGGTGTCGTGTGCCGTTTTCGAGACTCAGTCGGACCACCGAGGCCGCCGTCGGCTACTTCGAGCTGGGCATGGTCGAGGCGGCGCTGCAGGAGCTCGACCAGCTCCCGCCGGGCGACCAGCTCGAGACGGAGGTGCTGGAACTCCGCTCGGTCATCCACCAGCAAATCGGTCAGTGGGCCGAGGCGGCCCGGGCCTTCCAGGCCCTGTGTGCCCGCCGCGACGCGGAGCTTGAGCACTTCATCGGCTGGGGGTGCTGCCTGTATGAGCTCGGGGCCCATGAGGAGGCCCGGCGTGCCCTGCTGTCGGCCCCGGAGCCCCTGCGCCGCAACGGCCTCTGGAACTACCATCTCGCCTGCTATGAGGCGCTCACCGGTCATCCGGCGGAGGCTCGGGACCGCGTGGAGCAGGCCATCCGCCTCGACCCGTGCCTGAGGCACATGGCCCAGCAGAACTCGAACCTCGCCCCCCTGCTGCGCGGACCCTCCTGACGGGAACGCCTCGGCCGGATCCGGCCCTTCATCGCGCCAACCGGCCCGCACACGACGCCTCCAGGAGTGGAGTCGGACCGGGGTAGTCACAGAGTGGTCCGTCGAGTCCGCGTCCGGGCCATGCCACCTGGTCGACCGCCTCGCGTTCGATGCCGTCCAGCAGGGCGTCGACGAACAGGCCCTCCGCCTCGAAGGCGAGCAGGTCGGTCGGCGAGACCAGTCCGGAGGCGGTGGACAGGCAGTCCAGGCATGCCGAGCGGCACATCTGTCGGATCCGGTCCAGTTGGTCGGACTCGGTGCCCCCACGGCGGTGCAGCACCACCACCGGACGTGGCGATGCGGTGAGCTGCTGGAAGGGCCCGTGGGCGAACTGGAGCAGCTCCTGCAGGGCCGGTGCGGGCCGGAACAGGCCCTCCAGGAACTTGTAGACGACATTCTGCAGGTACTCGCTGAGGTCCGGCGAGGCCAGCAGCACGAAGCCGCGGCTGAACCCGGTGCCGTCCATCCGGGGCCATGCCTCCCGACCCGCCTCCCGACCCGCCCGGAAGGCCCGAGCCGCCGCCGCCCCCAGCGATCGCGGATCGCTGCAGAAGTCCCCGGGCCTGGCGAGGCTGCCCGCCCACACCCGGGCGGCCAGGAACCCCAGCGCCGGTCCCACCACCCGGATCAGGATCGTGTACTCGTCGGCAGGCGGGAACCGGATCACCTCCACCGTCTCGTCCTGCTCCAGCGGCTCCAGGCAATCGGAGCGTTCGGTCATCCCGCAGCGGCGCAGCCCCTCCGCGGTGGCCGAGGTGAAGAGCACGGTCGAGGCGAAACCGGCCCGGTGGCCGAGGGCGATGCGTCCAGCCACCGACAATCCCTGACTGAAGACCACCAGCGTCCGGCCCTTGGAGCGGTCCGGGTCCATCGGTTCCACCAGGGATCCGGTCGGCACGAACTCGGCGGGGACATCGGTGAAGCGGTTGAGAAACCACACGAGGTACCGGGCATGGGCCTCGGAGCTGCCGAGACCGGTCGCCACGACACGCCGCGGACGGATGCGGGGCTGAGAGGCCAGTTGGGCTCCGGCAGAGGCTCCCCATGCCTCGAGGAGGCCGGGGATGGATCGCACCCGTTCGCGCAGCAGGCGGATGCCGCTGTCCATGGAACCGTCGGACGCCATGGGGAGGACCTACCCCCTGGCGATCCGAAATGCAATGCGGCGGAATGTCCCGCCCCGTGAAACTTCCCGGAGACGATCCGTTGTCAGTCCCTGGCATCGGGCCCGTCGGCGGGCCGGTCCGACGGTGCGGATGGCACGGACGGGCCCGACGACGTCGCCGCGCCCGGAGTCGGCACCACCTCGTTCGGGACGGCATTCGTGGCGGTGGCCGATGCCGGCGGTGTCCCGCCCTCGACGACGACCGGCAGCCCTGGCCAGGCCATCCGTCGCAACAGGTCGGCGTTCCAGTTGGCCAGGCGGAAGCAGCCGTGGCTCTCGGTGCGGCCGACTTCCTCGGGCTTGGGGGTGCCGTGGATCCCGTATCCTGCCCGGTTGAGGCCGATCCAGGCGACGCCGACCGGGTTGTTGGGCCCGGGGGGCAGCCTCAGCTTCCGCCCGACGGTCCGCGCTTCCGGGGATTCCGGGAAGACCGCCGGATCCCACGTGTAGTCCGGGTTCGGCACCGTCACGACCACCTGCAGTTCGCCGACCGGCCGCTTCTCGACCCGTCGGGCGATGCTGCAGGGAAAGTGGGCCAGGAGTTCGCCGGCCGAGTCGTACACACGCAGGTATCGCCCGCCGAGGTGGATCCGCACGAGGGCCGCCCGCCGGGCGGGGACGATGGCCGGCGCCGGCACCACAAGCTCCTGCGCCTCGGCGATCCGGTCCCAGTCGACTCCCGGGTTGATGCGTCGCAACCAGGCCGGGTGGGCCTGGAACCGCTCGGCCAGGCGCTCGAGCAGGGTCTCGTGCTCGAGGCCGGCCACCTGCGACTTGCCCACCCAGGTCTCGGGCACCGGGGCCAACCGGAGCAGGTCCTCAGGCTGGATGCGGTAGGTGGCCAGCGGCGGCCGGCGCAGCACCAGGGCCCGGCGCGTCTCCCGGTCGAGCCATCCGGTCGGCTCCAGGCCGCGTTGCGACTGGAAGGCCTTGAGGGCCGCCGCGGTCTGGGAGCCACCGATGCCGTCGATCGAGCCCGCGGAGAAGCCCAGGCCGGCCAGCGCGATCTGGGCCTCCAGGGCATTGGTCGCGCCCCGGGCCACCCAGGCGGTCGGCGCATTCGATGCGGCCGCGGATCCCGGGGCTGTCGGGAGGGTGAGGGGCGCCGCCGAATTGGATCCCGGCGGGAGGGACGGGATCGAGGCGCGAAGGACCTGGGTCGAGAGGACGATCGGCGGGAGGGAGGTCGAGACGATCACCGGTGCCGGGGGATTGGACCGTGCGAGCGTCGAGGGCGTTGTCGTCGTGTTCGTCGCCGGGACCGTCGTGGCCGGTGCCGATGGGGGTGTCGCCGCCGTCGGTCGTGGCGGCATCGGTGATGCCGATTCCGTCCCGGTGCCGACCGCAGCGGTGGTCCTGGCCGGCGCGGGCCCCGATGGCGCCGGTGCCGGCGGCGGTGCAACCCCGGACTCCGACCGCCACCGGGCCAGGGCCCAGACCCCGCCCGCAAGCAGTGCCGCCAGGAGCACCATCGGCGCCCGGGCCGGGCGGCGCCGGGCGGCGCGTGGTTCGTTCCGGAAGGGGGATCGCATGGAGGCGGGGGTTCTGGGACGACTCCGTCACACGTCGATGACCGGACCGCCGCCGTCGTCGTCCCGCCGGGGCCGCCGCCGGGTTCGCTTCGGTCCCCCGGGGTCGTCGCCGAGGCGCACCACCGCACCGCGCCCGAGGAATCCGTTCACCACCAGCGACACGAGGCTGATGACCACCCCGCCCCAGAAGGCGGCGCCGAAGCCCTCCACGACGAATCCCGGCTGGAGCATGCCACCCACCAGGCCGAGGAGCACCGCGTTGATGACCAGCACGAAGAGCCCGAGGCTGAGGACCAGCAGCGGCAGCGAGAGGACCATGAGCAGCGGACGCACGAAGGCGTTGAGCAGGCCGAGCAGCAGCGAGGCCTCGAGCAGGGACCCGAAGGACTGGTGGCGGATGCCGTCCACCCAGACATCGGCCAGCAGCACGCCGATGGTCGTCACCAACCAGCGCTGCAGGAACCTCAGGACACCCTCCGGCATGGGTCCGAGCCTAGCGCAGCCGGCGGGGTGGCGTCAGTCGGCTTTCCTGCGACACTTCCGGGCCTCCGGCCAGCGACAGGAGCAGTCGTCGGATCTCTGCCAGCCGCCCCTGGGCGTCGGGCTGGGTCAGTCGAGGAAACCGCCCGCCCACCGTGACCAGCTCGCCGCGTTGCAGGAGCTTCACCTTGCCCTCGGCGACCTCCACGGAGCCGACCCCGCACTCGGCGGCGAGCACCCGAAGCTCGTGCACCCGGAGCAGCAGGTCGACCGGTGCCGGGAGGGGGCCGAACCGGTCCCGCAGTTCCTGGCGCAGGACCTCGATGCCGGCCTTGTCGCCCACCTGGGCCAGACGCCGATGGACCTCGACCCGCTGCGCCGGCTCGCGGACATAGTCCAGCGGCAGGTAGGCCGGAAACCGTCGGCCGTCGTCCACCGGCCCGTCATCCCGGCCGGTGTCGGGATCCTCCCAGGAGGTGGCCACGCCGTCGTCCCTCGGGATCTCGATGCGCTGGCCGGCCCGGCCGGCCTTGCCGGGCCGGCGCCTCGGGGCCGCGGCCTCCGGGTCGGATTCCTGGCCCGGATGGGTGGCCAGGAAATCGAGGGAGACGCGGACCTCGACCCGGGGCCGGACCCGCTCGCCCTTCAGCGCGGAGATGCTCTGGCCCAGGAGCTGGCAGTACAGGTCGAAGCCCACCGCCGTGATGTGCCCGCTTTGCTGCGGGCCGAGCAGGTTGCCGGCGCCGCGGATCTCCAGGTCGCGCATGGCGATCTTGAAGCCGCTGCCCAGGGCACTGTACTGCTTGATGGCGCTCATGCGCTTGCGCGCCTCGGTGAGCAGCTGGGCGTGCCGGGGCAGCATGAGGTAGCAGTAGGCCTGGTGCTTGTAGCGGCCCACCCGGCCCCGCAGCTGGTACAGCTCGCTCAGGCCGAAGCGGTCGGCCCGGTCGATGATCATCGTGTTGGCGTTGGGGATGTCCAAGCCGCTCTCGATGATCGTGGTGCTCACCAGCACGTCGGCCTCGCCGTTGACGAAGCGGGTCATCACCGCCTCGAGCTCGTCGTCACCCATCTGCCCGTGGCCCACCACCACGCGGGCCTCCGGCACGAGGGCCCTCAGCTTGAGGGCCATCGACTCGATCGTGGAGACGCGGTTGTGCAGGAAGTACACCTGGCCGCCCCGGTTGAGCTCGCGCTGGATGGCGTCCCGGACGACCCGCTCGTCGTAGTTGCCGACGATGGTCTCCACCGGCAGGCGGTCCTGCGGCGGCGTCTCGAGCGTGCTCAGGTCGCGGGCCCCGGTGAGGGCCAGGTAGAGGGTGCGCGGGATCGGCGTGGCGCTGAGGGTGAGCACGTCGACCGTGCGCCGGAGCAGCTTGAAGCGCTCCTTGTGCTTCACGCCGAACTTCTGCTCCTCGTCGACGACGACCAGCCCGAGGTCCTTGAAGACCATGTCGGCGGAGACGATGCGGTGGGTGCCGATGACGATGTCCACCGCGCCGAGGGCCGCGGCCTCCATCACGGCCCGCTGCTGCCTGGCCGTCCGGAAGCGGCTCAGCAGCTCGATGCGCACGGGGTACTCCGCCATGCGCTCGCGGAAGTGGTTGTAGTGCTGCTGCGCCAGCACGGTGGTGGGCACGAGCAGCGCCACCTGCTTGCCGCCCATCACCGCCTTGAAGGCGGCCCGGATGGCCACCTCCGTCTTGCCGAAGCCGACGTCGCCGCAGATCAGCCGGTCCATCGGGCGGTCCAGCTCCATGTCGGCCTTGGCCGCCGCGATGGCCCGGACCTGGTCGGGGGTCTCCTCGAACTCGAAGCTCGCCTCGAACTCCCGCTGCCACGGCGTGTCGGCGGTGAAGGCGTGGCCGGGCTGGGTGGTCCGGGCCGCCTGCACCGACAGCAGGTCGGCGGCGAGGTCGCGCACCGAGCGCTGGGCCTGCTCCTTGGCCTTGGTCCAGCGGGTGCCTCCGATGGTGCTGAGCTGCGGCCGCGCCTTGCCCGCGCCCACGTACTTGCTGACGAGGTGCGCCTCGGTCACCGGCACGTGCAGCCGGGGCGCCTCGTCGTGGGCCGAACCGGCCGCGTACTCGATCACCAGGCACTCCTGGCCGCCTCCGCCACCGCCGCCCGGGCCCCTCGGCGCCAGGGTCTGCAGGCCGCGGTAGATGCCGATGCCGTGCTGGAGGTGGACCACGAAGTCGCCGGGCTCGAAGTCCGTGAAGTCGACCTCGAAGGCGTTGCGCACCGAGGCGGCCTGGTGCGACTTGAGACGCCGCGGGCGCGACACCTTGTAGCGGCCGTAGATCTCGGCGTCCGAGACGACCACCCGCCGGGCCGCCTCGCAGAGGAATCCCCGCGACAGCGAGCCGGTGACCACCTCCGGCCGGTCGGCGGCCTCCCCCGCCCCGGGCAGCAGCTCGGTCCACAGCTCGCCGAAGCGCTGGACCTCGCCGGAGTTGTTGCAGAACACCTGCAGGTGGTGCCCCTGCCGAAGCCAGCGCTGCATCTGCTGGAAGAACGCCCGGCGCTGCGCCTCGGCGACCTGGGCCGCCGGCAGGGTCGCGCCGATCGGCCGGTACGCGTCGAGCGGTTCGAACCTCGGGCCGGCAGGCTCGTCGTCGGGGTTGGGAAGGTCGTCCTCGAGCCGGATCCAGGCCACGCCCGAGTCCTGTGCCCGATGCTGCAGGGCCTCCCACGGTTCGTGGAGCGGGTCGCCCTCGCGGACCTGGGAGGCGTGGTGGGCGGCCTGCAGGGCCAGGGCTTCCGGCCCGCAGAGCACCACCAGCGCGTCGGGTCCCCAGTGGGCGTCGAGGGCGGCCACCGGCGGCGGCGGCGTCTCGGAGCCGGGCCTCGGCCGCAGCAGGTTCAGCTCACCGGCCGGGGGCACCTCGCAGGCGTCGATGGTCTCGAGCCGGGTCTGGCGGTGCGGGTCGAATTCGCGCAGCGACTCGAGTTCGTCGCCGAAGAATTCCAGCCGGACCGGCCATGGCCGGTGGAGCGGCCACAGGTCGATGATGCCGCCGCGCCACGACAGCTCCCCCTTGGCCGACACCTGGGCCTCGGGCTCGTAGCCCTGGGCCTCGAGCCACTCGATGAGCCCGAGCGGATCGACCGACTGCCCGCGCGCCAGGCGACGGGTCCGGGACCGCAGGTCGTCGGGGGCGAAGGTGCGCTGCTGGAGGGCGGTCACCGAGGTGACCACGAGGCGTCCGTCCGTCGTGCCCGGTGCCGGCGGCGCGTCCCCGGGGACACGGCGCTGCAGCGCCACGAGGGTCTCCAGCCGCTCGCTGATGATGTCGGCCGCGGGCAGCCGGGAGTCCTGCGGGAGGGTGTCCCAGGCCGGGAAGAACAGGGGCCGCGTCCCATCGAGCCAGGTGGCGGCGTCGGCGTGCAGCTGCTCCTGTGCACGGAGCGTGTCGGCGACGGCGACCACCGTGCGGCCGGGATGGAGCCGGTGGAGGGCGGCCACGAGCCACGCGTGGGCGGCCGGGGCCACGCCGTGCAGGCTCAGGGCTCCGCGGGCGGAGCCGGCCTCGCGGAGCCGGTCGGCGGCAGGCGACTCGAGCCAGCCCCGCAGGGCGCTGGGGGTTGGAGGTTCCAAGCCCGCGAAGGTTACCCCGGTCCGGGCGGTTGGCGATTTTGGATTTCCGTCCGGAGGCGGGGTGCCTCCGCGGTCACCCCGCTCCCCACCCCCGGACCGGGGGCGGACCCTTCCGCCCGGATCAGAGGCCTCGGAAGTTCGGCAGGTGGAGCTTCTCGCCGCCGCGCATGGCGCTCTCGTGGGCGAGGATGCCGACGAGGGTCCAGTTCACCGACTGGTGGAGGTCGGGGAAGCTCGGGCGGTCCTCGATCACGCTCATCACGAACTCGTGCGCCAGGTGCGGGTGGCTGCCACCGTGGCCGCTGCCCTGGACGAAGCTGAGGTGCACGTTCTCGCTCATGTCGTACACGCCCTTGGTGGTGAACGGACGGATGGCCTCGGGCAGCAGGTGCGCGTAGTCGGGGATCTTCACCTTCTCGACCGCCTCGCCGCCGACGTGCAGCACCGGGTCGTCGTGCTCGGTGAGCTGCCACTCGAAGGAGGTCTTCGAGCCGTAGCAGTCGAAGCTCTCCTGGTACTGGCGCGCGGCGTCGAAGAGGTATCGGGTGACTTCGCCGGCGACATCCTGGCTGCGGACCTTGAACTGGGCGGTCTCGAAGGAGAACGGCGACCCGTACTTGGCGATGCGCGACTCGGCGATGCGGCCGGAGCCCAGGCACGAGACGGACTCGGCCTCGCCGTTCACGATGCCCAGGCAGGGGCTCACGCAGTGCGTGGCGTAGTGCATGGGCGGCAGGCCCTCCCAGTAGCCCGGCCATCCCTCCATGTTCTGGAGATGGCTGCCGCGCACGAACTGGATGCGGCCCAGGCGGCCGGTGTCGCGCAGTTCGCGCACGTAGAGGTACTCGCGGCTCCAGACCACCGTCTCCATCATCATGTACTTCTTCCCGCTCTCGCGGGCGGCCTTCACGATCTCCCGGGCCTCCTCGACCGTGGTGCAGGCCGGCACCGTGCAGGCCACGTGCTTGCCCGCGCGCAGGGCGGCGATGGCCTGGGGCGCGTGCAGGTGGATGGGCGAGTTGATGTGCACCGCGTCGACCGACGGGTCGCGGATGAGGTCCTCGAAGGAGGTGTAGCGCTTGGCCACCCCGAAGGCGTCGCCGACGGCGTCCAGCTTGTCCTGGGAGCGCTGGCAGATGGCGTACATCTCGGCGTGCGGATGGCGCTGGTAGATGGGGATGAACTCGGAACCGAATCCGAGCCCGACGATGGCGATGTTGAGTTTTCGGCTCATGGTTGGGAAAGGCTGGAAGGCACGGCAGGACGTTGTCGGAAGCCGTGCCTGAGTACGGAACGAATCAAACGCACCCACCCCGGGCCCGGCAACGTGAAACTGGCCATGACGCCGCAGCTGGACGGCACGCGGGTCGGGTCAGCGGCGGTAGGCCTCGGCCAGCAGGGTGATGGGATGGGCCACGCGGATCTCCAGGCCGCGCCCACGGCAGCCGTTGACGAGCTGGAGCAGGCAGCCGGGGTTGCCCGTCGCCACGATCCGGGCGCGCGTGGAGGCGATGTGGTCGACCTTGCGCTGCAGGAGCTGGTCGGCCATCTCCGGCTGCGTGAGGTTGTAGATGCCGGCGCTGCCGCAGCACCACGACGCCTCGGGCAGCTCCACCAGCCGCAGTCCCGGGATGGCGCGCAGCAAGGCCCTCGGCTGGGCCGAGACCTTCTGCCCGTGGCAGAGGTGGCAGGATTCGTGGTAGGTGACCACCTGCTCCGGTGCGGTCGAGCCCGGGGCCACCGGCGGCGCCTCGATGCCGGTGCGGGCCAGCCACTCGTGGATGTCCTTCACCTTCGCATCCCAGAGGCGGGCCCGTTCGACATAGCGCGCGTCGTCGGCCAGCAACCGGGCGTAGTGCTTGAGGTGCGAGCCACAGCCGCCGGCGTTGCTGATGATGGCGTCGAAGGATTCCGGCGGGAACTGGTCGATGTTCCGGCGCGCCAGGCGCTGGGCCAGCTCCCATTCGCCGTTGTGGGCGTGGAGCGATCCGCAGCAGTGCTGGTCGGGCGGCGTGACCACCTCGCAGCCGTTGCGCGCGAGGACCTCGGCCGTGTCGCGGTTGACGTCGCTGAAGATCAGGTCCTGGGCGCAGCCGGCCAGGAGCGCCACGCGGAAGCGACGGACGCCGTGGGCGGGGGTCACCGGGGCGACCAGGTCCTCGGTGAAGCGATCGTTCACCGGGGGGGTCATGGCCTCGAGCTCCCGCAGGCGTCGTGGCAGCAGCCGCGTCAGGCCGAGCCCCCGGAAGAGCGCCTGCAGGCCCAGCCCCTGCCAGAGCCGCATCAGCCGGCCGAGCAGCTTCAGCCGCTCGAGGTCCATGAAGAGCCCGCGCAGCGTGAGTCCCCGGATGAGCGACCGGCCGGGCGAGGCCAGCACGCGCGACGCCTCGGCCTCGGCGCGCGCCTTCTCGAAGAGCTCGGCGTAGTCGACGCCGGCCGGGCAGGCCGTCATGCAGGCCAGGCAGCCGAGGCAGTAGTACATCTCGTCGGCGAAGGTCCGGGTGGGTTCCATCCGGCCGTCGGCGATGGCCCGCATGAGGGCGATGCGCCCCCGGGGGGAGTGCCGCTCAAGCTTCGTGGCGTCGTAGGTCGGGCAGGTCGGCAGGCAGAGGCCGCAGTGCATGCACTGCTGGACCACCGAGTAGTCGAGGCCCCGCAGGTGCGAGGCGGGTGTCGGGTTCGTGGCCATGGGGTCGCTCGGTGTGGACCGATGGTGCCGGGTCGGCGGCGCTTGGGAAGGCTCAGGATGCCGGGGGCGCCGAGGCGGCGCGGACCGCCTCCAGATCCTCCCACCGGGCGTAGAGCCCGGCGACGCGGGCCTTGGCCGACTCCAACTCGGCCAGGAGGTCGGCCATCCGGGACCCGTTCTGGCGGACGAACTCCAGGTCGCTGAAGCGGGACTCGCGCTCGGCCACATCGGCCTCCGCCGCCTGGATGGCCGCCTCCATGCCCTCCAGTTCCCGCTGTTCCTTGAAGCTGAGCTTGCGGGCCTTGGCCGGCGCGGCCGGCGCCGGGGCGACCTTGAACTCGCGGGGGGCGACCTGGGCCGGCGGGGCCGTGGCCCGTCGGCGCTTCTCGAGGTAGTAGTCGTAGTTGCCCTCGCTGAAGACCACCCGGCCCGCGCCCTCGAAGGCCAGGATGCCCGTGCACACCCGGTTCAGGAAGTAACGGTCGTGGCTCACCACCAGCACGCAGCCGGGGAAGAGGGTCAGCGCCTCCTCGAGGACCCGCATCGTCTGCAGGTCGAGGTCGTTGGTCGGCTCGTCCAGCACGAGGAAGTTGCCGCCCCGTTTGAGCACCCGGGCCAGCAGCAGGCGGCTGCGCTCGCCGCCGCTCAGGTGCCGGACCTGCGTGGTGATGCGGTCGTCGGTGAACAGGAAGCGCTTGAGGTAGCCGCGCAACGAGAGCTTCTCGTCGCCCCACTGGACCCACTCGGTGCCGTCGCTGACCTCCTCCAGCACGGTGCGGTCCTCGTTCACCCGCAGACGTCCCTGGTCGACATAATTGAAGCGCGTCAGCGACCCGATGCGCACGTCGCCCTCGGTCGGTGCCTGTTCACCCAGCAGGATGCGCAGCAGCGTCGTCTTGCCCAGGCCGTTGCGTCCGGTGACCCCGATGCGCGTGCCGCCGGCGAACTTGAGGTCCAGGCCCGAGAAGAGTCGGTTCCCGCCGAACTCCATGCCCACCCCCTCGATCTCCACCACCCGGTTGCCCAGGGGCGGCGGCGGCGGGATGACCAGTTCCATCTCGGCCTCGGTGGGCGGCGGGCCGGCACTCTCGGCGGCGGCGAAGCGGTCCAGCCGCGCCTGGCTCTTGCTGGTCTGGGCCTTCGGGCGGCGGCGCACCCACTCGATTTCGCGCCTCAGGAACATCTGCCGCTTGTGCTCGGTCAGCTCCTCGGTGGCGAGCTTCTCGGCGCGCTGCAGGAGGTACTCCGAGTAGTTGCCGTCGTAGCGCTCGAAGCGGCCGTTGCGCAGCTCGACGATGGTGGTGGCCACCGAGTCCAGGAAATGCCGGTCGTGGGTCACCACCAGCAGCCCGCCGGGGTAGCCCGCGAGGAACTCGGTGATCCATTCCACCGACTCGGTGTCCAGGTGGTTGGTGGGCTCGTCGAGGATGAGCAGGTCGGGCCGGGCGATGAGGGCCCGGGCCAGGGCCACGCGCCGACGTTCACCGCCCGACAGGCTGCCGATCCGGCGGTCGTCCGGCGGACAACCCAGCTGGTTCAGGGCCGTGCGGACGCGGGAATCGACCGTCCAGCCCTCGAGCTGCCCGATGCGCTCCTCGAGGTGGTCGTGGCGTCCGGAGTGACCCGGCAGGTTCTCGAACTCGTGGATGAGCGACAGCACGTGCCGGGCCCCGTCCCGGGCGGCCTCCAGGACGGTGAGTCCGGGATCGAGCTCGAAGGCCTGCGAGAGGTAGCCCGTGACCAGGTCCCGACGGCGGGTGATCGCCCCGGCGTCGGGCTCCAGTTCTCCGGCGAGGATGCGCAGGAAGGTCGACTTGCCCGCGCCGTTGCGGCCGACCAGTCCCATGCGGTCGCCCGCCGACAGGGCCAGCGAGGCCCGGTCGAGCAGGGCCCGGTCGTTGATGTTCAGGACCAGGTCCTGAGCGGAGATCAGCACGCCTTCGTTCACGATTGGAGAGTCAGCCTACACCGGAACCCCGGCCGGAGCCACGGAGGGTTTGGGACTTCGGCGCAGTCGCCGGCCGGGGACCGCCTCGACTTTGGCGCCCCCGGTGCGAGTCTCAGGACAGAAGGCCATGCATCGCCCCGACGCCACCGACGACGCCCCGCTGCGCTCCTGCTTCTACGAGGCGCGGGTGATGCACCACCGGCTCGAGCCGAAGCGTCACCGCTTCGAGTACGGCATCTTCCTGGCATGCCTCGACCTCGACGAGCTCGACCGGCTCGACGCCCGGTCGCGCTGGTTCAGCCGCAACCGGCGCAACTGGCTGGAGTTCCGGGACACCGACCACCTGCCCGATCCCGACGCCAACGGACCGGGTGACGGCCGTCCAACCGACACCCGCCGCTCGCTCGCGGCCTGGCTCGCCCGGAACGGGGTGAGGCTGGACGACACCGACCGCGTCGTCCTGCTGACCCTGCCCCGCATCGCCGGCTACGTGTTCAACCCGGTGAGCTTCTACTTCTGCACGCGGTCCACCGGCGAGCCGATCTGTGCGGTGGCCGAGGTCGGCAACACCTTCGGAGAGCTCAAGCCCTACCTGGTGCCCCTCGATTCGGGTGCCAACGACGGCGGCGTCTTCCGGCTCGTCGCGCCCAAGCACTACTACGTCTCGCCGTTCACCGCGCTGGATGTGTGCTTCGACTTCCAGCTCCGGATGCCGGAGGCCGGACTCCGCATCGCCGTCCATGATGTGCGCGACGGCCGGAACCTCCTCGTCACCACGCTCACGGGCACGCGGCGTCCCTTCACCGACGCGGAGATGGTGCGCCTGGGCCTGCGCTACCCGCTGGTCACCCTCAAGGTCATCACCGCCATCCACTGGCACGCGCTCCGGCTCTGGCTCAAGCGGGTCCCCTGGCATGCCAAGTCCGAGCGTCCCGACCTGCAGCGCGGCGTCTTCCGGCCGCATGCCTCCATCGCACCGGGGTCGTCCAGCGCCCGCTAGACCCCGCGGGATCCCGGAATGCCTGCCCCGGCGGATTCGTTGGTTCGTCGAATCCAAGGGTTGTGGTTCCTGCAAATCGGCCCACCTTTGGGTCGATCTTCTCATGAGCCGAATGCAACCCCAGTCGATCCTTCCGACGATCGCCTCAGCCGCCTCAGCCGCCTCGGTCGGACTCCCCGACGATGTGCAGGCCGCGGCGGATTCCCTCCGCTCGCAGGGCGTCGCCGGCACCCCTTCGTGGACTGAAACCGTGGCCCGTCGGCTGGTGGGGTCGCTCTTCGAGCCGATGGCCCAGGGCTGCCTGCGCTGGAGGTGCCCCGACGGGTCCACCCGGGTGTTTGGCACCGAGGGAGCCTCACCCTCGGCCGAGATCCACATCCGCCGCTGGAGGTTCTTCACGCGGTGCGCGACCGGCGGCGACATCGGCTTCGGTGAGGCCTATCAGGATGGCGACTGGGAGACCCCGGACCTCGCGGCGGTCATCGCCTGGTTCTGCGCCAACGTGGACCGGGCCCCGTCCATGTCCGGCTCGGCCCTCAAGCGGACGCGCTTCACGCTGCTCAATGCGGCCAACCGGCTCCGGCACTTCCTGAACCGCAACTCCCTGACCGGGTCGCGCGCGAACATCGCCGCGCACTACGACCTTGGGAACGGCTTCTACTCGCAGTGGCTCGACGCGACGATGACCTACTCGGCCGCGCTCTTCGAGTCGCCCGACCAGTCGCTCGAGGCGGCGCAGACGGCCAAGTACGAGCGGCTGTGCCGGGAACTGCGGCTGAAGTCTGGCGAGCACCTGCTGGAGATCGGCTCCGGGTGGGGTGGCATGGCCAGCCATGCGGCCCGGCGGCATGGCGCGAGGGTCACCACGATCACGATCTCCGAGGCGCAGGCCGCCTACTGCCGGGAGCGGTTCCGGCGCGAGGGCATCGCCGACCTGGCGGAGGTCCGCGTGGTGGACTACCGCCATCTGTCCGGGCAGTTCGACAAGATCGTGAGCATCGAGATGATGGAGGCCATCGGCGACGAGTACCTCGAGACCTACTGCCGGACGGTGCAGCGGCTGCTCAAGCCCGACGGGCTCTTCGCCGCGCAGTTCATCACCTACCCCGACTCGCGCCACGGCGAACTGCGGCGCAGCGTCGACTGGATCCAGAAGCACATCTTCCCCGGCTCGCTGCTGCTGTCGCTCAACCGCGTCAACCAGTGCATGCAGCGCACGGGGCGCCTGCACCTCCATGGCCTGCACGACATGGGCCTGGACTACGGCCGCACGCTGCGCGAGTGGCGCGGGCGCTTCAACCGCGGCCTCGACGAGGTCCGCCGGCAGGGCTTCGACGACCACTTCATCCGCACCTGGAACTACTACCTCGCCTACTGCGAGTCGGCCTTCCTCTGGCGCAACATCAGCGTGGTGCAGGCGACCTGGACCGCTCCGAACAACCGCAGCCTGATGGCGGCGGATTGACCCTCCGACGTGCGTCCGCCGGATCGGCCCCCGGATCGGCCATCCCCACCTCGGTTTCCCTCGATTCCATGTTGCCGACCCCGCTGATCCTGGTCGCAGTGAGCCTCGTGTTCGTGGTGGTCGAGATGCTCGTGACCTTCCGCGTCGCCCGGCGGCTCGGCAATTTCGGGATCGTCGACATCGTGTGGTCTGCCGGGTTCACGCCGATCGTCTGGATCCAGTCGATCCTGGCCGCCCGGTACGATGGCGGCGAGGGAGCCGGCCTTTCCGACACCCTTCCGCCCCGCCTGCCGCTGCTCATCATGGTGACCCTCTGGAGCCTCCGGCTTGGGGCCCACCTCCTGGTCCGGGTGCGTGCCCATCATCCGGTGGAAGACGTCCGCTATGCACAACTCCGGACCGAGTGGGGACCGGCGACCGACCGGAAGATGCTCGGCTTCTTCCTCCTGCAGGGCGTGTTGCAGGTCGTCCTTTCCCTGCCTTGGCTCCTGAGCTGCCTGGATGCCCCGGCCGGCCGCTCCGGTTGGGTGCCCTCCTCCGCCTGGGGCGCCACCTGCTTCTGGGTCGGTCTGCTGCTGTGGGCCGCCGGCCTCTTCGGCGAATCGGTGGCAGACCGCCAGTTGGCGCGGTTCCGGAGGGATCCAGCCCACCGGGGGCAGGTATGCCAGCAGGGTTTGTGGCGTCTTTCCCGGCACCCCAACTACTTCTTCGAGTGGCTGGTCTGGGTGGGCTACGGGGTCTTCGCCCTGGCGAGCCCCTGGGGCTGGCTGGGGCTGGCGGCTCCGGCCCTGATGTATCATTTCCTGGTGAACGTCACCGGCATCCCCATGACGGAGGCGCTTTCGGTGCGTTCCAAGGGCGAGGCCTACCGGCGCTACCAGGCAACCACCAACGCCTTCTTCCCGGGCCCACCCCGGCACGTCTGACGAGGCGTCTGACGGATTGACGACCGCGGCGCCGGACCGGAGGTTTGGAAGCCAGAACCAGAGCGACCATGAGCACCGTGACCATCGCCCCGCCGCCCTCGACCCAGGGCCCACCCCTGCAGCGGGAGACGACCGCCGGGAACTACTTCGTCGCCAACTACCCGCCCTTCGCCTTCTGGACCGCCGATGCCGTGCCCGCCTTCCATGAGGCGCTGGACCGTCCGCCGATGCCCGGGGTGCCATTGGGGCTGTACACGCACATCCCCTTCTGCCGGAAGCGCTGCCACTTCTGCTACTTTCGCGTCTACACCGACAAGAATGCCGACGACATCAAGTCATACCTCGACGCGCTGCTGAAGGATCTGGCCGCGTACGCCGGCAAGGCGGTCCTAGGGGGGCGCAAGCCGCGGTTCATCTACTTCGGCGGAGGCACGCCCAGCTACCTGTCCCCGGACCAGCTCCGGTACCTGACCGAGGGCATGAAGCGCCTGTTGCCCTGGGACGAGGCCACCGAGATCACCTTCGAGGCCGAGCCCGGCACGCTCACCGACCACAAGCTGCGCGCGATCCGCGAGATGGGCGTGACGCGCCTGAGCCTGGGCATCGAGCACTTCGACGACACCATCCTCGAGATCAACGGGCGTGCGCACCGCTCCAAGGAGATCCTCCGGGCCTACGGCTACGCCCGGGAGATCGGCTTCCCCCAGATCAACATCGACCTGATCGCCGGCATGGTGGAGGAGACGCCCGGGAAATGGCAGGAGGCCGTCGCCAAGGCGGTGGCCCTCGAGCCGGACTCGGTGACGATCTACCAGATGGAAGTGCCCTACAACACGGGCATCTACCGGCAGATGAAGGCCGAGGGCAAGCTGGTGGCTCCGGTCGCCGACTGGGACACCAAGCGGCGCTGGGTGGACGAGGCGTTCCGCGCCTTCGAGGCACGAGGCTACACCGTCACCAGCACCACCACGGTGGTGAAGGATCCGGCGCGGGTGACGTTCGAGTACCGGCAGGGACTCTTCAGCGGGGCCGACCTGCTCAGCATCGGCGTGGCGAGCTTCGGGCACCTGAACGGGGTGCACTACCAGAACCACCACGACTTCCAACCCTACGTCGATGCGGTGAACGCCGGCCGACTGCCCACGTACCGAGCCTATGTGCTGCCGGACGACGAGCGCTACCTGCGGGAGTTCATGTTGCAGCTCAAGCTCGGCAGCGTCCGCATCGCCGACGCAACGGCCAAGTTCGGCACCGATCCGCGGGTGCGGTTCGCCGGACCCTTGGCCACCCTGCGGGACTGGGGCTTCCTGGTGGCCTCGGACACCCACCTGGGACTGACCCGTGACGGCCTGCTGCAGGTCGATCGGTTGCTCCAGGAGTTCTTCAAGCCCGAGCACCGCACCGGCCGCTATGCCTGACACCCCGGATCTCCCTCGATCGACGGTCCGTGACGCCGCCGGGCCCCGTCTGAGCCACCTCGACGCCGCCGGAGAAGCTCGCATGGTGGATGTGTCGGCCAAGCCGGCGATGTTCCGTGAGGCGGTGGCCGCCGGTGAAATCCGCCTGTCGGCGACGACGCTGGATCGGATGGAGGCCCTGTCGTTGGCCAAGGGCAATGTCCTGGCCACGGCCCGCATCGCCGCCATCCAGGCGGCCAAGCGCACCGGCGAGCTGATCCCGATGTGCCATCCGTTGCCCATCACGCATTGCGAGGTTCAGTTTGAAACACCCGAAACCCGCGATCGCATCCGGATCACCGCCACGGTCCGGATCACGGCCGCCACCGGCGTGGAGATGGAGGCGCTCACCGCCGTGTCCGTGGCGGCGCTGACGATCTACGACATGTGCAAGGCGGTGGACCAAGGCATGGAGATCGGCGCGGTCCGCCTGCTGAAGAAGACCAAGAGGCCGGTCGGGTGAGTGACCGGGTGCGGTGGATCGTGAATCTGGATCGGGATGAGCCGGTGTCGACGGTCACAGACCTGGAGCCATCGGGCAGATGGGCATGAAAAAACCCGCCGGGGATTCCGGCGGGTTGATGAGTTCGGACAGTGGATGGTGGACGGTCTGATGGGATCACGGGCCCCATCGATGCGACCGTCGGATCCAAACCTTACGGGGAGGCGTACAGGTTGATCGACTCCCGGTCGCCGTCGAAGGTCTTCGTCGCCGAAACGGTCTTGAAGGTGGTCTTCAACTCCGCAACCACCTTGGACTGGTCGATCACACCCGAGGTCGTGAACAGGGACTCAACCCGGGTGACCACCTGGTCAGCGGTGGGAAGCGGCCTGACGGGTTCGACCCCGGTCGGCATCGTGAACGTGTTGCTCGTGGGGTTGTACTCCGCCCTGGGGTCCACGTTCAGGATGATCCGCGCGAACACCTCTTCGGCCTGCTCCTTGGTCTCGAAGGTCTTGGTCTCCGTCTGGACACCCTCGGAGCCCGGGATCGTGATGGTGCCACGGGTCTTGGCGTCCACGGCGCCTTTCAGCTTTCCAGCCCCTTCGATACGGCGAGCCAAGGCCAAGGCCATCTCGGTCTTGACTTCCTGCTGCTGGGCAGGGGCCAGACGGTCGATCACCGACAGGATTGCCTTGTCTTGGCCGACGGAGGCGAAGGTGGCGGCGGCCACGACCGTACGGGCCATGGACGGAGCGGCCTCGAGGCACGCGGCAACGACG
>Ga0068872_10001563_pt1 | contig 18408 bp, 13 predicted proteins | sample NOAtaG_7_FD_66441 | JGI IMG/M metagenome (GOLD analysis project Ga0068872, IMG submission 66441) | Freshwater lake microbial communities from Lake Erie, under a cyanobacterial bloom - NOAA_Erie_Diel1S_2200h metaG | ecosystem: Environmental > Aquatic > Freshwater > Lake | place: USA: Ohio, Lake...
GTCGAAGGTGGCAGGAAATTGACCGAGGTGATGTTGGATGGCACCCCTGTGATGGTGGTCGTGGCGGGCGAATTGTTGCAATGGAAATGGGTGGTGCTGACATATCCTGCGTAGCGCACCTCGGTGACGTTTCCGGCAAATGCCCCGCTGATGTTGACCGTGACCGGTTCGTAAGTGCAAATCCCAATTTTGATGTTGGGTTGGTTCACGTCCACATTGATGTTGAGCACGCCACCATCGTAGTTGCTGTACACCCAAAGGTTGCCTGATGGATTGCAGGTGATTTGGGATTTGCCTTGAACATACAAAAGCAGGCAGAGCAAGGAAGACCAAAGAATGGATTTCAGTTGCATGGGAGTTGAAGGTTGGTAAACGGATTGCCAATTTAAGTCACAATCCGAAAAAATCCATGTTTTTCCCTTTCGGTTGCCCTGGGTCAGCTGTCCTTGCGGATGGTATCAGGCCTGATTATGATTGCCCGAGATGGTAATTTTGGAAGGGATTTTCTGCCTTTCATGTGGTAAATATCCTTGAAGTGCAGGGTGTCTCCGGAAGGTTGGACCACATCAAGTTCGTACCGGATTTTGACTTTGGTGCCCACCGGGGCATGGTAGTACACCCGCCAAGCATCGGCTTCGGAGGCCCCGATGCAACCATTCGAGTAAGCCTTGCCTAAGGTTACCGGATTGGTGGTGGGATGGATGAGTTGGCCATAACGTTGCCCGTTGATTTCTGGCTCGATCCAAGGTATCAGGGGCATTTCTGTGCGCTTTCCGTCGTCCCTTCGGGTGGTGGTGAACTTCTCTCCGGTTACCGGGTTCAAGAACAAAGGGTCGGTTTCCACGCGCACGATCTTACCTTCACCCGTGTGCGTGCGGAGGTCCACCTCCCTCCCCGCGAGTTCCAAATGCCGAATCCTGACCTGTCCCACCCTGATTTTACAGGTATGCAGCGTGTCACTCCCTTGTACGATGCGCAATTTGAATTCGGGAATATTGATGTCCAGCCATGTTGAAGCCAATTTTCGGTCGATTTCGGCAGCGGCATTTGAGTCTGGGATGCACAACTCCTGCCCTGGCCTGACGACAATCCAAAGACGGTTGTCGCCAATGAAGCTGTCACGCGCCATCTGGATGTCGTAATCCGAATTCACCAAGGTGTCGAGCAGCCATGGGTTGGCATGCAGGATGTGCTCCGTTTTGAGGGGATACGGAAGCAGGGTATCGTAGGCCAACACCAGAGAATCCAAGAAACGGTACCACCTGCCAACCCGAAGCGGCTGGTTCACTCCGATTTGATGCGCACATGAAATGGGATTGGGTATGGAATCCACCTGAACGCTCCCTTTTTCGGGTTCGTTTGGGTCTATGGGGTCTGTTGGCGCGGGAGAAGAATGGCAGGCAGAGAGCAACCACAAAAATGCTGCAGGAGCGAACAGGAAGAATCGGTTGTTTGACATGGCGGGAGATGATTTGCGCCCCACCCAGAAATGGGCAGGGCGCAAAGGGGTGAATCAGGGTTTGGCGGCACCGCAACCGGGGCACTCCTTGGCGGAGGCATCGTTGGTCTTGGCGCAGTAGGCGCAGGTCCAGGTAGCAGGTTGTTCGGCTTTGGTATCGGACTGTCCGTCTTGGGATACCTTGTTGGATGCGTTGTTTTTGCTGCGGAAGGCACTTTCCATGTCGTTTACCAACCTTTGGGAAGCATTGAGGTCTTCATGGGCACGGTGCACGATGGCGCTAGCACCCACTTGGTCGGAAGCACCCATGCGGAGATCCTGTTCAATTCGTCCGATGGTCATGGTGATTTGGGCAGCCATGGAAGCAGCGGCAATTTTGTCACCCGGATCGGTGGCTTTGGACGTCAATGCGTTGGCATCGGTGCGCAATTTTCGGATTTGGCTGTCGGCATTGCTGAGTTCACCCATCCATCCGCTCCCTAACAGGGCATTGGCTTCGGCCATTTTGGCAATTTTGTCTTCTTCTTTGCTGATTCCGGCGGCGGCGTCCCAGGTGGATTGGGCGGATTGGACCATTTGGTCGATGGCGGCGGAGAATCCTGGGTACAGGCCTTTGAGTTCTTGGGCACGTGTCTTGTTGGACTCCCAGGCTTTGGATTCGGACTCTACGGTTTTGGCGCAGGCTGCGAAGAGCACAGCCACAAGGAGGAGGAAAGCTAATTTTCTCATGGGTTGAATTGTTGATGCCGCAAATTAACATGCAACCACCACAATTCCATTCGCTTGACCGAAAAAGGGATGGTTGGGCAGGGCTTGGACATGCTCATTCAGCGTCCGCTGAGGTCGCAGATCCCGCAAAGCGGGGTTGCAAATCCCGATGAAAGCGGGGTCGCAGATCCCGAAAACCATAAACGTCTGCTGAGGTCGCAGATCCCGCAAAGCGGGGTTCTCGAAGCGAACGTATTAAATGAATCAATGGTCTGCTGAAATGATGACTTGAAAATCTCGAAGGGAAAATACTCCACCGTCCGCTGAAGTTGCATTGCGATGCAATAACGTTGTGCTTACTCCTTTTAAATAGAGGACAATCAAAACGAAAGTGGAAGGCCTAAAACGAAAAAAGCCTCCTTAAGGAGGCTTTTTTGCGGTCCGGACGGGACTCGAACCCGCGACCCCGTGCGTGACAGGCACGTATTCTAACCGACTGAACTACCGAACCGTTTAGAACGAATGCAAAGTTAATGGGTTTGGGATTATGTGCAAGCACTTTTTGTGGGAAAAACCTGCAATCTTCAGATTTTCAGCTTGAAATATTTCCGAAGCGAGGAGAAGTCCATGGTTTTTCAACATCCTCCCAATCTTGATGCAAGAAATCTCCTGCAGGTGTTAAATTTGCACACCGGCCGAAAGCACTGCCGGCAACAACGCAACCGAGACAGGGTATGAGTGAATTTATCCTAGAGTTTGAAAAGCCCATCCACGAGCTTCAACAGAAACGCACCGAATTGCAAAGCATGATGGAATCGTTGGCCGATAAAGGTTTGGACGCCAACGCCGAAACCACCAAGCAGCAACTTGCCCTCATGGACGAGCAAATCGATGCCTTGCGTAAAAAAATCTATGGGAGCATCAGCCGTTGGGAGCGTGTGCAGCTTTCCCGTCACCCGGAGCGCCCCTACTCGCTGGATTACATCAATGGCCTTTCCGAGGATTTCGTGGAAATTTTCGGCGACCGCAATTTTGCCGACGACAAGGCCATCGTGGGTGGATTCGGGCACATCGGCAAACAAACGGTGATGTTCATCGGGCAACAAAAGGGCCGGGACACCAAATCCAGACAACACCGCAATTTTGGCATGCCCAATCCTGAAGGATACCGCAAAGCCCTGCGCTTGATGAAAATGGCGGAGAAATTCGACAAGCCCGTGGTGACTTTCATCGATACGCCTGGGGCGTTTCCGGGATTGGAAGCAGAAGAAAGAGGTCAAGGCGAGGCCATTGCCCGCAACTTGATGGAAATGGCTGCCTTGAAGGTGCCCGTCATCTGCATCGTAATCGGTGAAGGTGCCTCTGGTGGGGCCTTGGGCATCGGGGTCGGAGACCGCATCTACCAATTGGAAAACACATGGTATTCTGTGATTTCACCGGAAAGCTGTTCTTCCATCCTGTGGCGCAATTGGGAACACAAGGAAGAAGCAGCCGAAGCCTTGAAGTTGTCTCCCGATGACAATCTCCGCCTTAAAATCATCGACGGGGTCATTTCCGAACCATTGGGTGGTGCCCACCAAAACCCGGCCGAAATCTACCAAAACGTGAAAGACGTCATCCTGCGCGACATCAAATCGTTGAAGGCCAAATCGGTGGACAAGCTCATCCAAGACCGAATCGAGAAGTTCAGCAAGATGGGAACAGTGCTCCATGCACCTGCAAAATCCTGATTCCTGCCTTTTCAGATAGAAAAAAGCCAAACCTTCGGGTCTGGCTTTTGTAATTTTCAGCTGTTTTCAATCTCAGCTTTTTCAACCCCGAAGGACTTTTGACTCACAATTTCTTGTGCGTGCCATCACAAAAGGGTGCGTTGTTGGAATGCTTGCAATTGCACATCCAATAGGTCTTGGCTTCGGTAATGTCCACCTTTTTAGGTGTAAATCCTGAGCCTTTGTGGGAGCCGTCGCACCAAGGTTGGTTTTGGCTTTTGCCACATGCGCACCACCAATAAGTGCCGGGTTCCAAGGCCAATCCTACCGGTGCCTTTTGTGGGATTTCAGGTTTGGGTTGATCGCTCATAATGGGTACAATTTGATTGATGCTTCAAAGTTGGGAACGGGGAAAGATTTCGCCCGGATTGACGTCATAATTTCATCAAATGCTCCTGATATACTCGGTCACCGGCCTGCATGCGGAGGTGGTAGCTACCAGAAGGCAAGTGCGAGAGGTCAAGTTGTCCTTGGAACTTCCAATCCGAATCTGCATCGAACTTTCCAGACCAAACCACCTTTCCAGTAAGGTCATAAACAGACGCTTCGGCTTGGGTTTCGTCTAGACCTTCCAATAAGAAACGGAAATTGCCTGCTGCCGGGTTGGGATAAACCACGAACCTTTCAGGGCGGCCGTCATTCACACCCACCGAACCTTCGGTATAGAAATCGTATTGGACAAATCGACCAAATTCAGGTTCGAAAATTTTGTGCAGGGCACCGTTGTACATGATGCGTGCAAATCCGGAGCCGCTTGAAGGCGTGTACCAATAATACAGACCATCGTCGCCGGTGTCGTTTAGGCGGAGGGTGTAACATCCTGCAGGCAAGTTGAAGGCTTCGCTGTAGGTGGTGTTTGCGGACAAAAAGGGCGAGTTTTGCAGCACAACAGTGCCGTTTTCATCATACAGGCGCCATGTGTTGTGGGAAGGATAGTTGTTGGTGCGCCAGAAGAATTTCACTTCCCCTTGTTGGAACACATCGAAGGGCACGTAGTCGCTGAAGTACAAGTTGTTGTCGGGTTGTTCATCCTGAGCTCCATTGGCTTGGGTGATACGGGCCTCGAACACGTTTTCGGTGCCGGTCCAAAACACCGGATTGTCGATGGGCAACACCACTTCCGTGGATTGCAGGAATGCCAAGTTGCCGGTCCAAGTGAAGGTCCTTACGGGGCCGCCCCGTTGATTGTAGGTGATTTCAACCGAAGTGAGGGGCGTGGATCCTTCGTTCTTCAAAAACACCACCGGCTCGTTGCAAGCAGGGTTGAAGCGTGCGAATTCGATTTGCTTATTGGGCCGTTTGATGCCTGTCAAGGCCGCATCGACATTGAAGTTATTGGGGCCGTAAGTCACGAGCTGGGTCATGGTACGGTAGTCGCTCGCGGAGGTATTGGACACGTAATCCATGCCGTAATCGATGGTCACGGGCTGACCTGCAGTGGCCAATCCTGCCAATTCAAATTCTTTGATGTCCGTGGGATCTCCCGGGCACCATCCGGCACGATCGAAGAGCCAAGTGCCGCCTTGGGGGTAAACAGGAATGGCAGCACATTCCTTGAATCCTTGCCAACGGAACTGAGGCACCATCACCCCATTGATTTTCACGAAATGCCAACGAACCACAAACTCCCCGTTCTGACCGTGTCCGGTCATGGCCACCCTCACTTTCCAAGAGCCGGAAGCAGAGTCCAACATTACTTGGCGGGGTTCAAAAACGGCGTCGTTCAGGATTTCACTGAGTTGGAATCCACTCCACAGGTCGTATTCATTCCGGATGGGCCAAATCGGTCTCACGTCCATGACGTTACGCGCTGGAGTCCCACGAACGAACACAAATTGTATGTCGAGTTCTTCTTGATAATTCCCAACGCCTTCAACGCTGAGCCGTTTGGCACCATGGAGGACCGGCGCGAAGTCGGTAACGTCAAATTCCCACATCACCCCGTCGATGCCCAAATCCAAGCCGTTTCCATAAGGGGTCACGAAGGAGATCAACTCGTAACGGGATGGCGTTTTGCGGTAATAGGCCACGGTGCCGATGTTGATGACGGAGTCGGTTGGAACCAAAATAGTGTCCACGACGGTGCCATTTTCATCATACACGTACAGATTGCCGGCCTGATGGTAAAAGTTGGTGTCGGTAGCCACCAAATTGGTGCCTTGTGTGCCATAGGTGACGACTTGATGCATGGGGGCCACGACGGAATCCAATACCGGGATGGTATTGATTTGAAGGGTGTAAGGTCCACGGTACAAACGAATGGCAGGCTCTTCAGTCAGAGGGCTGAAGTTGCGGTGTAAGGTATTGCCACGGTGTTGCAGCCAATTGGGAACTCCGGTGACTTGGGCCGGAATGTTCTGTGCAGATGCGTCCGAGACGTTGCTGCCTGAAGTTTCGTTGAGTTTGAAATAGGCTTTCAGATTGGCGTAATCCGGGTGGGCTGCCGTCACATCGCGGTGCATCCAGGATTGGATGGTGGCGGCATCCAAGGCCTTGGACCAGATTTGGAATTCGTTGATGTCGCCATAGTACACCATCCCGCCAGTGAGAGCCTGCCCGATTTTGAATTGGGACAAACTGATGGGCTTTGTTTTTCCGGTGCCTGAATGCACCTGCACCCCGTTCATGAAGACCTTCATTTCGCCTGTAGTGGCATTCTTGGTGAAAGCCCAGTGTGTCCATTTCCCTCTGTAATCGGCAGCATTCACGGCCAAATCGATGCGATCGTAGCCGCCTGCATCCGCACCGCAGTCCCAGTACACCCTGCCGTCGCTCCATGGAAGGTGAACGTTGATGTGACGGGCTCCAGCTGCATTTACCCCTTCAAAAATGGTGGTATTTTGGGGCAGGTTGGCAGCTCCGTAGCACCAAAAAGAAACAGTAACCTCGTTGCTGATGCCTGCCACGGAACCAGGCGCCACTTGGATGCCTTCAGCTCCCCCAAACCGGAAAAAACCATCGGCCTGGGAACTTTGGATGGCCACTCCTTGAGCGGCGGAAGAAATGCCTTGCAGGGCGGGCACACCGGGTGCGGAGTTGTGGTAGCTGATTTCCACCACGATGTTATCGGTACCGTTCCAGACGAAGGGCGTGTGGAATGGGAGTGGCTGCAGGCCATTGAGAAGAAGGGTGTTGAGGAAATAGACTTCATCGGCGGAAGTCATCGCGACCGGATTTTGGTGGTCCAAAACCGTCGAAGAACTGTGCTTCATCCGGATGCGGAGAAAGTCCACGTTTTGACCGATTCCTTGCAAATCGAGAACGAGACCATCGAGTTCACCTGCCGTGATGTTGGCCGCATTCAAGCGGGATGCCGTGTAGAGGATTTGGGTCTTGGTCAGAGGCAAACCATTGAAAAGCAAAGATCCCGAGCTGACGGTCGGGTTCAGATTGAACACCGTGTCCGTGGGCGAATTGGTGTAGGTGACTTGCTGTTGGTTGTATTGCGTGTAGTTGTAGGTCGGCGCCCCCGCAATGAGGAAGGTGTTTCCTGAGAAGTTGGTGATGGTGTGGGAAGGATGCGATTGTCGGCTGCTGTCGATGCGTGAACTGTCTGTGAGTACCGTATTGCAACTGTAATCCCATTCGCGGCAACCCACATTACCGTTGCCCACCAAGGCGTCATGGCAGCGCATGCGATAGCGCATGATGATTTTCCGCCATTGATTGGTGTCAGAAGGGAACTCCCAAACGCCCGCCCGAACGGTACTGTCCAAAGTAAGTGTTTGTACTACGACGGTGTCTTGCGCGTAGATTGAATGGATGCCAATGAGGCAACAAGCCAAAAGCAGTAAACGTTTCATAGCAAATTCCCTTAACTAAAACGATTTAAATATCGCCAATATTTGTAAAACAACAAGTCCAAAACCGACTTCCACCCTACTCTTCCTGCCCTTTTTTGAACATGCTTCCGATGTTTTTCCCGATGTTTTCAATGGCTTCGATTCCTTTTTGCAACGGACGGGGGTCGAAGTCATCATAGGCATCCATATTCAGGCCTTTGCCATGGGCCTGTGGGTACACGATGAGCAGGTTGTGCTCGTCGAAATGCTTTTCGAATTTGGCAGGCAGCTTGTCGAATACTGGAAGATAAGCCACTGAATCCTTTCGGGCACTCACGAACATCAACAGATCGTTCCGCTGGATCTCGCGCGACAACACCAAAAAGTCCTCCCAATCGCTGAATTCCTTGAAATAAACTTTTGCTGTTGATTTCATCCGGGCTTGCATCCTCAGCACCATTTCCTGCGACTCTTTTTCGGCGTACAACACCACCGGCAAGCTCAATTCCTGGGCAGTCCTGAACACCTTCCCCAACACGGTTCCAAATCCCGCCTCACGCTCTGCAAGGGGCGGCACAACTAAAACTACCCGCTTGCAGGCAACCATGGGTTGCACGAACCTGCAAATGAAAAGGTTGCGGTCCACGCTGTTGGTGATGGAATCGGACATGTCGCCGAATATTTTCTCAAGGAAACCAGGCTTGTGGGGCCATCCGATGACCACGATATCGGCCATGAGTTCTTTGGCGGTGCGGGCGATACCAGATGACGTATTGTGATCAATGGTCGCCACTGTATTGATTTTCAATTCATTGGCAGAGCCCTGCCTCACAAATTGCTCCAACTGTTTGCGGTAGCGAAGCAGATTCAACTCGGCTTCATCATTGTTGGGCACCACGCTGAGCAAAGTCACGGGATTGGCCGATTTCTTGTCTTTGATGAGACCTGAAAAGTCCACCAGGGGTTCCACGGAGGCAAAATTGGCGACCGGAATCAGGATGTGTTCGTTTTGGGCTGGCAGACTCAAATCCGAAATGGCTTCGTCCGAATCATCACTGAGGGCAATTTTCTTGGCTGCCCGTTCCGTGGCAAAAGAGGCAACCAAACAGGTGATGAGAATCAGGATGATGGTGCCATTGAGGATGGCCTTATCAAGAATTCCGGCCTGAAATCCAACCAAAATGATGGCGATGGTTGCGGCGGCATGCGCACTACTGAGTCCGAAAATCAGGCGTCTTTGGGCACGGGTGTATTTGAATGCCATTTGGGCAAACCAAGCGGCCAACCATTTGCCCACCAAAGCGACCACAGTGAGGGTGGCAGCCACGATTAAAGCCGTCGCACCTTCCAAAATCACGCTGATGTCGACCAACATGCCCACGGAAATCAAAAAAAACGGGATGAACAAGGCATTTCCGATGAACTCGATGCGGTTCATGAGGGCAGAACTCTGTGGGATCAAGGGATTGAGGGCCAAACCCGCAACGAACGCCCCGATGATGCGGTCCACCCCAGCCACCTCGGAAAGGAAAGCCGCGAAAAACACCACCGACAGCACATAGATGTAGTGGGCATGCTTTTCGGAAGCCAACCGCCGGAAAAACCATTTGGAAATCCGGGGAATGAGCACAAACATGATCATGGCGAAAATCAGCAAAGAGACCAACAGCCGAATCCAAAAGGCTTGATCCAAATTGCCTTCGGTTTTGCCCATGATGACTGCCAAAATGATGAGCACCGCCGTATCCGTGAGGATGGTACCCCCAACGGATACCGCCACGGCTTGGTTTTTCGCCACACCGTATTTGCTCACGATGGGATAGGCTACCAGCGTATGTGTGGCAAACATGCTCGCCGTCAAAAAACTGGCATTGAAGCCGTAGCCCAGCACATAATAAACGACCGGAAATCCGATGAGGATGGGAACGGCGAAAGTGAAAAACCCAAACAACAGGCTCTTGTTCCGATTGGCCCGAAAATCATTCATGTCGAGTTCCAATCCCGCGATGAACATGATGTACAACAAGCCAATGGTGCTGAAAAGCGTGACGGCCTCATTCTTGGCCAGTAAATTGAGCCCGTAAGGCCCGATGGCCACCCCCGAAAGAATCAACCCGATGATGCCCGGGATGTTCAGGCGTTTTAGGAAAATAGGCGCCAACAGGATGATGAAAAGCACCAAGGAAAACACCAAGACAGGATTCGTCAGGGGCAGCACGAACTCATCCGCCAAATGCTCGAAAAATTCCATCTGATTGGTTCAACCGGTGATGCAGCCTATCCCCTGCCAACGAACCGAACGTGTCCACCCAAATTGACTAGTTACAGGCTCGATTTCGAAAGGTAGAAAGGACGTGATTTCCTTCAAAAATAGGGATTTTAAGGTGATTTTCCAACATACCAAGGGAACCCTCAAACCCTGCCGTTTCAATCACTCAACAAGGCCAAAGAACGACACATTGGATGTGACAAACTGCCCTGGATTCAGGTATTGCGCGAGTTTGGATTCAGCAACCCCCAAACCTCCGAGTCTGAAAACTTGCCTTGGAAATACCAATTCTGCCTCAAAACACCTTCCAATTTGAATCCTACCTTATCCAAGACCTGCGCGGATGGGTAGTTGTCAGGATGCGTTGTAGCCTCCAATCTGTGGAAACCCACCTGCCAAGCAAAGCCCAAGACGGCCGACAAAGCCTCCGTGGCAATCCCTTTCCCCCATTGTTCAGGTAACAACAGGTAGCCTACCTCAGCTTGGAAGTGCGCCTTCCTGATATGAAACAGGCTAATCCCACCCACGGCACATTCCAAATCGTTTTTCAGGCAAATCGCCCATTGAATGGCCTCTTCTCTCTCTTGTTTTTCCACCATGTCGGCCAACCAGATCCTTGCAGCAGCCACATCCTTCATGGGTTCCTTTTCCACAAACCGCAAGACATCGGCATCCGATCTCAATTTTAAAATCTGATTGGCATCGGCAGAAGCAAAGGCCCTCAATTTCAGCCTAGCAGTTTCCAACGTGGGGAAAGTCAAAAAGGACAACTCTTCCATTTCCTGTGGAGCAGGTTGATGATGTTGAATTGGCATCTTACCCTATTTCAGGGTCATTGCTTCACAAAACGCGAACAAAGGGTGGTTTGGGTTCCCGTGATCATGAGTGCGTACACTCCGTTGGTCAATCCGGGCAAGGAAATCGAATGGCGGGTGCTGCCTTCCACGAATTGCACCGGGATACTGGCCACCAATCTTCCCTGCATGTCAAGCACCGAAATGAGATGTGCCCCCTGCAAAGGTTGGTTGAAGTGTAAGCCAAGTTCGGACTCTGCCCAAGAAACCGACATTGCATTGCCGTCGGAGCAAGATTCCGGGCCATAGGCCAAGGTCAACACCTCCGAACGACCATTTTGCAACACCCGCGATAGACCATACACCGAGCCTGAAGGAACGGTTTGTGGATCTCGCCAGTAGTAAACGAACTCATCAGCAGCAGCCTTGGGAATCCAGGCTACCTCCTCCAATCCCATGCCTCCGATAGACCGCTGTACGGAGTAACCCAAAACACCGGATTCCGAAGTGGAGGTCCATGAAAGCGACGCATGGTGCTGCTCGCAGGAAATGTCAAATCCTGACAACCCCGCAGATGGCAACACCAAATTGCCACATGACCCGGTGAATCCGGGAACCACCGGTTGGGGCTGAAAAATGGCATTGAGGCTGGGCAAAATCGTAACCCCGGATCCCGAAGCAGTTGGGGCGGAACCGTGATAAGTCACCGAAACGCTTGTGGCTGGTGATCCTGCATCGCTCACAATGTTGAAGTTTCCAGAGGTGAGAAATTGACAATCCCGTGCCAACACGGTACAACTGTTTCCAAAACCGTTTGCGGCGTAGATGTCCCTTCCGTTGGTTGCGGGCGCGTTGCCAGCAAACAGGCATGAATCCAAAATCACGGAAATGGTCCGGTTGGTGGAAAACACTCCAGTTCCGGGGGAGCTGGCATAGCGACAGGACACTGCTCCACCCCGAAGGGTACCTGCATGCGCATTGTTGGTCAAAAACAAGCACCTGGAAAACTGCGAAGTACCTGCCACCACCCGGTATGCCCCGCCGTAAACCGTGGTCGAAATCTGGCCGGCGGTGTTGTCTTCGATGATGCAATCCTGCACGTACAAATTGCCGTTGATTTGGGAAATCGCACCGCCACTCGTTGCCAAATTGGAGGCAAGACGACTGTTTTTGACTCCAACAAAAGTATTGGCACCGCCCTCGATGCGAAGCCCCCCACCGTCGAATGCGGATTTTTCATTGAAGGCGAGCACATAATCCTCAATGAGCAAATTCACGAAATCACCGAAAACTTCAACCCCACCTGAAAATTGCGTGCCTGGCGTGTTGCAAAAACTGCCACCACCCCGCAAAATCACGTTGCTGTTGGCCAGAACACTGATGGCAGGGTTTCCGCCTGAGGCACCGTTGCCGGAAAAGTTCACATTTTGAATCAATATCAGGCTGACGGGCAACCCTCCACCGATGGTGATGGCCTGGCCGCTCCGCCCTGGAGCTTGCGTCCCGTTGTTTTCGTATCCGGTCACGGTCATGTCCATCAAAGTGATGTCGTTGGCAATGATGTACAGGAAAAAGTTGGTGGATGCACCGGCCATTTGGTTGTCGAAAACGGTAAACGTGGCACCGGCCCCTTTGAAGGTGATGCCCGGAACATTGATGGTCAAGGAAATATCGGTAGTGTAAGTGCCTGCATCGATGAGGATGGTGTCACCGGCTGCGAGCGTATTGGAGCCGGTAGGGCCATAGGCGAGCCAGATTTGGCTGAGTGAAGCCTTAGGCGTTGCAGGAGTCAACCCATTGTTGGCGGTGTTGCCCACTGCTGAAGTGAAGCGGTCTCCGGCCGTGGAATTGTCATTGACATAATAGAAATTCTGGGCAGAAAGTGCTGAAAACCAAGCCATCAGCACAAGCGAAATGATTGAATTTTTCACAAAAGGGGGTGATTAGCAAACACAACACATAACACAAACTTTTGGCAATTTACGCCAATTCCACGAGGCATGAAAACAATCGGCAGACACTTTACCGCATCTTATCAACCACCTTTCCATCAGGCACTTCCCATGCTGCATAATTGTGGATAAAATCTATCAAAGGAATAGAGAAATCGGACGGCAATCCTGCGGACTGCCAAATAGCCGACCCTTTATCGATTGATCAAAAACGCCTACCTTCGTTCCTGAATGCAAGTCCAATTTCATAAATACCACGGCACAGGCAACGATTTCGTACTCATTGACAACCGGGATGAGATCCTGGGTGGAACAGAGCAAGATTGGTTTGCCCATTTATGCCATCGTCATTTTGGCATCGGTGCTGACGGGGTGATTTTGCTCAACAAACATCCCGAGTTGGATTTCGAAATGGACTATTTCAATTCGGACGGTAAGCGAAGCACCATGTGTGGGAATGGAGGACGCTGCATGGCACGTTTTGCCGCCGACCTCGGATTGGTGCAAGGTCAAACCCGATTCATGGCCATCGACGGCATCCACGAAGCTGAAATTTTACCCGACCGCATTCGGCTGAAAATGATTCTCTCTAGGGATTTCAAGCAATTGGGCGAAAATACCTACTACCTGTTCACTGGGTCCCCTCATGTGGTGCAATTCATCGGGGGCAACCTGGAAACCCATCCCGTGGTGGAGGAAGGTCGTAAAATCCGTGAAAACTGGCCTAATGGGGGTACAAACGTGAATTTCGTGACCCAGCTGGAGGATGGCAGCTGCCAAGTCCGCACCTACGAACGGGGAGTGGAAGACGAAACCCTCAGCTGCGGGACGGGAGTGACGGCCGTGGCGGAAGTGATGGCCACGAAAAGTAAAATCAATCTTGAAACGGTGACCATCCACACTCCGGGCGGCACCCTACACGTGAAATTGAAACCTCATTCAGAACCTTGGCTGGAGGGTCCGGCTGTTTCTGTATTCACCGGCATCATCCAAGGCCCCACACGAGTATGAAACCCTTGAACCAAACCTCCACTGGCGGATTTTCCTTCTTGAAAGGCCTTTTTCTTGTTGCGGGAGCGGCGTTTGTTGCCATGCAAGTGTTGGTGTTCCTTTCTTGGAGCGCGTCCACGGAGGCTTCCTTGTTCAGCAAACTGGCTCCGGGCCTCGCTGCCTTGTTGTCCATCGCCTATGCGGTGTTTTTTTTGGGAAAAACAGGGCATTCCAAGGTTTCAGGGGCCCGATTGGAGGGAAAAACAGCTTCGGGCCGGGTGTACGGTTTGGACTTGTCCGCCATTGGAAGCGTGGATTTGGAAAGCAGACTATTTGCCTTGAAAGACGATTCCGGAAAGGTCATGCTGTTGGACAGACCATGCGAAAACTCACTTTTCCCAGGATATGTGGCCCTTCGGTTGGCATATCCCGAACTTCCTGATTCTTTTTGGGAGCAGGTGTCCGCATTGGACCAACCCGAAAAGCACCCGTGCATTCGATATTTCATGGATACGCAAGGAAACCCAGCTTTTTTCGACGTGGGATTCAGGTTGGAATGTGGCCCCGAAATGCTGTACATGCCCACACACGACACCCTTCCGGCCACCCGGGGGCTGAGAAACGACAACCGGCCGAGCACCATCAGCAGTGGAAGTACACCCATATTGAAATTCAACCCCGATCCATCCAAGCTCCCCTCCTATCCTTTTTTGACAACCTTGGCTTCCCAAAACCCAGAAAAAGCGTTGGAATTCGTTATGGGGCATGGCGGCTGCACATTGAAACCACAACCCGACCACTGGACAGGAGAGGTGGGTGGATACGCAGTTCAAGTAGAAGGTTGAAGGAGCATTTTCGCCTGAACCGGGTCCCTTGGAACAAAAAATAACTATATTTAAGGCAGGTCGGCATTGGGGCCAACGCGCACGATTGAAGTTTTGAAGGCGTAAGGCCCAAATTTATTCTGATGTTGGCTGACAATGGATTATTGCAGGTTTCTGCGGGAAAAAGGAACTATCAGGCTACTCAAACACGTGTATGTCACATCACGAACACAATCCCAATTTGTTCAAGCGCTACCCCCGTGCGGGCAAATGGGCTACTGCCTTGATTTATTTTTTGGCCTTCAATGGCCTGTTTTTTGGCATCCACGTGTTGGCCGATCAAAAAATCTTCTTCAACATGTTGTCCCTGAGTGGTGTCCTCGTTTCGGATGCCAGCCTCAATGATCTCCATTACCAGGTCCACAAGCAACCTGAAGACCAAGCGCCCAAATTGAGCGGCGATCTCATCCTCATCAATACAGGAAGCATCCCGAGGGACAGTTTCCGAAAAGAACTTGCCCAATTGCTCACCACGCTGCAACCCATGAATGCTGCAACAGTTGCGATTGACCATGACTTTTCACCCGACCCCGGCATTCCGGGGACCCCTGAGTTGGTGGCCAGCCTGAATCAAACCTCCAACCTGATTTTGGCACAAAAAACTCCGGATGACGAATTCGCCAAACAAATCAAGGGTGCCACATTCGGATCTGTAAACCTTCCCAAAGACCAAATCACCATCCGCAGGTACTATTCCGACACCACCACATTCGGTTACAAGGTAGCCCACAAGATGAGTACAGGAAAGGTGGAGCAATTGCCGGGCAAATCTTTCATCATCAATTACCTTTCCAGGGCCGATGGTTTTTTCGGGGTAGGAAGCTTTGAAAACGACTTTTATGTCGCCGACCCCAGCCAGCCTCAAGCCAAGTTCCTGCAGGTGGAAGCGGGAGACATCCTTAAAGGAGACTCAGCCACCATCGAAACCTTGAGAAAAACCGTCCACGGAAAGGCCCTTTTGCTGGGTCATTTGGGGAGCGCTCAGATGCCGGACAAAACGTTCGATACAGAAGACAAACACAGGGTTCCTTGTGACAGCAACATCGTGGAGCGTGAAAAGACCATGTACGGATTGATGGTCCATGCCAATGCCATCGAAAACATCCTGAATCCCGAGGAACGCTTTTCGTGCTGGTCCGACTCGATTTGGTTCAAAATTTTCAAGCAGCTTTTCATCTTCATGATGATTTATTACCTGCTGTTCCACAACATCGCCAAAGCATTCAACATCCCGATGTTGGCCATATGCTCGTTTCCCGTGATGTATTTGTCACTGTACTTGATGACACAAAACATATATCTGGAAATGGGTTTGACTTTGCTTCAATTCATCCTCGTGGAAGAAACCATAGAAGCTTTTGAATCCATCCCTCAAATGATTTCAAAATTTCGCAGAAAATGAGAAGCCTATTCACACTGATCATCATCGTTTGCTGTGCCCAAGCCGGAATCGCACAAGAAATCCAATTGTTGGTCAAAAAAGGAACCGCCGTAGTTTCGGAAAAGGTTGTTCAGCCCGGACAAATTGTGACACTCAATTCGGACCAAGTCATCAAGGTGCAACCGTCCTCCCTTGTGATGCTGCGGAAAAACAATGCCATCGTGGAGCTGAAGCCGGGGCAGACCTATACCTTCAAAGCAGCTACGCAGAATTTCAAGAACTCAAAAGGATTCACCGCGAGTTTCAGCGACTTGATTTTCAGCCAGGAATTTTCCGTTCAAGACAAAAGCGCCTCCTCCACACGAGGAAACAACGACGATCCGTTGGCATTCAGTCCAGCCGATGGAGTCAGAATATTGACAGACTCCCTGTCTTTGCAGGCAGGAGGCGATAAAAGTACCCTCCTGAGCGATGTCCTCCTGTTCGGATCAGGACTTCCAGATACGCTGCGTTTCACCCAAAGCCGGCACGACCACCGGTTGGCCACACCCGCAACCGGAAATTATGGGTGGCAATACCAAGCGCAAACAGGTTTGAAACCGACCACGGTGAAGGTGAGTTTCACGGTTCCTACGGCAGAAGAAAAAGCACAATTGCTCAAGCAGTACGAGGCCCATCAATCGTCCCTGAAGTCCTTCTCACCTGAAATGAAGGAAATCCTGTTGATGGAATATTGCCTCCAAAACAAAATCTACGTGGAATAACGAGACCCTGGCCATGAAAACCAAAATAGGCTTCACCTCCATACTCTGTTTGATTTGGTTCGGAAGCCTGTTTTCCCAAACCACCCCTTTCGACTCCATGGATGTTGTGCTGAAACGCTTTCAGAAAGAAAGCAAGCGTGACAGTGCATTGGCAGTCGCCAAGCAAATGCGGGACTGGGCATTCACCCATGAGGGCGATACGAGTTTGAGATATGCGGTGAGTTGGAGGTTGCTGGGCAAGGCTTGGTATTCTTTGCAAGAATATGATTCAGCAGAAGTTTCCTTCTTAAAATCCCTAAGTGTTCTAAAGTTGCAAGGTCGAAACAGGCAACTTGACCACGCCACGTGCCTTGAGGCATTAGGAAACATAAATCGAAAGAAGGGGTTGATTCAGGAGGCGGAATCGAAGTTCAAAGAATGTATTGAAATTCGAACCACCATACTTGGCAATGACCATATTGAATTAGCCAGTGCATACAACAATCTTGGATTCTTGTACCTCAACTTTTCCATGTACGAGCCTGCCAAGGAAAATTTGTTGGCAGCAGTTTCATTGAGGGGAAAAATCCTTGGGAAATCACATCCCTTATATGCAAAAAGCATTGGAAATCTTGGTTTTCTCTATAGCAAAATTGGAGACTTTGAAACAGCTGAAAATTATTTAAAACAAGCCTGTCTAATACTGAAAAATTCCAACGAAAATGTGAGTTTTGATTACGCTACAAGTCTCCACAATTTAGGAACACATTATGTAATGACAGAGGAGTACTCCAAGGCCATATCCAATCTAAAAGAAGCTGGTGAAATCACGAGAAAAATACTCGGAGAAAACAGTTCAGAATACATTGGAACTCTTTCAAGCATAGCAGTTACGTACAAAAAACTTGGTGACTTTAAGTCAGCTGAAAGAATGTATTTGAAATCATTGGAATTGAATTCGAACTATAACTTCTCTTTCAACAACACCCTGAACAACCTTATAAACCTCGGAAATCTTTATTTTGAGTGTGAAAAATTTTCAAAAGCTGACTCCTGCTTGCGCAAGTCTTTATTCTTGGGCGAAACATCGGTTGGACTAAACAATATTGATGCCTCTCAAACCTTTTCCACGCTAGGTTGGGTGAAATCCTCCCAAGGGGATGGTGATTCTGCAATTTATTTCTTCAATAAGTCCAATGCAATCATCCTAGGTTTGATGGGCAAGGAAAATCGATGGTACGCACAGAATCAATTAGATATCGGCCTCGTATACGTCCGTGAAGGGCGCCTGCAAGATGCCGAAGAGCTGCTCAATGAATCCAAGGGAATTTTTTTGAGGACAACCAGGGAGACGTCCAGTATTTTACAAGAGGTTGAAATGGCTCAGGCCAATTTGCTTGCCAAAACAAATCGAGGGCAACAAGGCTTGGACATACTTTTAAAAACGCTAAAAGTAAAAACCAAACAAATCGCAGACAATTTCGAGTGGTTAAGTGACCTGCAGAAGGAAGCATATTGGAAGCAAGAAGCGGGGTTTTACGACCAAATTTCATTGTTCGCCGACATCAGCGCCTCGCAGGTGCCCGAAGTGGCCGGACTGAACTACGACTCCGAACTCATCTCCAAAGGCAAACTCCTCGAAAACAAGATCTCCTCCGAACAGTACTACCGCGAGAT
>Ga0068872_10001565_pt1 | contig 18399 bp, 14 predicted proteins | sample NOAtaG_7_FD_66441 | JGI IMG/M metagenome (GOLD analysis project Ga0068872, IMG submission 66441) | Freshwater lake microbial communities from Lake Erie, under a cyanobacterial bloom - NOAA_Erie_Diel1S_2200h metaG | ecosystem: Environmental > Aquatic > Freshwater > Lake | place: USA: Ohio, Lake...
CCACCCCCCCGCCCCCGACGCCGCCGGCCCCCCGACGCTCGACCCGCACGCTGCACTGCCCCGCCCAATGGAATGGGCGGGACAACCCGGTTCGCAAGGATCCGCTTCCCCCATGCCCCGTGCCGGCCACCTGATCATCATCACCGCCTTCGCCCTGCTGGTCATCGGGGCCATCATGGTCACCTCCGCCGGCATGGTCGTCGGCGCCCGCGAGCCGATCACCCTGCAGTCGGTCCTGCTCTCCCGCCAGACCATCTATCTGGCCGCTGCCGTGCTGGCCATGGCGGCCATGGTCTACCTCGCCCCCATCCGGCTGCTGGCCAACTGGGCCGGCTCCACCGCGCCCGACCCGCTCACCGGCGAGATCGCCGGCCAGCCCCGCAACGGCTGGCGGCTCTGGCCCATGTGGGCCGTCGTGCTCGCCCTGCTGGCCTTCCTGGCGGTGGTGTACATCCCCGGCGTCGGCGACCCCCGCAAGGGCGCCCACCGCTGGATGCAATTGCCCGTCCGCGACCTGACCTTCCAGCCCTCCGAAGCCGCCAAGTGGCTGCTGATCGTCATCATGGCCTGGTACGTCGTCGCCATGGGCCCGGCGATCCGCAAGTTCTTCACCGGGCTGGTCCCCGGGCTGGCGGTCATCGCCGTCATCTGCGGGTTCATCGCCATTGAGGACCTGGGCACCGCCGCCCTGCTGGCCAGCGTCGCCGTGCTGCTGCTGATCGCCGGAGGGGCCCGCTTCTGGCACTTCCTGCTCATGGTGCCGCCCGCCGCCGCCGCCTTCGCCGGGCTGGTCATCGCCGAGCCCTACCGCGTCACCCGCCTGACCACCTTCCTCCGCCCGTTTGAGAACCCCACCGGCTCGGGGTACCACGTCATCCAGTCCATGATCGCTGTCGCCAACGGCGAGGTCTTCGGGCGAGGGCTCGGGCACGGCCTGCAGAAGTTCGACTACCTCCCCGAGGACACCACCGACTTCCTCTTCGCCATCATCTGCGAGGAACTCGGACTGGTCGGCGCCGGCGTGGTGATCATCCTCTACGTGGTCATGCTCTGGGCCGGCATGGCCATCATCCGCAAGCAAACCGCCCTCCTGCTCAAGCTCATCGGCCTGGGCATCGTCGCCACCGTCGGCATCCAGGCGGTCATCAACATCGGCGTGGTCACCGGCATGCTCCCCACCAAGGGCATCGCCCTGCCGCTGCTCTCCTCCGGCGGCTCAGGCTGGATCCTCACCGCCGCCGCCCTGGGCGTGCTGGTGGCGATGGACCGCCTGGCCGAGTACGACCGCTCGCTGGCCCAGACCCCCCACCTGCCCGGCCCGCCGCTGAGCCTGCCCGGCCCCGAGCCCACACCCGCTCCCGCTCCCACCCCCGCTCCCACCCCCGCTCCCACCCCCACTGCCACCCCCACTTCCACCCCCACCTCTGGCGGCTCACCCGCGATGGCCGTGATCGCTCCGACCACCGCCCCCGCCCACCCCGCATGACCGCCGCCACCCTGTCATCCCCCTCCACGCCCGCCGGCCACTTCGCCCAGCAGCAGCCCGCGGCACCCACCTTCATCTTCGCCGGCGGCGGCAGCGGCGGCCACCTCTACCCCGCGCTGGCCATCATCGGCCAGTTGCAGGCCCTTCACGCCGGCGCCCGCGCCCGCATCGTGTGTTCCGACCGCGCCATCGACGCCAAGGTGCTCGCCGACTGCCCGGTGCCCTGGGGGCCCATCCCCGCCAAGCCGCTGGGCCTGAGGCCCAAGGCCCTGGGCCGCTTTGTGTGGAACTGGGGCGGGGCCGTTCGCGCCAGCCGCGAGATCATCCGCACCGAGCGGGGGGCCAACCCCGCCGGGGTGCATGTGGTGGCCATGGGCGGGTTCGTCGCCGCGCCGTTCGTGCAGGCCGCCCATGTGGAGAAGGCCCCGATCACGATGGTGAACCTCGATGCCGTGCCCGGCAAGGCCAACCGGCTGATCGCCTGGCGGGTTGGGCACAGAGGTCATGTGTTCACCGGCTTCCCCGTCGCCGCTGAGTACGCCAAAGCCTGGACGGCCGTGCCCCCCATCGTGCGTGAGGCCGCCAAGCCCCCGGGGGATCAGCGGGCCTGCCGCGCCCGCCTGGGTCTGGACCCGGCCCGGCCGGTGCTGATGATCACCGGCGGCAGCCAGGGCGCCGGCTCCATCAACGACCTGCTGACCACCCTGGCGCGCCGGCACGCAGCCGCGTTCAGCGGCTGGCAAATCCTCCACCAGACCGGCAGCCAGCAGCACGCCGCTTCCGCCATCGAGGCGTACAAGCAGGCCGGCGTGCCCGCGCTGGTGGTGGAGTTCTGCCGCGAGATGGGCCTGTGGTGGGGCGCTGCGGAACTGGCGGTGAGCCGGGCAGGAGCGGGCAACGTGGCCGAGGCGTGGGCGGCCGGGGTGCCGACGGTGTTCATGCCGTACCCGTACCACCGCGACAACCACCAGGCCCGCAACGCGGCGTTGCTGGTGAACGCGGGGGCCGCGGTGTGCCCGACCGACCGCGTGAGCGTCGCCGCCAACATGAACGCCGGCGGACCCGGCGAAATGATCCTGGATCTGCTGGCCAAGGCCGAGCGCTGCGCTGCGCTCCGCGGGGCGCTGGGCCGCCTTGGCCCCGCCGACGGCGCGCTGCGCATCGCCCGCGCCCTGCTGAGTTCGGCCGGGGCCGGAGCGGGGGCCGGAGCGGGAGCGGGGGCGGGGGGTCGCCGGTGAGCGACCCGGCGCCCGCGAACCCGGCCGCCCCCGAGGTGGACGTGCTGATCATCGGCGCCGGCGCCGCCGGGCTGATGGCGGCAGTGTTCGCCGGCCGCGCTGCGGCCAAGGCCCACGCGCCGCTGCGGGTGCTCGCCGTTGACGGCGCCAAGAAGCTCGGCGCCAAAGTTCTGGTTGCCGGGGGCGGCCGCTGCAACGTCACCCACCACGCGGTGGACGCCTCGGCCTACGCCGGCTCCTCACGCAACGCGATTCGCAAGGTGCTGGGCCGGTTTGATGTCCCGCAGACCGTCGCGTTCTTCGAGCAACTGGGCGTCACCCTCAAGCGCGAGGAGACCGGCAAACTCTTCCCCACCACCGATGACGCCCACACCGTGCTCAACGCGTTGCTGGCTGCCGTTGAGCAGTCCGGGGCCCGGCTGCTGCACCCCTGGCGGGTCAGCGGCGTGGAAGCCACCGCCGACGGCGGCTTCCTGGTGCACGGCCCCGATGACAGCACGGCCGGCCCGCCGGCCATCCGCACGCGGCGGCTGATCCTGGCCACCGGCGGCATGGCCCTGCCCAAGACCGGCTCGGACGGCGCCGGCTACCGCTTCGCCAAGGCCTTGGGGCACAGCGTCACCCCGCTGGTGACGCCGGCGCTGGTGCCGCTGACCCTCGCCGACGGCTGCTTCATCCGCGAACTCTCGGGTCTGACGCTGAACACCACGCTGACGCTGCACGCCGGGGGGGGCGGGATGAGCGGGGGCGGGATGAGCGGGGCCGGGATGAGCGGGGCCGGCACCTCCGCCGGCGGCAGCGGCGCGCTGGGCAAGCCGCTGGTCAGTTTCACCAACTCCACGCTGTGCACGCACTTTGGCCTCTCCGGGCCGGCGGTGCTGGACATCAGCCGCTACTACCTGGACACCCTCGCCCACGACCCGCAGGCCCGGCTGGTGCTCAACTGGCTGCCCGGCGTGACCGCCGCTCAGGCTGATGCCCACCTGCTCGCCCGCCGCAACGCCAGCGTGCTGCGCGTGCTCACCGACGCCCCGTGGAGCCTGCCCGAACGCCTCGCCCGCGCCATCCTGGCCCAGGTCGGGCTGAGCCCCGGCCAGACCGGCGAGCACGTGAGCAAGGACACCCGCCGCGCCCTGGTGACCCATCTGTGCGCCTGCCCGCTGCCGGTCACCGGCAACCGCGGGTACACCTATGCCGAGGTGACCGCCGGGGGCGTGCCCCTGAGCGAACTGCACTTAGAGAGCATGGCCAGCCGGGTGTGCCCGGGCCTGCACATCATCGGCGAACTGTGCGATGTGGACGGCCGCATCGGCGGGTTCAACTTCCAGTGGGCGTGGGCGACGGGGTATGTTGCGGGCAACGCCGCGGTTGCTGATCTGCTCAGCCCGCAGCCGGCATCGGCCTGAGTCACCGGGCGGTTCTATGCTGGCCGATGCCCTCGCAACCGAGCACCGATGGTTTCCACCCCCGCATCGCCAACGCGCTGGTCTCCATAGCGCCGTCCAGCAAGCGGCCCGCATGGCACGGCGCACCCACCGTGCTGGGCCTGCTGCGCGACGTCTCTGCCGAGCACGCCCTGTTCCGCCCGTTGCCGGATATGAACTGCATCCGCGAGATCGCGCTGCACGTCGCGTACTGGAACTTCAACGTGGGCAACATACTCACCGGCCAGTCGGCGTTCTTGGATGTGCCCCAACGCACCGCCGGGTGGGTCGAGCCGGTCAGCGAACTCTCCGAGGGCCAGTGGGCCCGCGAACGCACGCTGGTGGAGATCTCGTTCCTGTTCCTGACTGACGCCGTCCGCGACTTCGACCCCGCCCGGCTCGACGAGCCCCCGCCCGGCTCCGGCGCCGCCGACGGCCGCAAGCCCGCCAAGCCCCTCACCCGCCCGGCAGCGCAGTACATCCACGGCATTGCCGAGCACAACCTCTATCACGCAGCCCAGATCAAAGCGCTGAAGCTGCTGGCCGCCGGCATGGACGGCGGAGCGTCACGCCAGACCAAGCCCGCTGCCAAGCCCGCCGCCAAGCCAAGGACCGCACCCACCCGCACCACCAAGCGCCGCGCCTGACCGCCAGGCGCACAAACAACAGCGGCCGGCGCCACGCTCCCGCGACGCCGGCCGCTGCCCGCATTTCGTCCGCAGCCCCGGCCGCGGACGACACCTTGGCGATCCCCCACGCCTCAATCACCCTGCCGAACCTGGCCCGGGCGACCCACGGGCCAACTCTCCTCAGCGGGGTTGGTCCGTTGCCGCTGTCAGATCCGCTTGACGAACACCCAGTAGGTGTCGTCGGTGAGGCTCTTCTTCATGTGCACCTTCACCTGCGTGGGCTTCATGTTGTAGTTGAACAGGTACTCAAACTGCGTGTTGAGGATGCCCGAGCGGGTGCCCTCGATGAACTTGCCATAGAACGCCGGGCTCTTGGTGCACGGGGCCACGTCGTTGAAGAAGTTCTTGCCGATCACGCTCTTGGGGTCACGCCCCACGATGGCGCCGTCGGCCGCGTTGTACTGCAGGATCGTGCCGTTCTTGTCAAGCTGCACGGCGCCGAAGGCCAGCTTGTCCAGCTGGGCGGCGTTCATCTTGCTCATCGCGTTGTCAAGGTCCTTGTCGCTGAACTTCACCACCGTCATCGTGCTCATGATTCGTCTCCTGCACGCCCGTCGGGCATTTCGCCCGCGGGCGGTTCTCGTTGCGTTGCAAACAGGTTCACCGCATACACCCCGCCCCTGACCGCACCCTCGCTCCACCCGTCACCCCGCCTACACCCCGCCCACACGGCCGCGAGGATCACTCCTCGTCGGTCGTCTCGTTGTTCTGCTCGGAGTCCGGGTTCCAATTCCCGCGGCAGTACTCCAGCGTCTCGGCCAGGTTGTTCAGCGAGCCGGTGGAGATCGCCGTCGTCTTGCTGTTGTGGGCGATGTTGGTCTCGCCGTCGTGGAAGCCGGCGTTCTTGAGGAACATCAGCACGTTGGCCTCAAGCGTGAGGTACTTGGCGTGCAGCTCGGCGAACTGCTGCCGCTGCTGGTTGAACTCCTCGGCCGACACCACCGCGTGCTTGGGAGCGAAGTTGAAGTCCTCCTCCAGCAGGCCGCGGGCCTTGTCCGCAAGCTTGTACACGTTGTTCAGCGAGTCGATCGCCTTGCGCTCCGCCTCGTTGAAGTCGAACATGGTCGCCAGTTCGGCGAAGCGGTTCTGCATCTCACGCTCAAGGGCGATGAAGCTGTCGGTGCTCACGGACTTGGTCTGCATGGGCGGCTCCTGTTTGATCACTGGGTGCGTCGCGGGACGGGCCGATCCACCGGCCCGCTCGCGTGGTGCGGTGCATTGGCACGGCCGCCGCCGCACGTCGCCTGTGTGAATTTCTCTTCACACTCCCCCCCGGGAACTGTGCCGATCGTGCCGCGTCGCAACGCTTCTCGGCCCTCGGCTGGTTGCCCACACACCGGCCGACCGCGGCCAACCCCCGCCCCCCGCAACACATCCGAAACCCCCGCGGCAAATCCGAACCCCCCGCCCCCCCCACCAGACCTTCCCCATGACCCCGCTCCCCGCTCTGCTCAGTCTCGCCGGCCTGTTGACCGCACCGGTCGCACCCGCCACGCCGCCGCTCCAACTCATCGCCCGGCTGGCCATCCCGGCCGACGCGACCGACACCTCCGGCCTTGAGGGCGTCATCGGCAGCAACATTCCCCACAACCGCCTGAGCTTCGGCTCGGCCATCCACTTCGCCCCCACGCCCGAGCAGCCCCACCGGTTCATCGCTCTGCCCGACCGGGGCCCCGGCGACGGCGCCTCCGCCTACCGCGTCCGCACGGTCGAGCTCGCCCTGCAACTCGACGCCCAGTCGCCCTCGCCCCTCAAGCCCATTCAGTGGCGCGTGCTGGCCACCCACCTGCTGACTGACCAGCAAGGCGGCCAGTTGTGGGGCTACACCGGCGGCTTCAACGAGCGAGAGCCGGCCGCCTCCATCCGTCTGGACCCTGAGGGTCTGGTCGTCGACCCTGCCGGCAACCTGTGGATCTCCGACGAGTACGGCCCCTGGCTGGACTGCTTCGCCCCCGGCGGCCGCCGCATTCGCCGCCTCGCCCCGCCCCCCGGGTTCACCGTCGCCCGGCAGGGCAACCCCGAACAAGAGCTGCCGCCGCACAACGCCGCCGGCCGCCAGCCCAACCGCGGGCTTGAAGGGCTGGCCATCACGCCCGACGGCGCGGCGCTGGTCGCCATCCTGCAGGGTCCGCTCATCCAGGACGGCGCGCTGGATGCAGACAACAAACGCATCGGTCACAACGTGCGGCTGTTCCGCACCCCCCTGGCCGGCGGACCGGCCCGCCAGCACATCTATCAGTTGCAGCGCCCCGCCAACGGCGTCAATGAAATCCTCGCGGTGAGCAACGACCGCTTCATCGTGCTCGAACGCGACGGCAAGGCCGGCTCCGAGGCCCGCCACCGCGCCCTGTACCTGATCGACACCTCCGTTGCCACCGATGTCTCCGCCATCCCCGCCCTTCCCAGCGGGCCTGATCTCTCCGCCCTTGCCGGCGTCCGTCCTGTCTCCAAACGCCTGCTGCTGGACTTCACCGACCCCGCCTTCGGCCTCACCGGCCCAGATATGCCCGAGAAAATCGAGGGCCTGAGCTTCGGACCGCCTCTGCCCGACGGCCGCCGCACCCTCTGGGTCAGCAGCGACAACGACTTCCGCGACGGCGTGCCGACCTGGATCTGGGTCTTTGCGCTCGCCCCTGAAGCCCTGAACCCCGGCCCGGCCCACCCGCCCCCCGACCCGGCGACGCGGTAGCGGCGGGGCCATCTGCCGGCCAACGATGCCGCCGTCAGACACACGCCCCTCCCCGTTGCATCCATGCCACCTTCTGATCCAACCAGCCCTCAGCCCGCCGACGCCGCCCGCACCCCGCGCTATGGCTCCCGCGCCATCACCCGGGGCATCGAGGTCGTCGTGCAGCCCACGTATCTGGAGGACAAGTCCGACCCGGACACCGGCCAGTACGTCTTTATGTACCGCATCACCATCCGCAACCACGGGCCCGAGCCGGTGCAACTGCTCTCCCGCCAGTGGCTGATCACCGACGCCCACGGCCGCGCCAGCACCGTGCAGGGCGACGGCGTCGTCGGCCAGCAGCCGCGGCTTGAAACCGGCGGAGCCTTCGTTTACCAGTCCTTCTGCCCGCTGGCCACCCGCTGGGGCACCATGGAAGGCTCGTACACCTTCACCACCGAAGGCGGCGAGCCGATTCAGGCAGCAATTGCGCGTTTCTATCTTGTCAGCAGCCCGCAGCCCTCCGGCGCCGCTGTCTGACCGGCTCAAACCGCAGAACCGGTCACCGGAACCTAGGCAAACTCACGTTATTTTCCAGCCGCGCGGGAAGTTCCCGGCGATCGGTACCGATACTCCCCCGACCGGACGCGCGAACCTGCGGTCCGGATCGCAGGACGCCGCGCCCCTTCGCGTGACGGGGTGGCGGCTGATGCATCGGAGTCTTTGTCATGCTCAGCAGTATCCGGGGTCGCTTGCTCGCTGTCGCCGCCTTCAGCGGTCTGGTGTCTCTTGGCCTGGTGACCGCCGGCTGGACAGCCGTCCGCAGCCTGGCGGACTCCGCCGCCCAGCAGAACTCAGCGGCGGATCTCATGCAGCTCTCCATGGCGGCTGACATGCGCCACGACGCGCTGCGCTCCGATGTGCTGGCCGCTATCGTGAACGAGGATCCCGCCGCCGCACGCGCCGCCGCCGACGATGCCGCCAAGAGCGGCCGCGACCTCAGCGAGAAACTCCGCACCATCGTCTCATCGACCACCGGCGATACCCGCGATCAGGCCGAGAAGATCACGCCGATCGTCGCCGACTATGTCTCCCGCGCCCTGGCCATCACCCAGCAGGCCCTGAGCGACAAGGCCGCCGCACGCGCCGCCATGCCGGCTTTCCAGACCGCCTTCACCGCCGTCGAGGAGAGCATGGAGGCCCTCTCTGGCCGCATCGCCGCCTCCGCCGACTCGGCGATGCAGGAACTTCAGGCGTCCAGGGCCGCCGCGACAAACTCGCTGCTGCTCATCGGTGGCCTGGGCGTCATCGCGGTGATCGGCGCCACGCTGCTGGTCAGCGGCATGATCTCCGGCTCCGTCCGCCGCATCGCCGACCGCCTGGCCGCCATCGCCGAGGGCACCGGCACGCTCGAGAGCCGCGTGATCACCAGCGATGAGAAGTCCGAACTGGACAAGATCGCCCAGGCCTTCAACGGCTTCTCCAAGACCATCCTCACCGCCATGATGCAGGTGATGCGGCTCATCGGCGCCATGCGCAACGGCTCCGAGCAGATCGCCGCCGCCACCGAGCAGTCCTCCCGCTCCATGGACCGGCAGGCCCAGAGCGTGCAGCAGATGGCCGTCATGCTCGAGCAGATAGTCGAGTCCAACTCCGCCGTCTCCACGCAGGCCGACGCCGCCGCCTCCGCCGTGCAGCAGGCTCGCACCTTCGCCGAACAGGGCAACGACATCGTCGGTCGCACCATCGACCGCATGCACCTGATCGACCGCGCCGTCAGCGACGGCTCCGCAAGCGTCGCCTCCCTGGGCGAACGCTCCGAGCAGATCGGCCGCATCATCAGCGTCATCAACGACATCGCCGACCAGACCAACCTGCTGGCCCTCAACGCCGCCATCGAGGCCGCCCGCGCCGGCGAACACGGCCGCGGCTTCGCCGTCGTCGCCGACGAGGTCCGCAAGCTCGCCGAGCGCACCACCACCGCCACCAAGGAAGTGGCCGACTCCATCCGCCAGATTCAGGCTGAGACCAAGACCGCCGTCGAGAAGATGACCACCGGCACCGAACAGGTCAAGGAAGGCGTCCAGATGGCCGCCTCCGCCTCCGACGGACTCCGCCAGATCGTTCAGACCGTCAACGACACCGCACAGGCCATCTCCAGCATCAACGCCTCCGCACAGCAGCAGGCCAGCCTGTCCGGCGAAATCAAGCAGCAGATCTCCGCGATCACCGCCTCCACCGCCGAGGCCCAGACCGCCTCCTCCTCCACCGCTCAGAGCGTCTCGGACCTCGCCCGCCAGGCCAGGGAACTCGCCGACCTGCTCAGCAACTTCTGCGGCGACCGCCGCGCCGCCGGCTCCAAGGGCGAGCGCATCCGGCCCACCGGCGTGGTCAACACCTCCGCCGGACCCCTGATCGACCTCTCCACCAGCGGCGCCCAGATCCGCACCGAGATGCAGCCCGCCCCAGCCAAGGGACAGAGCATCCAGTTCACCATCCCGTCCGCCAGCGGCGAGGCCATCCCCGTCTCCGGCAAGGTGGCCTGGTCCAAGGACGACGCCGACGGCCGAACCCGCGTCGGCATCCGCTTCGATTCCACACCCTCGGGCCTGAGCAAGGCCATGCAGGACCTTCGCGCCGCCGCTCAGCGGGCTGGCGGCAAGACCGCCGCCCGCAGGTGATCGACCATCTCCTGCGCAAAGCCCCGCACCTCCGGCGCCGCCATCACCGATCCGTGGTCACGGCCGGGAACAACCCTGATGTATCCCGGCCCCCCGGGCCGGCCCCCGCGTTTGTCCTCCAGGCTCGCCTTCAACAGCATCACCGCCTGTTCAAGGTAGAAGTTGTCCGCGTCACCCACCACCAGCCGCACCCGGTCGAACGCCTCCGGTGCGATCGCTCCCGATCGCACCAGCCCGCCCAGATCAAACCGCCGGTAGCTCTCCGCAACCGTCCGGTCGATGGACCCCGTCTGAGGATCCAACAACGCCGCCGGGTTGCCCGCGGCATTGCGCGGGCCGAACACCGCCTGCCAGCTTGCCCACTGCCCGCCGCCGGTGTTGTCCGGGCCGCACACGTGCTCGCCCCCCACCTCCTCGCGAACGCTCATCAACGCCGCACCGCCCCGCCGATAGCTCGGCATGCCGTGGGCCCGCACCCACTCGCCGATCCCCTTCACCGCCGGATCGTCCTCGCGAGGCCTGAACGCGTTGTCGTGGCTGTAAATGTCCATCAACTGAAATCGCCGGAAGTCCACCGGGTCCGGCGCTGTGCTCCACGCCCCCCCGAACACCTGCGGATACGTCACCGCCAGCCAGATCGTGCTCCACCCGCCCGATGAGTGCCCCCGCAGCAGCCTCGCCTCCGGCCGGGCGATCAGCCGGTACCGCCGCTCCAGTTCCGGGATCAGTTCCTCGGTCAGCGCCCGGCCCCACGGCCCGTTGTTCGCCGAATCCGCAAACAGCGTGTGACCGTTGGGCGATTCAGGATCCAGCACGATCCAGAAACTCCCCCTCGCCAGTTCCGCCGCCGGATTGCCCTCCGGGCCATCTGCGCCCTTCCCGCCGGCCGCCTGTCGCGCCCGCCTGGCCGCCACCGCATTCGCCCCCGTGTGCCGCCCGCCAAAGCCCGGCACCTCATAGATCGCCGGGTACCGCCGCTCCCCTGCCGGCTCGTACCCCGCCGGCAGCACCACCCCCGCCCGCAGCATCACCGGCCGACCCGCAAAGGCGCTGAGCAGTTGCGACCGCATCTCCACCACCTCCACCCCGGCCGCCGGCACAAACGCCTCCGGCGTTGTGACCTTGTCCAGCGTCAGTTCCACCACCGTCGGCGGCATGGCCGCATCCTCCGTCGCCGCCGGCTTGACCGAGAACGCCACCGGCGCCGACGTGAAGAGGTTCCCCGCCGTCTCCCGCCAGTCCGAAGTCTCACGCGCCCGCACCAGCCGCGCCGCCGCGCGATAGTCCCCCGGCGGCAAATCCGACGGCCCGAACGGCGTCCCCAGCGCATCCCCCGCCACCACCACCGCCTCCCCCACCGCCGCCCCGTTCACGGCCACCGAAAACAACGGCTGCGGATCCTCCCAGAACGGCCCGTCAAGCGGGCTCGTCCCCGGTCGCAGTTTAGCCCCAGGCCCGATCACCAGCACCACCAGCCGCCCGCTCACCTTCCCGCCCTCGGCTCCACCCGCCTTGGCCGCCGCTTCAGCCGCCGCACCCCCCAGCCGCACCACAAACTGCGCCCCTGCGGAACTGGTCACCGCCGCGGCCGGCACGGACTCAACCCCTTGCGCCCACGCCACGCCCGCCGACCCCCATGCTGACGCAACCGCCCAGCCTGCCAATCCCGCCGCCGCCACGCTTCGCACCAGTCGCATCCATCGCACCACGGGCACAGCCTCCCGGGCACGCACGGCCGCCGGTCACCCGGGGCGGACAAGCCCCGGCCGTCGGACCGCCCACGCGCCCGTTGAAGCCTCAGGGTACCGGGGCGAAGCGGTTGAGTTTCTCCGCCCGGTCCACGTCGCTCACCGTCACCCGGATCGCACGCCCCGCCAGCGCCTCCGCCTGCCCGGCAAAGACAAACCGCCGCGTCACCGTCTCCCCCGGCCCCAGGTTGCTGATCGGCTGGCTCTGCGTCGCCTGCCCCGCCCCGCCCGCCTCCACCTGCAGCGTCCGCGAGGTCCGTCCCGAGTTGGTCACCGTCGCGGTGACCACCACGTCCGGACCCAGGACCGCCGGACCCGTGCTCGCAAAGGCCTGCAGGTCCAGATCTTCAAGCCCGATGCGGATCGGCGCCGACACCCGCAGAGGTGGAAACGCCATCCCGCCGCTGCCCGATTGCTCCAGCCGCACCACCGCCGTGAACATCCGCTGAACCGACTCCTCGCTCGCCGGGAACGAGAACGCAAACGGGAAGCGATGCGTCTCACCCGGGCTGATCGAAAACGCGATCGGCGTCGTCGGCTGAATCGTCCAGCGGCTCCGACGGCTCGGCTCGCCCAGCAGCTGCACCGTGCCGCTGATGCGGTACGGGAACGGGTTGGCCAGCGTCACCTCCCGTTCGTGCACTGTCGCCACCGCCGGAATGAACGGCGGCGTTACCGCGAAGCTCGCCACAAACCGCCCCAGATTCGCCTCCACACCCTCGATGAACACCGGCAGATCGTTCAGCGGAATCCGGAACAGCCCTTGCGCATCCGCGAGCGCCTCCCGCGCGTTGCCGAAAACGTCCACCACCTTCACCCGCTCCCGCCCCAGATACCCCACCAGCTCCGCCCCCGGCCCCGCCCGCTCGTTCCACGCCACCAGCGCCGAGTTCCCGTTCCCGTTGCCGCCACCCATGCTCGACACCGCCGAGTCCAACACAAACGCCCGCAGCCCCTCGCCGATGGGCAGCTCGTCGGCCACCCGCCGGTCCGCCAGGTGCCGCGCAAGCGCCCGCATGCCCGCCATCCTGGCGCCGGGCACGAAGCTGTCCCCTTGCTGCAGGCTCCCCGACACCCGCTCCCATGGCGGCAGCACGCCAAGCCACACGCCCGGCCGAACCCCGCCGGGCAGCAGCGAAGGCGTCCCGCCCGCACCGTTCGACGCCCCCGCCAGCACATACACCGCACGCTGCATGAAGTCGGCCAACGCCTCCCGCTGCCCGAATGTCTGCGGATCAACGCTCTCCAACAGCAGCATCCCCGGCAGCGCCGGCATCCCCGCTGCGACGCCCGACAACGCCGCCGGAGGCAGCCCGATCGGCAACGCCACCTCCACGCCGGAATACTCCGGAGCATCCGGCCCGGAAAGCGGCGGCCCCCATTCACTCCGCCACAATTCGTGAAAACTCGGCGCCGCCGTGAGCCGCGAAAGCCCGGCCCGCAACCCGGCCAGCTTCGCCACGGCGCTCGCCGGCGCCGACGGAGCCGGCGCTCCGGCTGTCGCTGCGACCGTCGACGCCGCCCCGGCCGCAGACGGCATCGCCGGCAGCGTCCCGTCCACCGGCCGCCGCCCCACCGTCCACGCAATCGCCCGCTGACCGACTGCATCCAGAAGCGGCGACAGCCAGGAACCCCAGAGCGCCGGGGCTTTGTCCCCCAGTGCCACCGGATGATCCGCCGCGATCCGCAGCCCCGCAGCCAGCGCCGGCGGCACCGAATCCAGATCCAGCCGCAGGTCCATCCGCGCCGCCGACAACACCTTCACCAGACGGTCAAACGCCGCGATGCCCTCCTTGGACCCCGGACTCTCTTCCGGCTCGATGAACGCCGAGATCGGCACCGTCAGCAGGCCCGCACCCGACGCCGCCGCCAGTTCGGCGATCGGTCTGGTCGCCGACCGCTCCAGACTGTCCAGCCGGATCGCCAGCCCGCTCATCGGCTGACCCGCCAGCGCCGCCCGCTGCTGCGCTTCGGTGAGCGCCGGCCCCCACAACAACGTCGTCCACGATGAGCCCACCGGGCCGGAGGGCGCTGTCACCGTCACGTCCGCGCGATACCACCCCAGCCTCGGCAATGCCGGACTGAACACCACCTGCCCGCCCCCCGCGTTCATCTCCCACTGCCGCCGCTCCACCTCGACGCCGTCCAGATCCCTCAGCTGCAGTTCGGTCGACAGCTTCTCGCCCGTCAGGTCACGCACCGTCAGACGCAGCTCCGGCGAGGCCGGCTCCAGCACCAGCGCACCACCCGTCACCGACACCGATACCCGAGGAACCTGCAAGATCGACACATCATCAAACCACGCCTGCGCCTCCAAGTCCTCCACGTACACCTTCCCGTCCGCCAACGCCCCGTTCAGCGCGGCCATGGCCGCGCCAGACCCCTGCCGACCGCCCGGCAGCCGCTCCGCCTGCAGCAGCATCAGTTCAACCTGCACGAACGCCGCTTCCGAAGGCGACGGGAGCATCCGCACGCTCACCTTGCTCCACACCCCCGGCGACGAAATCGGCTGCGACTGCGACTCGGTCCCCGCGATCGGCTCTCCCCGCTGGTCCATCATCCGTGCCGCCAGCACCGCCCTCGCCCCCGACAGCCCCGCCGTCCGAACCCACGCCGTCACCTCAAGATCCGCATCCGGGAAAATCGCCGCCGCCGTCGGACCCAGCCGCAACGACGTGCTTCCGCCCGATGCCGGCAGCAGCACCGATGTCCGACCCGATCGCGCCACCGTGTCGTCAAACTTCGCCGCGTTCCAGATCGGAAACCCCGGCCGCTCGCGCACCGGAGGCGAATGTTGCGCCCGGACCCACCCGCGGGGCACCGGCTCCGCGTTGAACTCCCGCTCCTCAAAGTCAAACACCTTCACCAGTCGACCGGCCCCCGCCGGTCGCTGTCCGCCCGTTGACGTGCCCGCCCCCGTCGGGTCATCATCGCGCACCGCCATCACCCCATCGCTCGCCCGGCCCCGGGGCCGCGCCGCCCCCGCAGGCGGCGCCGTCGGCGAGTCGGGTGCCGGTTCGGCCACCTCAGACCCGATCGGGGAATCTGCACCGGGCCGCGCTCCGCCCCCACCCGGCGTGGCCGAGGAACCCGCCGATGCCGGCATGCCGCTGGCAGCCGCCTCAGAAGCGGGCGACGACGATGGACTGGCAGGCGTGGATGCCCTTGCCGGTGTCGCAGCCTGCCGCGCCGTCACCGGCGAAGCCGTGGCTGCAATCGCCACCGCCCCCACCGCCGCCCACCTGCACACGAATTGGCCTGCGCTTGACGCCACCGTCTGTTCATCGGCGCACCCATCGCCCACCCTTCCGGCCACCCCGCCCGGCAGGGCCGATACCCCACTTACCACATCCCAAACAGACCGCTCAGTCGTGCAGGTCGCTGGCCACCGCTCCGCCCACGTGCAACTCCTGTAACACCTTGCCCAAATGGTGGTTAAACGCACCCCTGGCCATCAGCGTGTCGGCCCCCGCCTGCTTGGCCGCCGCGAACGCCTCGGTCGCCACATGCGGGCCGAAGACCACAATCCGCACCGCCCGGGCCTTCTCGCCCGCCTCCGGGCCCCGCAGCAGGTGGATCAGTTCCAGCCCGGCCGGACCGGTTTCCATGTCCACGATCAGGGCCTTCACGTCGCAATCCGCCAGCCTCGCCTTGAGCATCTCGGGGTTGCGAGCCGGGCGGCACGGCACCCCGATGGCATCCGCCGTGGACTTCACGCGGGTGGACCACAGCAAGTCGTTACAGCAATACAGCACCATGAATCGACGGTATGAAGGCCCGAAGGGTGAAATCCGTGCAACCGCTTACATGGAACGCGGTACCTCACGCCTCGGGTGCGGGGTTGGTATATTGCGCACCCGAGAACCGACCGCACGGGCAGGCCGCTGGATGGCCCCGCCCGCGCTGGCCGATACCCCGGGGCCCGTCGGCCCCGCCGGCGGACGACACCCGACCCGGGCAGCCCGGGTCAGCCCGGTGCGACGGCACTGGTGCTTGATCATCTCTCCCACAAGGCAGACACCATGACCACCGCCCCGGCCAAGAAGAGCCCCAAGACCACGGCGACCAAGAACGGCGCGCACGCCAAGGCGCCCGAAGGCAACTCCATCATCAAGGAGGTCGGCCTGCCGGAGGATCCCAACAACCTCTACACCCAGACCGTCAGCACCATGCTCCATGCCGCCGATGTCATGGGCCTGCCCCACTACCTCCGCCTGATCCTCGCTCAGCCCAAGAACGAGATCATGGTCCACTTCCCCGTCCAGATGGACGACGGCAAGTTCCGCCTCTTCAAGGGCTACCGCGTTCAGCACAACAACGCCCTGGGCCCCTACAAGGGCGGCCTGCGCTTCCACCATGATGTGCACCTGGACGACGTCAAGTCCCTCGCCTTCCTGATGACCATGAAGTGCTCGCTGGTCGGCGTGCCCTACGGCGGCGGCAAGGGCGGCATCAAGGTCAACCCGCGCGAGCACTCCAAGTCCGAGATGGAGGGCATCGTCCGCCGCTTCACCACCGCCATCGCCCACAACATCGGGCCCGATTACGACATCCCCGCCCCCGACGTCGGCTCCAACTCCCAGCACATGGCATGGATCGCCGACACCTTCTCGTTCCTCTCCGAGATCGGCGGCGACAACCCCGCCGCCGTCATCACCGGCAAACCGATCGAGTACGGCGGCTCGCTCGGTCGCGAGAAGGCCACCGGCCAGGGCGTCGTCGACACCCTCGTCGAGATGCTCCCGGAACTCAAACTCAAGCCCGAAAAGTGCACCTTCTCGGTGCTCGGCTTCGGCAACGTCGGCTCCTGGAGCGGCAAGATCTTCCAGGACAAGGGCGCCAAGATGACCGCCGTCGCCGATCACACCGGCTTCATCATCAATGACAAGGGCATCGACGCCCACGATCTGGCCGAATACGTCAAGGCCAAGGGCGGCGTCGCCGGCTACCCCAAGGCCAGCAAGTGCTCCAAGGACGATTTCTACAAGCACCGCGTCGACGTGTTCATCCCCGCCGCCCTCGAGCAGATGATCCAGGAGCCCGAGGCCAAGATGCTCAACTGCAAGGTGGTCGCCGAAGGCGCCAACGCCCCCACCACCCCCGCCGGTGAACGGGTCCTCGCCTCCCGCGGCATCGAGATCCTCCCTGCCATCCTCTGCAACGCCGGCGGGGTCACCGTGTCCTACTTCGAGTGGGTCCAGAACAAGACCTTCCAATCATGGGACCTGGAGAAGGTCGACGCGGAACTCAACAAGCACATGGTCCGCGCCGCCCAGAAGACCCGCGCCGCACGCGAAAAGTACAAGTGCGACCTCCGCACCGCCGCCTACATCGCCGCCCTTGAACGCCTCAAGCAGGCCTACGAGGTCCGCGGCATCTTCCCGTAATCCGCCCGCTTCCCCGCCTGAACCCAAAGGCCGTCTCCGCCGCCGGAGACGGCTTTGTTGTTGATGACCCGCCGCCGCATGATCCTCACCGCCGCCAGCCTCGCGATCGGCCTGCCCCTGCTGGGTGCCGTCATCGCCGAGGCCGTGCTGCGCCTGCGCTTGGGGCTGGGCGACCCGCCCCTGTTCCGCACCGACCCCGAGCTTGAGTACGTCATGCTCCCCGGTCGCTACCGCCGCTTTGGCAACACCATCTCCATCAACGCCATGCACATGCGGGGCCCCGAGGTCGCCCCCTCACCCGCCCCCGGCGAGCAGCGCCTGCTGATCATCGGCGACAGCGTCATCCACGGCGGCAACCAGACCGACGACACCCAGACCGTCAGCGCCCTGCTGCAGCGCGGCCTCACCCAGGCGGGCGCGCCCGCCACCGTGCTGAACGTCAGTTGCAACTCCTGGGGCCCCGGCAACCAGCTCGCCTGGGTGCAGCGCTTCGGCACGCTGGGTGCCGGCCGCGCCGTGCTGGTGCTCAACAGTTGGGACTACGGCGACATCCGCCTGCACCTGCCCCTCAGCCCCGAGACCCCCGCCACCGCGCCCGTGCCGCCCTTCCGCGCCCTGCACGAGGTGCTGCGCAACTACGGGCCCCGCTACGCCCCGGCCATCTTCGGCAAGCCCTGGTGGGGCCCCGGCACCCTGCCGTTCGACGAAGCCAACCCGCCCGAAACCGCCGGCCGTCAGTCGCTGGATGAACTCCGCCAACTGGTCACCCTGCTCCGCGAGCGGGGCCTCGTCGTCGCCGCCGTGCTGCACCCGTTCGACCGCGAACTGGCCGGCCCGCCCGAGACCGGCCGCCCCCACTTGGAACGCACGCTGGCCGAACTGAACGTCCCCACGTTCAAAGCCGACGACGACCTCCGCGCCGCCATCGCCGCCGGCCAGACGCCCTACCGCGACGCCATCCACCTCACGCCCCAGGGCAACGCCGTCATCGCCCAGGTCATCGCCCGCGCCGCCCACGCCGCCCGCTGAGCCCCCCGCCGCGCCCGCCCCCGCCCCCCCCCCCCCCCCCCCCCCCCCC
>Ga0068872_10001566_pt1 | contig 18396 bp, 9 predicted proteins | sample NOAtaG_7_FD_66441 | JGI IMG/M metagenome (GOLD analysis project Ga0068872, IMG submission 66441) | Freshwater lake microbial communities from Lake Erie, under a cyanobacterial bloom - NOAA_Erie_Diel1S_2200h metaG | ecosystem: Environmental > Aquatic > Freshwater > Lake | place: USA: Ohio, Lake...
GCGTTGGCCTTCTGGACAGCGTTCCGGTTGTTGACGATGTAATTGTTCGGATAGTAGTAGGAACGCACGAACGGACCCGGATTGGGGTCGAGACCAGGCTGCTGTGGGCTGGGCTTTCCGGTACGGCGGTAAAGGTTATAGGCTTCAATACCGTTGCCAAAGAGCGCTACCCAATATTCCGTTGCGATGATATTCATCTTGCCATCAGCGTTGGCAGCGTCGTAATCTTCAAGTACTTTATTGACATAAGCCGTAACGCTGTTGTTCCAGTTGATGCTTCTCTCCGTTTCAAAAGCCGTAATTTTAGCTGCCTCAGTAGAAGCCAAAGCAAAAGCCCGGACATCGGCAAAGGAATTCTCTACGGCCGTTTTGAGGTAAGCACGTGCATCACCACTCGTACCGAGCGTAAGCGCTGCTTCTGCCAGCATGAAGTTAACGAAAGAACGGGTCATAATCGGGTGTACACCGGCACCGCTGGCACCTGCTACGAGGGATACACCACGGCCTGCGTCGTTGTCATACAGACCACCAGCAGGGTAAAGACCCCATGCAGTACGCAACAGACCATCCGGTGGAATACCTTCGTTGCTGAGGTGATCACGGCCCCAGTAACCGACGTCGGAAGCCAGACAGAACACATCGTTAGCACCATAGTGCGAAGGCTTGGCATTGGTGATACAGCGGAGCGCGTTCACGTCTGTTGGGTTCCTTGTCGTCTGACGATAGAAGTAATAGCGGATCCTCGGATCAGGAAAACCTTTAGAGGAATACATGTGTGCCATATAGGAGTTCGACTGGTAGTCGCCACCGCCCGTAGGGCTGTACTGACCAGCATAACGCGGATGGCGCGTATCCGGGTTGGACAGGTTGGCACCAAAACGGAAGTTGAAATTCTGTGCAGTCGTAGAGACGAAACGGTTCGTAGTAATCAGTGCATTGATGGCCGAAGTAGCGCCGGCTTTATCCACCAGCTTCAGGTTCAACCAATACCGCAGCTTGAGGGAGTTTACCACCCGAATCCAGCTATCGGTATTGCCACCATAAAACAAATCACTGCTTGGGCTCCCCTGGGAAGTAGCAGCAAAGTTTTCTGCTGCTTTATCAAGGTCGGCAAGGGCAGCCTTGTACACATCTACACCCTTAGAAACGCCGGGGTTGAAGTTGCTGTTGTCCAAAGCCTCAGAAAATGGTACATCCCCAAAAGAATCTACCAGGTGCATCAAAACCATCGCCCGGATCGTTCGGGCAATACCAGCATGAATAAACAATTTGGCATTTTCTGCAATAGGAATCAAAGACTTCACATCCTGCAGAATATTCGAATAAGAACTGGACCAGCGACCGTTCGAAGAGGAAGGTGCGACAGCGTTGTCATAAATCGCAGCGCCCTGGTTGAGCATACGGGTAAGACGCATGCCCGGGTCACTGAAAGCATTGAAGTTGCCGGAATAATCCAGCATGATGCGGTTGAGGAAAAAGTTCACATCCGCATTGTTCAGGGTAACTGCATTGGGGTTCTCCAGCAGGTCCAATTCGCAGGAGCCGGCCAGCATTGCCCCCAAAAACAGGGCCATTATTTTGAATTTGCGAATCATCGTTGTTTTTTTTTCTTAAGTTAAAAAACATTTTCCGGGCAGCGATCAGAAGTTCAGCTTCAGGGAGCCACCAATCCTGCGTGCGCTTGGGCCGGTCAGGAACTCAAAGCCGAGACCGTTGCCAACGCCGAGACCGAGGTTGTCGGTATCGAAGTTCAGGCCTTTAGGCATATTGAAAGCATGATACCAAAGGTTGTTTCCGGATACTGCCAGCGAAATCCCCTTGAAAGGCGTCTTGCTCACGATGTTCTGCGGCAAGGTATAAGAAAGCGTAACTTCCTGCAGGCGAATCGTAGTACCATCATAGATTCGGCCTTCGTCGCCGAAGAAGTACAGGTTGTTGAAGCCGACGTCAGCAGCGGTCACCTGAATGTTATTGGGGGTACCGTCCGCCTTAACACCTGGGAAGATGAACGTCTGCGCACGGTCATAACCATTGGAAAGACCAGTGTCTTCCGTCAGACCACGACCCATCAGGGCACCAGCCGTACTGCTGTAAATGGCACCGCCATGGCGATAGGAAATCATGAAATCGAAGCTAAAACCCTTATAGGAAAAGCCATTGATAATAGAGCTCAGGAAAGCTGGGTTAGGATCGCCCAGGATGATCGGCTCAGCAGTAGCTACCAGGTAACCACCACCATCTACCAACGGAACTCCCTGCTCGTTGCGGCGATAGCCAATACCTTTGATGATACCGAACGGCTTGCCCGGAATGGCAAAGTTGCCAAGTCCTACAAAGCCCGTGTACTGAACCTCGTCGAGATCTGCACCCAAATCAATCACCTTAGGTACGTTGCGACCATAGTTCAGGGTGATATCCCAGTTGAAGTTGGCGCTGGCAACCGGACGGATGGTTGCGCTAAGTTCGATCCCTTCGTTCCGGATCTGGCCGATGTTGATGGCCGTAGAAGAATAGCCGGTCGTTGGATCAAGCGGAGAGTTGGTGATCAGGTCGCGGGTATTCCTGCGATAAACCGTCAGGTCAATACCAATGCGGTTATTGAAAAATTTGCTCTCGATACCTAATTCATACTCGGTGTGCAACTCCGGCTTGAGGTTCGGGTTGCCCAGGAAGTCCGCCACTGTGTGGGACTGAAGTGCCGCACCAGCTGTGTTCAGCCATGCACGGGCGCTTTGCCCAAGTACGCTGCGCGTAGAGTAAGGCGTTGGGAAACCGGCAGAAGTACCTACACCTGCACGGATTTTCATGTAGTTGATGAACCCACCGCTCAGACCAGCAAACGCAGAGGTAGGCAGGAACGACAAGCTCGCAGAAGGATAGAAAATCCTGCGATAGTCTTTTTCCACCGTGGAAGTCCAGTCGTTACGGCCTGCCACGTTCAGGAACAGGAAGTTGCTGTAATCCACGGTAACTTCGCCGAATACCCCCATACGGGTCTGCTCTTCGATGAAGTCGCTGGATACGTTGTCAATGAAGTTGCTGTGGCGGAACAGGTTCCGTGCCAACTGGTTCTGGCTATTGGTGCTCACGCTCCGGAATTCGTCGAAGCGTACGTTAGCTCCAAGTTTAGCCGTCGTATTGATTTTTTTGCTAACACTCTTTTCAAACTGCAGGATGGCGCTGTTGTCCCAGATCGTATTCTGGATATCCCGCGTGTTGTAAAAACCAGTGACCAGGTCAACACCACCTTTGTTGTAGCGGTATTCCTGGGATTCGGAATAAGTATCTATCCCGAGCTTGTACAAGAGGGATACCCCTTGTGCAATCTGGTAGTTGAGGGTGGTTGCAGAGAAAACGCGGTTTACAAGACCGGTTGTCGTGTAATTTTGGAGGATCCACCGCGGGTTCGGGATATCGTTACCGCTGCGGAAGTAAACCGAGCTACCGTCAACCGGGCTTTCGAAAGGCCAGCCCATGAGATCCACCTGGCGTGGCGTGAACATCACGTTGGCAAATATCGAAGGTGAACCATTGGCGTTGTTCCCCGTACCCGAGCTGATTGGGGGAGAGAACTGGTCGGTATTGGCATAGGTAAAGGAAGTTGTCAGGCTGAGCTTATTGCTGAGCTTCGCACTGATACCAGTACCCAGGTTGAGCTTCTTCAGGCCGTTCTCAGGCACATAACCACCTTCGTTGAGATAGCCGGCAGAAATGTTATAGCTGATATTTTCCCCACCACCGGATACGTTCAACGAAGTGTTGTAGATATTCCCGGTCTGAAAGAAATCGCTCACGTTATTGGGGAATACCTGCATCGTGTAAGGGCTTACCGAAGCCACATACGGTGCCATCGCATTGCGCAGCGCAGCGTTGGAAAGGAACGCATACGGGTGGTTGGTCAATGCTGCGTTGGTATTCTGAGAAGGATAGATTTTCCCCTCTTCAATCGTAGGCCCCCAGTTGCTGAAGAAGTAACCCAGGTTCTGCTGGAAACCGCCCACGTAATCGTTCTGATACCTTGGGAGGTGTGCAGTGTTGGTGAAGTAAGACTGCGTAAACTGGAACTGCGCCTTGCGGGCGTTCTTGCTTCCGCTCTTGGTCGTAATCAGGATTACCCCGTTACGGCCCTGATCGCCATAAGTTACCGTTGCTGCAAGACCTTTCAGAACGCTCACGCTCTCGATTGCATTCGGATCAAGGTCGAGGAAGCGACTCGAAGCCTGCTGACCACCCTGGGTGAAACCACCGCGGGAGTTGGTGTTGGAGTTGAAAGGCACACCGTCCACTACAAAAAGCGGCTGGTTAGAGCCTGTAATGGAAGAATAACCCCGGATGATGATGTTGGTACCCGTTCCGGACACCCCGGAGGTCTGGGTAATGTTCACCCCGGGAACCTTTCCCTGGAGTACACGGGCAACATCTGCCTGGGGACGGTCGGCAATGGCCTTTTCATCTACGGTAGATACCGCATAGCCTAACGCCTTTTTGTCCCTGCGAAGACCCTGAGCAGTAACGACGACCTCGGAAAGGGTCTCTGCACTTTCATCAAGCACCACGTCTATCACGTTGGTCGCCGTCGTAAGTACTTCTTTCGTAACATAGCCAGTGTAACTGAACACAAGTGTCTGTTCGCCGGAAGGCACGCTGATGCTGTACGAACCGTCAAGATCGGTAACAGATCCAGACGAGGAACCCTTTACCTGGACACTGGCGCCGATGAGCGGTTCGCCCTTGACATCGGTCACTTTGCCGGTGACTGTCCGCTGTGCCATAGCAGCGAAAGACAGTAGCCCCAGCACAAGTGCTAGTAAGTGTTTTTTCATGCTAATCCAATTTTATTAAGTGATCAAAACAATCCAAGTCCAAAAATATAGCCGAAAAAATAATTAAGAAAAATTTAACTCAATATTTTTTAAAGCAGTCTCACAAGTATTGCTGTAATTAAGTAAAAAGACGGGGGTTGTGTAAAAAGCCTCCGGCCTGTCATGACGCTGCCCGAAAAGTATTCTGCCACCTTCGGCGTTTTAAAAAAATACTCTTTGGCAGCGAATGCCGCCAAAGGACTTGTGAGGCAGCCTCTTTTTTTACACAACCCCTATTTCCTGGACGCACACCAGAAAATAATTTTCGCTTTGAGAAAGTTGTTTCCTGGTGTGTATTCAAAATAATATTCTTTACCTACCAGGTGCAACGACTTTCTAAAATTGAAAGTAATACTATCCTAACGATAATAAATGGCTAAACGCTGCCTGGAAGTGGCAACGAAGGGCTATCGGGAGCCGGAAAGCAGCTTGTCCAGTTCTGCCGCGGTAATATTCTTTGCGAGTACGCGTCCGCCCGAACCAATCAGGAAATTGAAAGGAATACGATCTATTTTATAGGTCTGTGGAGCCACACCCGACCAGCCCCGGAAGTCTGCTACTACTGGCCAGGGGAATGCCATCGCCGCTGTTTGTGCCCCAAACTGCGCCCTATCCTCGTCCAGGGCAAATGCGATGAGCTCAAATCCTTTTGACTGATAAGCCGCATAAAGGCTTCTTTTCTGCTCCAGAGATTCCAGGCATTGCGGGCAATACGAAGCCCAAAACTCCAGCAGGTAGTATTTTTTTTCTTCAAACCGAACCGGTATCTTTCGTCCCCGGATATCCTCATATTCCTTCGCAGGCAGGGTATCGCCTACCATATATTCTTCTTCCAAAAGCGAAAAATAATCTTGTAGCCGAAGGATATATGCCCGGATAGGGGAAAAATGGGGAAACCGACGTTCAAGCCCTGCCGAAAAAGCCCTGTGGCGACCCAGGTCACCCCCAAAATCAACCTGCTGTGCAATAAACAACGCTGCAAGGGGAGAGGTGACGGTATCGGCAAATTGTATCGAAATTTCATTGAGCCGACTACCCAGAATAGCTGCCTGTTCCACAAATCCCGCCTTCCCATCCGATCCGCTTTGAATCATATTGTTCAGGATGTACAGGCTGTCCACCAATGGTTTCCTGGCAAGCTGTAGGGATTGCAGCGCCCCTGAACCTTTTGAGCCGTCAACGGTATAGGCCTGAGGATCTACGGCATTAATGCAGGCACGAACGATGGGCGCATCAGGAATAAAATAGAGCGAAGTATTGGCATTCACCAGCATCAACTGGTAAAGACAGGTATCCGGCCCATGCGCATCCTTCAGGACGAATTGCGCATCGAGACGGGTCGTTGAAAAGGAATCTACCAGCAGGGGGCTACCCTGAAGCGGCAGCCGATATAAATAACAGGAACCTGGGTTTGCATTCCTAAGTACTACCTCCAGTTGAAATCCGGGTGGGCTATTTTTTGAACATGCCCACAACCCGGCCAGCAAAAAAAGCAGGGAATTCCGGAAAACGGGCATCTATAAAGTGTTGAGCGAATCAAAAAGTATATGCAAATCCCGGTCTCCCGGCCGCTTTACCCGGTCAAAAAAGCCATTCAGCAGTGCTGCCCTTCCTGGGTAAAGCTCCAGCAGTTCCTTCTTGCCCAGATGGTTGAACGCATGCACGCCGAGCTTGGCGTCCATGACGTAATAAGTCACTTTAGATTGAAAATGCGGCGCATAATCCCCGCTGAAATTGCGCATATAGTCGTTCTTGTTGACTGGCAGGGCTTTTGCGACGCGGTGCTTCAGCAGTACCACCGTCCCCCTGGGATCCCCTCCGACCAACTGAAAGAAAATTTTTCCCTCCGGATCAATCGCTTTGCTCCGTACAAATACCAGGGTATCCCCATTTTTCAGCAGGGAGAAGGTCTTCAATCCGCTTTTTTCTACTACAATATCTACCCCTCCCGCTGCGTCCCTGACGTAGAGATCGTTTTTCTCGTAATCGAAATTAAACAAATACCCCTCCTCTATCCGCTCGTTCTCGCTGGTCACAACCCATCCGCTCCCCCAGGAAGATAGCTCAAAACGCTCCTCACCCCCCAAATCCTGAAAAGCATTTTTTGCATCTTTGGGATTGGTGGGCGAATTGGCCGCAATGATGAAGTTGCGGAATGCCTGCGCCTGGGAAAAACCAATGGATGGTGTATTTAATGCTACCGCAAGGAAGAGGAGCACAAATGGCTTCATGACTATTTATTTTTTAGGGCGGGGTGTTCCCGGTTTTGCTGCGCAAAACCGGGAACACCCCGCCCTCTATGTACTTTTATCACAAAAAAATCACTGCCTTACCCAGGCTTCCACAATCTGACGTGTCCAACCGTTAGGACTGGTCGAACCACCACCATAGCCATAATGAAACCTGAACGTCTTTGAAGCAGGATCGTAGGTATTGGGATAATTCGCATGAGTAAACGACCCTAACGGCACCGGGAAAGCGATATTGCCCGGATTGTCCACCGTCATGAAGCCGGATGCAGGGGAAGCAGGTGTTGCCCCTGCGGCACCCCAGTTATTCACGTTGGTACCGCTGACGTCAAACTGGAAGCCCCAACCACCGAGGTCGCCCACCTGGCCCTCACAACGGGTAGCACTTACCGTAGCCATATACTTGGAGGCGTTGATACCCCGTGGAGCGCTGGGGTGGAAGAAATAGCCGGTCACCTTGTAGCTGGCTTCGTAGCTGTTTTTCACCAGGACCGGGATGACGATTTGGCGGAAGTTGCTGGCAACATTCTCACCACCAGCATCGGAAATGCGGAAGGCAATCATGTTATTTTTGGACAAGTCAATCTTGTCGGCAAACACTTCGATCGGTACTTTTACCTCCTGGGTGCCAGCAGGGATTGTCACCGTTAAGCCGGGCAGCTTATAGGCAGCAGTGACCAATTCGACATAATTGGTGCCAAAAGCCTTATTATAGGCATCAATAATAGTGGCATCTTTTTGAAAAGTAACCGTTACCGCCTTGTCCAGTGGCCTGACCCAGGAGACCCGGGCGTACAAATCAATAATCTGTGCAGTCGATTTGAAATCGAGGGCAATCGGGTTGGCTTTAACCACCGATGGCCAGTTGCCATTAGGGATGAGGATGATTGGTGCAATCGCCTCTTCCGAGTAGTCGGTGATGGGTTCATCCTCCAAACAGGAATTGAGGGAGAACGCAAGAACAGTGAATAAAACTATTTTAAATAAATTTTTCATTCTTTAGTCGTTTTTGTCGATTAAATGAATCGGCTTAGTTCATCCACCAAATCTTGGAAGTGAACTGATTGATGGTCCCAACAGCAGTCACTGCCTGGGTATTCAGGTCATACTCCCTTTGTGGGTAGAGTAGCCGTACCGGCAAGGTAGTACTCGTCCGACCTGGATTAATGGAAAGCGGGATAGCGGGGAATGCCCCATTCCGGCGATAATCTGTCCATGCCTCCAAATGATTGGAGCCATTCATGGCGATATACTTTTGGAAAAGGACGAGCTTCAGTTTGTCCGCTGCATCGGCATAGCTCACGTTGCCGTTGTTGTTTTCATCCTGCTGGGTGTACCAGCTATTGAAAGCGGCATCGGCTGCAGAGGCGCTCTTGTCCACATTCAGCCAGCGGAAGGATTCCCGAACGGCATTTTTATAAGCGGCTTCCTTATCTCCCGGCAACCATCCGCGCTGGATGGCTTCTGCCTGCAGGAACATAGACTCCACGGAAGTCATTACCCACACACGCTGGTTATAGCCTTTTACTAAGCCGGTAGATGCGCCTGTTATGGCACCTGCTGCACTCACACCACCTACCTGAGAAACGTAATTGGCAATCTGATAAGGAAAGGTGGAGTTGTCAATCGGACGGCCATATTCATTTCCGCGGAATTGAGCAGGTGCTTCCGTTTTGAAGGGCTCCGCTGCATTGGCTGGCAATGCAGAAACTGCCGGCTTGTAGAAGTAGCCAATCCTTGGGTCACCGTTGAGCTTCAAAAAGTCAATGGAGGTCTTGTTGGCACGCACGAAATCCGTAGCCTGGTTGCCGGCAACGTTGAAGCCATAAGAAGCATAAAATGCGTTGGGCTTGTCGGCAGTATACGCAGGTGCTACAGCTGCATCCTCGCCGGAACCAAGAAAACCAGAGCCTTCTGCAACGATTTTAGCTATCTCTGCAGTGATATAGCTCTGGCGGTCGGAACGGGCAGACTGGTGAATCAGGTAGCGGAGCTTGAGCGTGTTGGCAAATTTAATCCACTTCTTTTCGTCTCCACCGAACATGATATCGGAAGCCCCTTGAACGGCATCTACCCCACCTGCAGCTGTTACTTTCTTTAAAAGTGCGACCGCTGCATCCAGTTGCTTCAATGATTCTTCATAGACGAGTTTTCCGTCATCATATTTCGGGCGGACGTACTCCAGGCCTTGCATAGCCTCAGTGTACGGAACGTTGTTGTATAAATCCACCAACATACAAAAGTTGTGCGCCTTCATCACTTTTGCTACGGCAATAAAAAAGTCCTGGCCATCGCGGGTAGCACTCACCTCAGCAAACTGATAATCGTAGGTGTTGTCCATGATGCCACTGAAAAGACCAGCGCCAAAGTTAGTCGTGATGCTGTACGTCTGCTCCTCTGCGTTTGGTGCGTAGTTGGCACTTGGGCACCAGTAGCCCAGCCAATGTCCCAGAAAACCATAGCTCGTACCCACGCGGTTGGCGGTATTTAGCAACGCCTGCGGCAGTACGAGTTTGGCGGTAATATTGCCTTCCACAGCGCGGTTGGGGTCCTCGTTGACATCCAGGAAGTCCTGGGTACACGCACCCGACAGCAGGGAAACAAAAATTATAAGCAATAATTTATTATATAGTTTCATATCAGACATTAGATTGACGGGTTAGAAAGTAAGGTTAACGTTGAACCCGAAGATCCGGGTAGGAGGCGTCTGCCCAAGAGAAGTCAGACCGATGGCGTTCCCCGTGGTGTTGGAGAACTCAGGATCTGTCCACTCATTCGTTTTTGGACGGAACATCAGCAGGTTACGGCCTACCAGAGAGACCGATGCTCCTTTCACGTAGCGTCCACCGCCCAGCAGTTTGGCAGGTACATTGTAAGTCAGTACCACTTCGCGCAGTTTCCAGAAAGCTGCGGAGCTGTAGTAATTAGTCTGAACAGCCCGGAAAGCACTCGCCTGCAGGAAGGAATAATGCGCATCCTTGATTACGATATCGGTATTGTTGATATAGGTTTTACCCCCGTCATTGGAATAAGCGGAATTCGGGAACACAAAGCGCTGGCGACCATTGGTGCCCGACAGCTTGGTAACCCCCGTAAAGTCTGCATCCTGGCCAATCTGATTGAAGATGTAGTTGCCCCCGCGGTATTCTGCAACAACCTTCAGGGCAAGGCCCTTATAGGTAAAGTCGGTATTAAGGCCGAAGATGTGTTTCGGGTTGGTATTCCCGAAAATAGTGTTGACCGGATTCTGCTGCGGATAACCGCTCAGTGGGTCAATAATAATACGGCCGTCTGGTGTGCGGAGCCAGTCTTTCAGTTTATGGACGAAGGCAGGATATCCTACGATAGCGAAAGAAGTGTTACCGATCCCAAGTTCGTTCAGGCCCTCATAAATCGAAAGCACCTCCGAGTTATTAAAGGTATAGTTGGTCGAAACCTCCCAGGTGAAATCCCCGAGACGAATTACCGGAAGCAGCTTTAAGTCAAATTCCCAGCCCCAGTTGTTGAACTCGGCTGCGTTGAGCAGTGCGGAGGTAAAACCAGTAGCATTGGAAATACTGACCGGAATAACCTGGTTGTTGTTGTTCTGCTTATAGTACGCGACGTCAAAAAGCACGTTGTTGTTGAAGAACGCAAATTCAGCACCAAATTCCAGCGACTTGACCGTCTCCGGTTTGATTAGCGGGTTGTTGATGTTGTTATCGGCCGTGAAACCTGGCAAAGCGCCATAAGGGAACCCGCCTGCCTGGGAGAACGTGGACTGCAGGGAGTACGTGCCAACGTTTACGTTACCAGTGTTGGCATAAGCACCCTTCAGCTTGAGCGAGCTCAGTAGTTTGCCTTCAGCAATGGAAGGAATCAGATCCGATACGATAAGAGATGCACTCGCACCAGGATAGAAATAGGAGCGATTGTCTGCAGGAAGACGGCTGTCCCAGTCGTTACGACCCGTCAATTCGACGAATAACAAGTTGTTGTACCCCAGCGTCAAGCTTCCGAATACGGAGGAAAGACGGGCATCGGAGAAAGTCGAGGAAGCGCCTGGCTCACCCGTGCGGTTCGCTACGTTGAATAAAGTCGGGATTACGAGGTTACCACCGGAAACGAAAGTACCCTTCGAGAAGGTCTGCCGCGTCAGGTTACCCAAAAGACCTTTGATATTCAGTTTTCCTACGTTGTGTTCGGTCGTTGCGACCAACTCATTGTTCAAACGCGTATAGAAATAGTTATAATCGGAAACGGAAGCCTTCTGCTCCCCGCTGCTGGCAAACGAGCGGTGGTGGATGGCATAGTCCGAATACAAAATATTCCGGTTGATGTTGTGCTCGAAATAAGAGTTGATATTGTAACCAAGACGGTTAGTGATGCTCAGCCACTTGGTCGGCTTTATCCCCACCACAACGTTACCAAAGAAATCGTCGTTGCGGTTGTCTTGCCGATAGTTGTAAATCGTAGCGTATGGGTTGGGATAATAATCGTTGAAGTAATTGTTCACGTTTGACCAGTAGTCGTTGAGGTGATCTTTGTAGGCCGTCAACGGGATATGGCCGGGGGAGTTGACCACGTGCCAGTACACGTTGCCGGAAGTCGTGCGGTCGGTCACCTGCTGGGCATAGCCAAAGTTCATGCCCACATTAAAGATGCCCATGGTCTTGGCGGCATTCAGGCGGACTGTTGTACGGTTGGCCTTGTCGCCGGGCATCGTAGCACGGATACCCACATTCTGTACAGAGAAAAAGAAGCTCGAGTTCTTGTCCCCGGTTTTTACCGAAACGTCATTCTGGATATTCTGACCGAGATCCCAGAAATTGAATTTCTCATCCGGCAGATAGGTGTAAGGGATTTCCTGGACTTTGCCATCTTCCGTCACCTGTCCGATCTGGATTGGCTTACCATTAAATTCCGTTCCCCAGGACTGGTTTTCGATCGGATCATAGATCCCATCCCCAAAAGCGTTGGTAGAAGAACCGGATCCAAACCGTGTCTGAAATTCCGGAAGGAACGATACCCTCTCAAACAACGTCGAGTTGCCGATAGTAATCTGCGGCTTGCTGCCAGAGTCCCCTTTTTTGGTCGTCACCACAATAACCCCGTTCACCCCTTCAGGCCCATACAGGGTTGCAGCGTTAGCACCCTTCAGGACGTTGACGTTCTCCACATCATTCGGGTTGATGGAACTGATAAACCCCAGGGGCATCGGCGTACCGTCCACAACAAGCAGCGCCTGGTTGTTCCCCGTCAGGGAACGGATACCGCGGAGGACAATCCGCGTATCGGCACCGATACCGTTGTTGACGGTGGAGACGTTCAAACCGGAAACTTTTCCGACAAGGCCGTTTTGCAGTTTCGTCACCCTTGCCTGGGTCAGGTCTTCATTTTTGATTTGGGCGACCGAGAAGCCCACTTCCCTGGGTTGCTTCTGAATCCCCAGTGCTGTTACAATCGCTTCTTCCAGCAAAATACCCTCTTCGAGTACAACGTCAATGACGTTGGATGTGCTGGTCGTCACTTCCTTTGTCGAAAAACCCGTGTAACTGAACACGAGTACTACGGTACCGGAGGGTGTTTCCAGGCGGTACGACCCATCCAGATCTGTTACTACACCTGTAGTGGAACCCTTAACCAGAACGCTGGCGCCTATCAAAGGCTCCCCTACCGCGTCTGTCACTTTCCCCGTTATGGTACGTTGTGCATAGCCAAAGCTAAGCACCCCCGCTACCAACAGGAGCACTAGTAAGTGTTTTTTCATAAAAATCCCTGTTTTTTGTTTGTTTATAATTAAAAATATAGCCTGGTTATTAAGGGTTTAGATCTTTTTTCGCTCTGGAAATCTTTTTTTTTTGCACTACAGCCCCTACGTTCCCCCTATCGTTTATACAGGCTACGGCAGCAGCGTTATTTCCAAAATCTATGGAAATTTAACTATTTTTCCCAACTGTAATACTTGATTATTATTTTTTTTTCAAAATCCATGAACTTTTTTTCAATTTAATTGTTAGTATTACTCTTTTTTTGGAAAGTAAATATTGCATCTCTGTACAACTGGATATCCGAAATGTTTTTTCAGGTCGCCATTTTGACCGATTTTGCTTCGAAAAATCGGTCAAAATGGCGACCTGAAAAAAATATCAATTGGCGGCTTGTGCCGCCAAACGAAAGCCCGGAGGCTTTTTACACCGCCCTGGGTACACATTTTCGATGAAGAAATTGAAGGAAGTTCTCTGAAATACAGAAAAGGGGGAAATGCGGCAAAACTACCCAATCCCGGCAGGGATCCAACATGGGTAGAAAATCCGGCAGCAGCAGCATAACCCCGCGTATCGCACCCCGGCCCTGAACATCAGGATTGCCAAAAACATACAATAGCACCTCATCTATGCCGTACAGGGGTTGCGTCCCCCGATGGAATATGCCATCCCTTGCAGGGCTGCCGGGACTTCACTCTACATCCAGCGGCATCCCGCCTTTTTCCTCTTCTTTTTTGCGTAGGCCAAACTGGTAGCGGACATTCAGGCCGATACGCTGGTTATCTGCGTAGCGCTCGCCAAAAGTTGAGATACTGCCCTGATCCAGGGTGAAACGGGTGACCATCGTTCTGAGGACGTCCGAGGCATTGAGCGTAATGTTGAGCTTTTTGTTGAGAAAAGTCTGATTCAGGCCGAGGTTAAGCTGGCCAAAGGTATCCAGTTCATAAAAGTTCTGCTGGCCGCGCAGCAGCATGAAGCCGCTCATCGTCAAACGGGTATCTTTGCCGAGGGTGAGTTGCTGAAAAGAAAACAGGCGCCAGCTACCCCGGGTGAATGCCAGTGGGCGGTTCTCGTAAAGCCCCTGGTACTCGTTGAGGTTGTATTGTGCCCCAACCACAAAAAAGTACTTTCCCCCGGGCGGGATCGCGCCGATCATACGGAAATAGGTCTCTTTATTTACGCCTACATTATCGAAAGTGCGCACCGCCACGTTCTCGAGTTTCGGATCTTCGTACACCACAGGGGAAAATATATTGCGGGTCACATTTCGCCCTACGGCAAAGATTGGCCGTTCGTCGAAGCTGATATTTGCTTCATAGTTATCCGTAAATTGTGGCTGCAGGCCGGGATTACCGGTTTCGTAGAGAAACTGGTCAATATACCGGATATAGGGGTTAAGGCTCTGATAACCCGGACGGTTGATTGTGCGCCGAAAAATCAGGAACCCCCTCAGCTCGTACTTTGCAATCTTTGCAACGCTGCGGCTCAAATACACGTATGGGAAGAAATCTGCCCGCCGGATCAGGTATCCGGTATCCGACGGTATAGTCTGACGGCCTTTCATATAGGTATATTCCATGCGTCCACCCGTCTTCAGGACAAAGTTGCCGGGGAGGGTTTTGGAAGCCTGGGCATAAGCCGCATGGATATTTTCCTGATAATTGAACGCATTCGTGCGCAGAGGATCTTTTACCAGGCCTCCATTCGCGCGTAAGAAATAATCAGACCGGCTATCGTAGGCCTGATAGGTTGTTTTAAGCCCCGTCTCTACTTTAATCCTGAAGGGCAGGTGCAGGGTCAGGTCCGATTGAAAGAGGACGAAGTGCCGCCCCTGTGCATTATTACCTTCCCCTGCAAGGATGCTTGCGATAGGAAAAAGGAAGTCGGAGCGGTAGTTCTGGTCGTTATCATTATCGTTATACGTGTAGCTGAAGCGGGTATCCCACTCTGAGCCCATGGAATCTATTTTCCATTGTGCCCCTAAATCCTGCTGAATGCCAAAGGAACGGGAGTCATTTTCGATATCATTATCATTCCTGGATGTTTGCAGTTGCTCTGCATTGAGGATACGATTGATATTTGAGGAAAGGGACTGTGCGCTACCCCAGTTAATCCGGCTGTCGTAGCTGAGATTCCATCGGTCTGTCGGGTCGGCGGTAATTCCAAAGCCCAGGAAATCCTGGTTACCGGGCAGGCGGGTACGGGCCTCCTGCGTCAATGAAGCCCCCCCTCCGATTAGCCGGACGGAGCTCAGCTCGTCGAGCTGGTTGCGGCTGTTGAGGTTCATCCGAAGGTAATATGCGCCCTTTTCATTGCTGTCATTATAGTTGAACCCGGCAAAACGGTTGCCGTAAACCCCTTGGTTTATTCCCATACTGACCGATCCGGTACGGCCGATACGGACACCTTTTTTGAGTACTACATTGACAATCCCTCCGGAGCTTGAGGCGTCGAAACGGGTCGAAGGGGTACGCAGCACTTCGATTTTCTGGATGTTGTCGGGCGGCAGGCTGCGCAGAATCCCGGCCATATCCTGGGCGCTCATACGTTGCTCGCGCCCATTGATATAGACTGTTGCCGGAGTAGTACTGCTCAGGTAAATATTCCCGTCCTGATCTACGAATAAACCCGGGGATTTTTCGAGTATTTCCAGGGTATTCGTACTGATATTGGCCAATGGTCCCGGGTCAATGATCGTTTTATCGTCTTCCTGGCGGATTAGCGGCTTGGGAGCGGTGACCGTCACCTCGCCGAGGTCGAGGGCTTCTTCTTCCAGGAAATATTCCCTGGTGACAGGTTTGCTTCCCACCTCAACACGCTCTGATACTGTTTTGTACCCGACGAAACTGACAGAAACCTCATATTGACCTGTCTTTACCCCGTTGGGGATAAACTGCCCCTGGGCGTCTGCAACCCCAAAATAGGCAGTAGCAGAGTCTTTAACCTGGTACATTTGGACCGTAGCCCCAGGTAAAGGGTCTTTATCCTTATCTTTTACAACAAATTTAACCTGAGTAAATGCCCCCAAAGAAAACCCGTGCAATGCAAGGATTGCCAAAATCCACTTAAGCCTATCGGTCATACCGCAATCTTGTTAAAAAAGTCTGTTAAGGAAGGACAAATTATTTTGTAAGAAGTTGCAGGCCATCCAGTAAATCATTTGCTATCCATTGCGGAAGGGGGTCGAATGCTTTTGTCCTGATTTTACAAAGCACCCCCAAATTTTCAAGACGGACCGGACAAGATGCACCAAACGCATTATTAGTGCGAAGTATAACGGTATGCATTAATTGTTGGGGTTGGCAGAATTATTTACATCCCCTGCTTTTACCCCGATAAAATCGAGATCTAAGACATCTTTAACGAAATTTTGCACCTGAATGGCTTGAGGAATCTGGACAGACCCGGAAAAAGGACCGGCCGAACCGGAAAATTCATATTCAGCAGGCACAAATATCCAGGGGGGCACGCTTTTGAACTCTACCTCAACGCCGAGGATTACCTTTCTGATCTGGATTAAATCCATCGTGCTGATAGAACGGGAAGCATTGACATCTGCGGCAATCCATTGAAAGGGAGAAGAAAGTAGCTCGACATTGAGGATATGTTTCTGCAATTTCACCACATCAGATACGGAAAGCCCGTTCAAAGGGGTATCCGTTTTAGCGACGGAAACCTCGAATGAACTGCCATAGGGGATGGGCGAGAAAGAGAATTTACCTACGCTATCCGTTATGCCTTCTGTAGAAAAGCCATTCGACGATTTCAGCGAGACCAGCGCTCCCGGGATCGCATCCCCGGTTTCTGTGGTAACCATTCCCGCCACTTCACCCCCTGAATTGAAGGGGTTCTCGAAGCCATCCATGACCGTGATATTTTGTCCGGCAGGATCCAGCCAATCCTTCAGGCGGGACGAAGGGCTGCCCCCACCCTCCCAGGAAACGGCCATCCTGCCGAAATATGCAATTGCGCCCGAACATGAAGCCGATCCTCCATGTAGCTGCCCGACATACCGTCCTTCCTGGTTGAGAAGGGGTGCGCCGGAAGAGCCAATATCAAAAGATCCAAAATCGAATTGGGCGCGGAGGTGGTGGCCTGCAGGTGTGGCCACTTCGTTATTCCATTGAATACCATCCTGAAAAATCGGGATTGGATCGCGGTCGAGGGAAAGCTTTTTGATATCACCGCGCGGGTGGTGGATGACTGCACCTCCGGAAGGTTGGACGTTCATACGGTTCCACCCCAGGAAATAGGTCTTGAACGTCCCCGGAAGCCTGCGCGATAATTCCAGTAAAAGAAAATCTGTTTTTTGATACCCCGATAACCGCCTACAACCAGTAATCGAATTCAGTAGAGGTTCTTCGGCAGGATTAGCACACTCTTTTGACTCATAATTGAAATCAAACCGCCAGAAACTGTACATTGGGGTATATCCGTCCTGGCAGTGGAAAGCGCTGATCAACAGTGGGCGCCCATCGCTACGGGCATTGTTCACCAAAGACCCCGTGCAATAGCCGGTACCCTCCTCCAATACCAATATGACCCTGCAAAGGGCACGCTTTTCTTTCTCAAAAACTGCACCTTCCGGGCAGGTAATATTCGGATGGCAGTTTCCGGAAGTCCCAAAACCCAGCTCTTCGCCCAGGACACTACCAACATCAAACCCCGAGGCCTTCAAATTTTCCCGATGATACGCCTGGTCCACCCTGAAAATATGTACCCTTCCCTTGCCACGTGACGCAGCAGGCTCATAGTATTCGATGATGGCGGTATTACCCGGTACCAACCCACTTGCAAAGTGTCCCTCCGGGCTAATCTGCTCCGGTGATACCGGCCCTTCGACAAATTTGCCGTCCGGACTATACATGAACAGACTCGACCCCGGCGGCAGATACAGCTCATCGTATAAAGCAATCAAACCCAACGACCCGACAGGTGCCTCCAGCTTTAATTTCCAGACCGCGCCCCCGTCGGGAAGCCCTGTCCAAACCCCCGAGCTGGTGAGATCGAAATCCACTTTCACCGGTGCAGCAAAACGAGTACCCGGACGAAGGGCGTCTTCAGCTTGTAAACGCTTCATGTCCAAACCAGCAAGCCGATATGGCTGTAATAAAACCTGGGCAGGCAGAACGTCTGCCATTAAACCATTTAAAGACAAGGGCAGTGCCCTTTTCGGTGCCTGGGCAAAAATGGAAGGCAGCACCAGGCCTCCCAATAAAAACATGATTAAACAGGTGCGCTTCATAAGGACTATAGTAAAAGTATCCTTGAAATTATTTACGCTTTGCCATTAAAAGTCCCGTTAACTTAAGCCTCGACCGGATTTAACCGCATTGCACGGGCATCCGCACGGGCCTGAACACGAAAGTCTTTGACCACACCAGGATTCCGGGCCTTATCGCATGGCGATACCCCCTCAAAATACTAGTGCGGACGAAAACCATATCCTTCGAACATGAGGCTGTCCGAAAAGTATGGGGTTGTGTAAAAAGGCCGGAGGCTTTCATTTGGGGGCTGACGCCGCCAAATAATGTTTTT
>Ga0068872_10001573_pt1 | contig 18316 bp, 9 predicted proteins | sample NOAtaG_7_FD_66441 | JGI IMG/M metagenome (GOLD analysis project Ga0068872, IMG submission 66441) | Freshwater lake microbial communities from Lake Erie, under a cyanobacterial bloom - NOAA_Erie_Diel1S_2200h metaG | ecosystem: Environmental > Aquatic > Freshwater > Lake | place: USA: Ohio, Lake...
TCGTCGTCGTCGCCGATCGGCGTCTCCATGGAGATCGGCTCCTTGGCGATCTTCATGATCTTGCGGATCTTGTCCTCGGGGATCTCCATCTTCTCGGCCAGCGTCGGCGCGTCGGGCTCGTAGCCGAACTCCTGCAGGTGCTGGCGCGAGATGCGGTTCATCTTGTTGATCGTCTCGATCATGTGAACCGGAATGCGGATGGTGCGCGCCTGGTCGGCGATCGAGCGCGTGATGGCCTGCCGGATCCACCACGTGGCGTAGGTCGAGAACTTGTAGCCGCGGCGGTATTCGAACTTGTCCACCGCCTTCATCAGGCCGATGTTGCCTTCCTGGATCAGGTCGAGGAACTGCAGCCCGCGGTTGGTGTACTTCTTCGCGATCGAGATCACGAGGCGCAGGTTGGCCTCGATCATCTCCTTCTTCGCGTCGCGGCTGGCGCGCTCGCCGGCGTTCATGTGCCGGTTGATCTCCTTCAGGTCCTCCAGCGGCACCACAGCGCGGGCCTGGATGTCGATCAGCTTCTGCTGCAGTTCCTGGATGGCCGGCAGGTTGCGCGCCAGGATGGGGCTGTACGCCTTGCCGGCATGGGCCTCCTTGTCGGCCCATTTCAGATTCAGCACATTGACCGGGAAGCTCTTGATGAAGTGCTCCTGCGGCATGCCGCACTTGTCGACCACGATCTTGCGGATCTCGCGCTCGTAGCGGCGTACATCGTCGACCTGGCTGCGCAAGATGCCGCACAGCCGCTCAATGGTCTTGACGGTGAAGCGGATGGTCATCAGCTCGACGCTGATGGCCATCTGTGCCTTGTTGTAGGTCGAGGTCTTGTAGCCGTCGTTGCGACCGCCGTTCTCGTAGGCGGTATGCATGGTCTCGAAGTACTGCCCCAACTGGGCGAACTTGGCCAGGGCCTGGACCTTCAGTTCCTCAAGCTTCTTGGTCAGCGCCTTGCTGCCACCGGAGCCGTCATCGTCGTCCTCCTCGTCGAACTCGTCGTAGTCCTCCTCGGCCACGTAGTCGTCGGCATCGTCGTCGCTGATGAAGCCGTCGACGACCTCCGAGATCTGCATCTCGCCTCGGCCGATCCGCCCGGCCATGGCCAGGATCTCGGCGATGGTCGTCGGGCTGGCGCTGATCGCCAGCATCATCTCCTGAAGGCCGCCTTCGATGCGCTTGGCGATCTCGATCTCGCCCTCGCGGGTCAGCAGCTCGACCGTGCCCATTTCGCGCATGTACATGCGCACCGGGTCGGTGGTGCGGCCGAACTCCGAGTCGACCGTGGACAGCGCCGCCTCGGCGGCTTCTTCTGCTTCTTCCTCGGTCGCGGTCGAGGTGCCGCCGCCGGCCACCAGCAGCGTCGCCGCATCCGGCGCCTGCTCGTAGACCGCGATGCCCATGTCGTTGAGCATCGAAACGATGGCCTCGAGGATTTCCTCGTTGATCAGCTTCTCGGGCAGGTGGTCGTTGATCTCCTGGTGAGTCAGGAAACCGCGCGTCTTGCCCATCTTGATGAGCGTCTTCAGCTCCTGCCGGCGCTTGGCGACCTCTTCTTCGGTCAGCGTGGTTTCTTCCAGGCCGAACTCGCGCATCAGCGCGCGCTCCTTGGCGCGGCTGACCTTCATCCGCAACGGCTTGGCCTTCTCCTCGGGCTTGTCCGCAGCCGCCTCGCCTTCAACGGGCTCAGGGCTCTCGGCCGACTCGACTGCATCGGCCTCGGCCTCCGGGTCGAACTCGGCCTCGAGGTCGGTCAGGTCTTCCTCGTCCTCACCTTTCGGAGCCGGCTTGCCCGCTTTCTTGGACTCGGGGCCCTTCTTGGTTGCAGCCGCCTTGCTCTCGGGTTTTCCGGAGGCCTTGCCGTCCTTGGCCGGCGCCTTGGCGGCCGCCTTGACGGGCTTGTCCTTGGACTTTTCGATGGCCTTGGCGGGGGGCGTCGTCGCCTGCGCCTGCGGCTTCTTCTCGGCCTTGGCCGGAGCCGACTTGGGCTCAGCCGCCGGATCCGCCTTTGGCGGCGACTTCTTGTCGGTCTGGGACCCTGGCTTCTTGTCGCTGCCCTTCGCCGGGGCGGCAGCGGGCTTGCTGGCCACCTTGTCGGTGGCCTTGTCGGTGGACTTGGCCGCCGCTGGCTTGGCCGTCGCCTTGGTTTCAGTCTTGGTGGCCGGAGCGGCGGACTTGGCCTTGGACGGCGCGGGTGCAGGAGCGGGCTTCTTGGCGGTCATGTCGGTGGCGAAAGAGGAGCGGGAAGGGATGGACGGAATGGGTTTGCGGCGGTTCAACGGCTGAGCGACAACGCCGCGGCTGACGGGCCGGACAGGCGTGTCGGTGCGGGGACTTCGGTGCTGCGGGCCGTGAGCACGGCGGCCAGGCCGCGGGACTGACGGGGCGCGCCAGGCTGGCGCCAGGGTGTTCTCTTGCCGGCAGGGTTGATCGAGGGCTTTGCCGAGGCTCGGCAGGTTCGGGCGGCGCCGCCTGAAGCCCGCAGCGACGGGCAAACCGAGGATTATACCGCCGGCCCCTCGGTGGAGGGCCGTCCGATCAGTGCCGCCGCAGCGCCGCCAGCACCTGCTGTGCATCGGCCAGACTGCCGGCCCGGCGGGCCTGGCTCATGGCGGCCTGCAACTGGTCCAGTGCCGGCTCGTCCAGGACCTCCGCCTCGTCGATCAGGGCAATCGCGCGCAACGGCCAGTCGGCCACCGATGTGTCGTCGGCATCGGGGCCGAGGTCGTCGAGCAGCCTCGCCCGCTCGTCGCGCAGGGCCTCACGCAGTCGGGGCCATTCGACGGCCTCGTGCTCGACCAGCCAGCGGTCGATCCATGCAAACAGCGGCCCTTGCCACCCCTGGCTGGCGACCAGTCCGGCATGGTCCTCGTGACCGAGTTCGTGCCACCACTCCAGGCGCTGGAGCAGGATTCGAGCCACCTGGTCCTGCGGCTGCCGGACCTGGGGCCGGGGCCGCTGCAGTGGCGAGGCAGGCCTGCGCGGGCGAAACGTCGGGGCGACGGTTGCTTCCGGCCCGTCGCGGCGGGTGGGCTCGTTGGGCCTTCCGTCGCTGGCTTCGGGGTTGCCACTGCGGCCGACCGCGGGCCTCCATCGCAAGGCGAGTTCGGCCCGCTCTGCGCGGCCGCGTTCGGCAATGTCGGACAGGATCTGGTCACGCAGCCGTCCTTCGGGCAAGGCCTGCCACAACACTTGGGCTTGCGCCAGGAATCGCGCCCGTCCTTCGGCCTGATCAAGGTCGGCATCGGCCGCCGCGTCCTCGAGCAACTGGCGCGACAGTGGCACGGCTTGCTTCACGGCCTGGGCAAAGGCCTCGGATCCGAGTTCGCGCACGTAGCTGTCGGGGTCGTGTTCGGACGGCAGGAACAGGAAACGCACGCTGCGCAGATCGCTGGCATGGGGCAACGCGGCCTCGAGTGCGCGGCTTGCGGCCCGGCGCCCGGCACCGTCGCCATCGAAGCTGAAGACCACGGTGTCCGTGAAGCGGAACAGTTTCTGCACGTGGTCGGCGGTGCAGGCCGTGCCGAGCGTCGCCACGGCGTTGGCGTGGCCGCTCTGGGCCAGCGCGACCACGTCCATGTAGCCCTCGACCACGAGCACGAAGCCGCGCTCCCGGATCGCCTGGCGGGCCTCGAACAACCCATAGAGCTCGCGTCCCTTGCTGAAGACGGGGGTCTCGGGCGAGTTGATGTATTTGGGTTTGCTGTCGTCGAGCACCCGGCCGCCGAAGCCGATGACCTCCCCGCCCACCGCGCGGATCGGGAACATCACGCGGTCGCGGAACCAGTCGTAGCGGCCGCTGGCCATGCCGCGCGCCGGTTCGCTGCCCTCGTGGGCCTCCTGAGCCTCGCGCTGGCGCACCAGGCCGGCGTCTTCGAGGACCGGGTCGTCGTAGTTCGGGAACACGCCGGCCAGCGTCTTCCAGCCCGGCGGCGCATAGCCGATGCCAAACCGCGCAGCGACCGCGCCAGACAGCCCTCGTCCCTTGAGGTAGTCGATCGCGCGCGACGCCGATTTGAGCTCGCCGCGATAGAAGGAGGCTGCCTTGTCCAGCACTTCGGACAGGCTGCGGCGGCGCTCGCGAAGGGTGTCGCGGCGCTGGCGCTCGTCCGGGCTGACCTGTTCCTCGGGAACCTGCAGTCCCACCCGGCCGGCCAGGTCGCGCACCGCTTCGACAAAGCTCAGCCCCAGGTGTTCGGTCAGGAACCGGATCGCGTCGCCGCTGGCCCCACAGCCAAAGCAATGGAAGAACTGCTTGCTCGGACTGACTGAGAAGCTCGGCGATCGCTCGGCATGGAAGGGGCACAGGCCCATCCAGTTGGAGCCGCCGCGCTTGAGGTCGACGTGGCGCGACACGACATCGACGACGTCGGTGCGCGACAGCAACTCCTGAATGAATCCGGCCGGGATCATGACGCGCGGAGTCTAGGCCGCGCGGTGGCTCATCCCGTGGCTGGGGCCGCGCCGGATCCGGTTCCGCCCGTGGTGGGTGCGGTGTTCTTCGCCGAGACTTCGGTCGGAGCGAGCGCGAACATGCCCCGGTACTCGCGCGCCCAGGTCGCCACCTGGCTCACGCGCATCGGGGCGGCGATGCCCGTCCCTTGGCCAATGGTGCAGCCCATCTCCAGCAGCGTTCGCGCCTGGGCGGCGCTCTCGACGCCTTCGGCGACCACGTCGCAGCCGAAGGTGCGGGCCAGTCCGATGCAGCCTTCGACCAGGGCGCGGTCCTGGGCATCGTCCAGCATGTGGTGGACAAAGCTGCGGTCGATCTTCAGCACGTCAACCGGCAACTGCTTGAGGTAGGTGAGCGTCGAGTAGCCGGTACCGAAGTCGTCGAGCGCGAACCGGACGCCCAAGGCCTGGCAATGGGCGAGCAGCGTCGAGGTCGCCGCAATGTCGGCGTGGGCCGCGGTCTCCAGCATCTCGAGCTCCAGGTGTGGCGCCAGCACTTCGGCCTGGCGGGCCAGCAGTTCGGCCAGGCGCTGGGCGAAGTCGCGCTCCTGCAGATGGCGGGCCGAGATGTTGACGCTGACGGCGATGTCCAGTCCCTCACGCCGCCACAGCGCCAGGTGTTCGATGGCCTGGGCCAGCACCCAGTCGCCGATCTGCACCGAGAGGCCGGTGTTTTCGATCAGGGGCAGGAACTGCAGCGGCGCGATCAGGCCCTTTTCCGGATGCTCCCATCGCAGCAGGGCCTCGAAGCCAAGCACCTGCCCCGTCTGCATCTGGACCTTGGGTTGGTAGAACAGCACGAACTCGTGCTGGTCAAGCGCTTCCTGGACCCGGCCGATCGCCATCGCCCGCTCCTCGGTCCGACGGCGCTCGTCGGCATCGAAGAAGTGGCTCGCATTGCGACCTGCCTGCTTGGCGGTGTACATGGCGTGGTCGGCATGTCGGAGCAAGGTGTCGGCGTCGCTGTGGTCGCTGGGATAGACCGTTGCCCCGAGGCTGGCGGTCACCTGCACGGGCTCGAAGGCCGGGTCCACCGAGTACGGCTGGCCGACGACACGAAGGACCCGTTCGACGGCGAGCCGGGCCTCGTCCATCGTGCCGGCGCGCAGCAACAGGACGAACTCGTCGCCCCCCAGACGGGCAGCGCTGTCGGTCCAGCTCTCGCGGCTGCGCAGGGCACTGCGCAGCCGGCCGGCCAACTCGGCCAGCAGTCGGTCGCCGGCGGCGTGGCCGTAACGGTCGTTGACCGGCTTGAAGCGATCCAGATCAAGGTAGCAGACCACCAGCAGGTAGCCATCGCGGTCGGCTGCCCGCAGCGCATCGTCCATCAGCTGGCTCAGACGGGCACGGTTGGGCAGGCGGGTGAGTTCGTCGAAGTTGGCCTGTCGCTCAAGCCGCTCCCGCTGCACGCGCTGCTCGGTGATGTCGGAGATCACGAGCACGTGATAGCGGAGGTCGTTCTCCGGGCCGCGGACGGTGGAGATCGTGGCCTGCAGGGTGCAGTTCTCGCCGTTGCGCCTGCGCTCGACGAGCTCACCGCGCCAACGGCCATGTTCACGCAATGCGGCCCACATCAGCGCCCGCTGCTGGCGCGCGACGGGGTCCGAGGCGAGCGGGCGCAAAGGCGCTGGAACCGTGCCCATCACCTCGTCGCGGGTGGACCCGAGGATTTCGAGGTAGGCCGGATTCACGTCGAGGACGCGCAGGTCGGCGTCGGTCACCAGCAGGCCTTCGTGCAGGTGCTGGAACAAGGCGACCGACATGCGCTCGCGATCCTGGGCTTCGCGCCGGGCGCTGACGTCGGCCAATGTCGCCAGCAGCCGGATCGGACGGCCCTTGGGCTCGCGTTCGATCACCAGCAGCGTGGCCTCGTACCAGCGCCACGCGTCGGCGTCGAACTTGCTGATCCTCGAATCGAGCGCCGGAAGCTCGGTGGACAGGGCGCCCAGGCGCGAATTCGTGGTCCAGCGTGCCGAGGCGCCCGCGGTGTTCGAGTCGGCGTCGCCGCGGTGCAGACGCAACTCCACCTGGCGTCGACCGCTGTTGCCGTCGTTCAGCGCCTGCAGAGCGGACTCGAGCGTTGCCCGGTCGTCGGGATGCGTGTGCTCGAGCCAGGCGGCGACACTCCAGGGGCCGGTGGCCGGTCCGCTGAAGCTGCGCCAGGTCGGTGTCGCGACGCCGGCGCCGCCATCTGCGGGCCAATCGGCGACCCCCAGGCGCGACCCGTCCAAGGCCCATTCCCAGCGCCTTGCCCGGCTGCGCGCCCGCGCCGCGTGTGACATCGACAGAAGCAGGCCGACCAGGCCGGCGGCCCACCACAGCAGTTGCACGCCAACCGGCGCGCCGGCGCCCGGCCAGGCGAAGGCCGACTCGCGAAGCGGGGTGTCCGACAAGGCGATCGGGCCGGTCAGCAGACCGGCCAGCAAAACCGTTCCGCCCGCCAGCACGATGCTGCCGCGCAACGCCAGCGCCACGGTCAGCAGCAGAGGTGCCAACAGGGCCAGGGCCAGCACCGGCCCGTGCGTCTGGGGGCTTCCCCAGAGCAGCATGGCCATTGCGGCCACGGCCGCCATCCGGCCGGACTGTCGCCAAGCGTCAACGCCGGGTTGGAAGCTGCGCAGCAGCCGGTGGTCCAGCGCCAGCGACGGCACCGCGATGCTGAGAAAGCTCAAGGCCATCCGCAGCGACGCCTCGGGCCAGTGCGCCCACCATCCGGGCCAGTCCCCTTGGCTCCAGGCCGCAGCGAGCGCCGGCAAGGTGACGATGGGAGTGGCCAGCGCACAGACCAGCACCGCAGCCAGGACGAGATCCTGCGTATCGCGCACGCGCTGCTGCCGCGGGTCGAACCCGCGTCTGACCAGGATGGCATGGGCCATGGCCGTCATCAACAAGGAGGCAAGCACGACGGCCACTGCAGCGCCCGCGCCCGACTTCAAGCTCCACAAGGCCACGGCAATCCCGACGGCCTGAGCCACCAGCATCGTCCTGCCCCAGCGCAGCACCAGCACCAGGGCCGACCCCGCGGCCAGAGCCGCGGCGCCCCAGGGTTGAGGTCCCAGAGCCACGGCGCCGAGGTAGCTCATCAGCAGGGCCACCAAGGTGGTGACGAACAGCCGCAGCAATGCCGAGCCCAGGCGATCAAGCCGATTCAACTCGCGCTTCAGCGGGGCCAGTGGGGAGGACTCGGAGCGCAAATGGCGGCGGATGTTGGCTGAGACGGCGAACGTCGGGATGTCGTCGATGCAGGCGATGCGACCAAAGCAAACGGCCGCCAGCGCCCATGTTGGGCGGTGGCGGCCGTGTTGTCCACGCGGGCTCGCCCTAGAGCGGGCCCAGTTTGCGCGATCAAACGCCTATTCGGATGCTTGAATTGTTTCTGAATCCGGCCGTTCGATCCGGCCGGCTGATCAGACGGCGAAGTCGGACAACGACTTGCCTGCGGCGAGCGCTGCGGACAGCCAACGCGGCTTCAGGCCCCGACCGGTCCAGGTGTCACCGGTCTCCTTGTTGCGGAACTTGATCGCCACCTTGCCCAGTGCCTTGCCGGCGCGCGAGGGCTTTTCCGCCTTTGCGGCCTTGGGTGCGTCGGCCTTCTTGGCCTTGCGGCCGCGCTTGGCCGGCGCCGCGGGCGCCGGGGCAGGCGCGGCAACCGTGACGGCTGCGGCACCGGCGCCGCTGGCCATCTTTCGCTTTTCGGCCGGGCTCAGGACGTCGGCGACACTCAGGCTGTATTCGGCCATCAAGCTGCGAATCTGCGTCACGGCCGAGGCGCGGCCGGCACGTTGCAGTTCGACGATTTGCTTGTCGAGGGCGGTTTTCTGGCTGATCAGATCATTCAAGGAGGGCATTGCTTGTTTCCTGTCGCTCCAGGACGCGGAGCGCGGGCGGAATATATCCGAAAAACTCGCGATACCCCCGGGGCATGCGAATCCGCAGTTTCCCGAGGCGGCGAAACCAAACGTTTCGCCATGTGGGTCGGTCCTTTTTCTGTCAGGCGCTTGGCGGCACGTAGCCTGCCGGTTGATCGGCGGCGCCGCCACCAAAGAGAAACTGCTCCATCTGACGGGCCAGGTATTGGCGGGCTCGCGGGTCGGTTCCGGTGAGCCGGTTCTCGTTGATCAGCATCACCTGGTGCTTCTTCCAGAGTTCCCAGGCCTCCGCGCTGATCGTCAGGTAGATGCGCTTGCCGAGGTCTCCCGGATAGGGCAGGTGGGTCAGGCCGGGGCCTTCCTTCTTGAGGTAGGCGCAGTTCACCATGCGGGTCATTGCAGGTTCTCCTTGGTTCGGTTTCAGAGTTTCTTGACCAGCACCTGCGATCGCCGGTCCCAGTTGTACTTGCGCTTTCGTGCCTCGGGCAGCCAGTCGGGATCGACCTGGACGAAGCCGCGCTTGATGAACCAGTGCATGGTGCGCGTGGTCAGCACGAAGAGGCTTTCGAGGCCCAGGCCCCGGGCGCGCTGCTCGATGCGCTTCAGGATGCGCTCGCCGTCTCCCTGGCCCTGCGAAAGCGGCGAGACGGTGAGTGCCGCCATTTCAGCCGTGCGCGCCTCCGGGTAGGGCGACAGTGCCGCGCAGGCGAAAATGATCCCGTCGTGCTCGATCACGGTATAGGCCGCGATGTCGCGTTCGATTTCGGTCCGTTCGCGGCGGACCAGGGTGCCATCGCGTTCGAAGGGCTCGATCAGTTGCAGGATGCCGCCCACGTCGTCAGCCGAAGCCTCGCGCAGGCTTTCGAGTTTTTCGTCGACAACCATGGTGCCGACTCCGTCGTGCGTGAACACCTCGAGCAGAAGCGAGCCATCGGTCGCAAACGGCAGGATGTGGGAACGCTCGACACCGCCTTCGCAGGCCCGGACGCAGTACTGCAGGTAGAACCCGTTCTCAGACGGCTTCTGCGGGATCGGCCATTGCGCCAGCAGGCGCTTGGCGTCGACCAGCGCCAGTTCGGTGTCGATGGGTGAGGTGTTGTCGTCCGGGCGTTCGTGCACGCCGGCGATCTCGGTCATGAACACCAGCTTGTCGGCCTGCAGGGCCACTGCGGCCGCCGTGGCCACATCTTCCATGGTCAGGTTGAAAGCCTCGCCCGTGGGTGAAAAGCCGAAAGGCGACAGCAATACCAGCGCGTCGTTTTCAACCGCTCGGCGGATCGCTGCCGAATCGACACGTCGCACCAGTCCGCTGTGCATCATGTCCACGCCGTCGACGATTCCGACCGGCCGTGCGGTGAGGAAGTTTCCGGACACCACGCGCACGGTGGCGTTGGCCATTGGCGTGTTCGGCAATCCCTGTGAAAACGCGGCCTCGATCTCGAAGCGCAACTGGCCCGCGGCCTCCTGCGCGGCGTCGAGCGCGACGGCGTCGGTGATGCGAACGCCGCGGTGGTATCGCGAGACATGGCCCTTGGCGGCCAATTGCTCGTTGACCTGCGGCCGGAACCCGTGCACGAGCACGATCTTCAGGCCCATGGCGTGCAGGATCGCCAGGTCCTGGACGAAGTGGTTGAGTTTGCCTGCCGCGATCGCCTCGCCGGCCAGCGCGACGACGAAGGTCTTGCCGCGATAGGCGTGGATATGCGGCGCGACGGCGCGAAACCAGGGGACGAAGGTGTGCGGGAAAACGAGGCTCATGCGGTGCTCGACAGGCCGCGGGATTGTGACGCAGCATGCCGGCCTTACCCTGCGATGAGGACAACCCCATGGACGCTTTCGCCACCCCGGGCGCTTTCAGCTGGACCGAGCTGTGCACGCCGGATCCGCAGGCCGCGCTGGCGTTCTACAAGCCGCTGTTCGGCTGGACGAGCAAGGACATGGACATGGGCGGCGGCGCTTACCACGTGGTGAGCGTCGGCGAGACACAGGTCGCGGGCGTGATGGCGCCGCAGCCGGGCGGGCCGCCGATGCCCCCGGCTTGGGGCGTGTACATCACGGTGGCCGACGTCGAGGAGACCGCCAGACACTGCGCTGAACTGGGCGGCAAAGTGCTGGCCGGGCCTTTCGAGGTGCCCACGGTCGGGCGCATGGCGGTGTTGGCCGATCCCCAGGGCGCCACCTTCAGCGTCATGCAGTACGACCCGCCGGCGGGCTGAACCCGGAGCGGCGCGGGCCGGGGCGCACCTATCATGCGCGCCCCCATGACGAGCCCGCCGCCGCTGCACATCGAGTACCCCGAAAGCCTGCCGGTCTCGGCCCGCCGGCACGAGATCGCGCGGGCCATGCGCGAGCATCCCGTCGTCATCGTCTGTGGCGAGACGGGGTCGGGCAAGACGACGCAGCTGCCCAAGATCGCGCTCGAGATCGGCCGCGCGGCGCGTGACGCGTCGGGTGGCCGTGGCCGGCTGATCGGGCACACCCAGCCGCGGCGCATCGCGGCGCAGACGGTGGCCAAGCGCATCGCCGAGGAGATGCGCTCGCCGCTGGGCGAGGTCGTCGGATACAAGATCCGATTCCAGGACCGCCTGCAGCCTGGGGCGCGGGTGAAACTGATGACCGACGGCATCCTGCTGGCCGAAACCCAGGGCGATCCGCTGCTGCGCGCCTACGACACCCTGATCGTCGACGAGGCCCACGAGCGCAGCCTGAACATCGACTTCCTGCTCGGTTACTTGAAGTCGCTGCTCCCGCGGCGGCCGGACTTGAAGGTGGTCATCACCTCGGCGACGATCGACGCCGAGCGATTCGCTCAGCATTTCAAGGCGCCCGATGGCAGCCTGGCGCCGGTGATCCAGGTTTCCGGGCGGCTGTTTCCGGTCGAGCAGCGCTGGCGCCCCTTCGAGGAAAAGAAGGATTTCGATCTTGGCGACGCCATCGTCGATGCCGTCGACGAACTCTGGGCCGGACCGCACCGGGTGGGGACCGACGACATCCTGGTCTTCCTGCCCGGCGAGCGCGAGATTCGCGACTGCACCGAAACCCTGCGCCGTCACCTCGCGCAGCGTGCCAAGGGCGGGCCCATGCCCGAGGTGCTGCCTCTGTTCGCGCGCCTGTCGCAGGCCGAGCAGGAGAAGGTGTTCCAGCCGCACGGGCAGCGCCGCATCGTGCTGGCCACCAACGTCGCCGAAACCTCGCTCACGGTGCCCGGTATCCGCTACGTCGTCGACTCCGGCCAGGCCCGGGTCAAGCGATATTCGTGGCGAAACAAGGTCGAGATGCTGCAGGTCGAGGGCATTTCGCAGGCCGCAGCGTCGCAACGTGCCGGACGTTGCGGCCGCGTGGCCGATGGAATCTGCATCCGGCTGTACAGCGAGGACGAGTTTGCCGGCCGGCCGAGGTTCACCGATCCGGAAATCCTGCGCAGCTCGCTGGCGGGCGTGATCCTGCGAATGAAATCGCTGAACCTGGGCGCGGTCGACGAGTTTCCGTTCGTCGAGCCGCCGCCGCGAAAGGCCATCGCCGACGGATATGCGCTGCTTGCCGAACTGGGTGCGGTCGACGACGACCTGAATCTCACCGCCTTGGGTGAAAAACTCGCCCGGCTGCCGCTGGACCCACGGGTCGGCCGCATGATCCTCGAGGCGCGCGACCGCCAGGCGCTGGCCGAAGTGCTGGTGATCGCGGCGGGCTTGAGCGTGCAGGACGTGAGGGACCGGCCGTTGAATGCGCAGGCCCAGGCCGACGAAAGGCACAAGCCTTTCGACGACGAGCGGTCGGAGTTTGTCGGCACGCTCAAGCTGTGGCGCTGGATCGAGGACGGCCGCGGCGCCGCTGGCGACCACACGCTGCCACGTCTGCCCGGCGCTCCGGCAGGCCACGCCCACAAGCTGACCCATCGCCAGCAGGAGCAGCGTCTTCGCGAGCAGTTCGTGAACCCGCGCCGGGTGCGCGAGTGGCGCGACGTGCACGCGCAGTTGCACACCGTCGTGGCCGAGCAGGGCTGGCGCCTGAACACGCTGCCGGCCACCGACGAGCAGTTGCACCAGTCCATCCTGGCCGGGCTGCTGGGCAACATCGGCTGCAAGAGCGACGACGAGGACTGGTACCTCGGAGCACGCGGCATCAAGTTCTGGCGCCACCCGGGCACCCACCTGAGCAAGAAGCCCGGGCGCTGGCTGGTCGCCGCTGAACTGGTCGAGACGACCCGGCTGTACGCCCGCGGCCTGGCGGCGATCGACCCGGCCTGGCTGCCCGGACTTGCGGCGCATCTGATCAAGACGCAATTGCTCGAGCCCCACTGGGAGAAGAAGGCCGGCGAGGTGATCGCGCTCGAACGCGCAACCCTGTACGGACTGGTGATCTACAACCAGAAGAAGGTCAGCTACAGCCGCATCGACCCGGTGGCGGCGCGCGAGATCTTCATTCGCGAGGCCCTGGTCGCGGACGACTGGGACTGCGCGCTGCCTTTCGTGACCCACAACCGCAAGCTGCTCCGGGAGGTGCAGGCGCTGGAGCACAAGGCCAGGCGCCAGGACGTGCTGGTCGACGACGAACTGATCCACGCGTTCTACGACCAGCAGTTGCCGGCCGACGTGTGCTCCCAGGCGACGTTGGAGCGCTGGTTCCGGCAGGCGTCGAAGACCCAGCCCAAGCTGCTGCAGCTGACGCGCGACGAGCTGATGCGCCACGAGGCCGCGGGCATCACCGCGCAGGCCTTTCCGCGCGTGCTGCGGCTGGCCGGCATCGACTGCGCCGCCGAGTACCTGCACGAGCCCGGCCATGCCCGCGACGGTGTCACCGTGACGGTGCCGATCTACGCCCTGAACCAGGTCGCCGAAGAGCACTGCGAATGGCTGGTGCCGGGCATGCTCGAAGCGAAGGTCCTGGCGCTGCTGAAGACTCTGCACCAGCGCCCGCGCTCGCGCCTGGTTCCGCTGCCTGAGACGGCCGCTTCGATGACGGCCGCACTGCAGGCCGCGGCGCCCGACAGCGGCCTTGTCGACGCAGTGCTGGCGCAGACCCGCGAGCGGACACAGCTGCCGCTGGTGCGCAATGACTTCAAGCCCGAACAGTTGCCGCCGCATCTGTTCATGAACCTGCGCGTCATCGACGAACATGGCCGCCAGCTTGCGATGGGGCGTGACGTGGCGGGCTTGAAGGCGCAGTGGGGTGGGCAGGCGCGCTCGGCCTTCCAGTCCCTGGCGGCACTGAAGCTCGGTCAAGCGGCGGCGCCGGAGTCCCCGGCACCTGGGACAGATCCGGCGCGACCTGCGGCACGTGTTGACGGTGCGCCGCCTGTCGCGACGGCGGCGCTGGCCGCCGGTGAGGCCCACACCGCCTGGACCTTCGGCACGCTGCCTGAGTTGCTGGAGCTTCGCAAGGGTGGCCAGGTGCTGGTGGGGTTCCCGGCCATCGTCGACAAGCTCACGCATGTCGAGCTGGAGGTCTTCGACGAACCCGAGCTTGCGCAAGCCCGGCACCGTGCCGGCCTCGTCCGGCTGTTGGCCTTGCAGCTGAAGGAGCCCTTGAAGCACCTGGAGAAGAACCTGCCGGAGTTCCAGCGCTCGGCGGCGCTGTTCATGCCGCTGGGTACCGCCGATGAGCTGCGCGAGCAGATGCTCGGCCTGGCCCTGGAGCGTGCGTTTCTGGCTGACCCCTGGCCGACGGATGCGGTGTCGTTCAGGCAGCGGCTCGACGATGGCCGGCCGCGGCTGGTGCTGGTGGCGCAGGAGGTCGCGCGGCTCGCCGGCACGGTGCTGGTGGATTGGTCGGCGGCGCAGCGCAAGCTGAAGGACAGCCGGCCGCCCAAGGACGTCGCCGACGACATCGCGGCACAGCTCCAGCGCCTGGTGCCCAAGCGATTCCTGCGCGAGATGCCGTGGGTCGTGCTGCAGCACGTGCCTCGCTACCTGCAGGCGGTGACGATGCGGCTGGACAAGCTGCGTGGCGACCCGGCTCGCGACGCACAACGTCTGGCCGAGTTGCGTCCGCTCGAACAGCGCTGGCTGCGCCGCGTCGCCGCGCTGAAGGGAGCCCCTCACGCGCGACTGGATGACTACCGCTGGATGCTCGAGGAATTGCGCGTCAGCCTGTTCGCGCAGGAGCTGCGCACGCCTCAACCTGTGAGTGCCAAGCGCCTGGACAAGATCTGGGCGCAGATCGAGGGTTGAACGAGGCCGAGCGAGGGCTGAGCAGGAGGTGGCAACCGACTTGATTGGGGTCAATGATTGCTAATGCGAGTGATTCGCATTTGTGTTAACCTCACGCCCACTCGATCCACTCTTGAGCGTCCAACGGGCGTCTGACCACCATGAGCCACTTCCTCTCGTCCCCGTTCCGCAAGCGGCTGGGTGCCGTTGTCCTGGCCCTGTTCGCCAGCGCTCCGGCTGTCGCCCAGGACAAGGTGCTGAACCTGTACTCGGCCCGTCACTACCAGACCGACGAAGCGCTCTACAGCAACTTCACTCAGGCGACCGGCATCCGCATCAACCGCATCGAGGCCGACGACGCCGGCCTGCTGGCGCGGCTGAAGGCTGAAGGTGCGGCAAGCCCGGCCGATGTCATCCTGCTGGTGGATGCAGCGCGGTTGTGGCGGGGCGAACAGGACGGCCTGTTCCAGCCCGTCAGGTCGTCGGTTCTCGAGCAGCGCATCCCGGCGGCGCTGCGCGGTGCCGACGGCGGCCAGGGCTCGCAGTGGTTCGGCATGTCCACGCGTGCCCGCGTGCTGGTGTACGACAAGGCGCGGATCAAGCCGACCGATGTCGACACCTACGACAAGCTGGCCGCTCCGGCGCTGAAGGGGCAGGTCTGCATCCGCAGCGGCTCGCACCCCTACAACCTGAGCCTGTTCGGCTCGGTGCTCGAGGCGCAGGGCCCACAGCGGACCGAAGCCTGGTTGAAGGGCGTCGTCGACAACATGGCGCGGGCGCCCAAGGGCGGCGACACCGACCAGATCCGCGCGGTGGCCGCCGGTGAATGCGGTGTTGCCGTTACCAACTCGTACTACCTTGCGCGACTGTTGAATTCACGCAAGCCCGAGGACATCGCGGTGGTCGAGAAGGTCGCGGTCATGTTCCCCGACCAGGCCGGTCGCGGCACCCACGTCAACGTCGCCGGCGCGGCGGTGGCGCGCAACGCCAGGAACCGCACGGCTGCGGTTCGCTTCCTGGAGTACCTGGCCAGCGACGACGCCCAGCGCTACTTCGCCGACGGCAACAACGAGTACCCGGTGGTCGCCAGCGCGCGCAGCGACAACCCGGCACTGGTCGCCATGGGCCGGTTCAAGTCCGAGACGGTGCCGATCGCCAAGGTGGGCGCCAACACGGCGCAGGTGCAGCAGATGCTGGATCGGGTCGGCTTCCGATAGAACCCGTCGCTCTGCCGGGCTATGCTCGTGCCACGAAGTTCGGGTGTTGGGCCCGGCCAGGGAGCACGGTCATGCAGGGAACGGATCGAGTCTGGAGCTGGCGCGGGGCCGGCGCGTTGTTCGCGACGCTCCTGGCGCTGGCGGCGGCGCCACAAGCGGGGGCACAGGCCCAGCCAACCGGGGCGGCCGATGCAGCGCCGGGCCGGTTGCCGGTCGAACTGTTCTTCGAAGACCCGGACATCCGCGAGGCCAAGCTCTCGCCGTCCGGCCGCTGGGTGGCGATGACGGTGGTTCCCGCGGGTCAACGGGTGAGGCTGCTGATCTTCGACTCGGCCACCGGCAAGCCCGTGGCGCAGGCGGCGCACTTCAGCGATGCCGACATCGACGACTTCTTCTGGGTCAACGACGAGCGTCTGGTGTTCGACCTTGCCGACCGCCTGAGCGGTGGCGGCGACCAGCGCTTCTGGCCGGGGCTGTTCAGTGTTGCGCGCACGGGCGGGCCCTTGACGCCGCTGGTGCAGAACAAGTGGTTCGGCATCCGGGAACGCCAGGTTCCGGGCCGCGAGGCGCTGGAGGTCAACCACTCGCTCCTGCATGTGCCGCGCACAGGGGGCGACGAGGTGATCGTCGGCGAACACCGCTGGACGGGTGCCGGCGAGCCAGATGGCGTGAATGCCAAGCGTCTGAACGTCGTGACGCGGCGCATCACCAGTCTGTCGCGTGGCACGCCGGAGAATGTCTGGAACTGGATGTTCGATGCTGCTGGCGAGCCCCGCCTCGTCATCACCCGCTCGAAGGGTCGGTCGGGAGTGCATTGGCGCGAAGCGGACGCGTGGCGTGAGATTGCCGATCACGACTTCTACAACATGCCCTGGCGGCCGTCTTTCGTCACCACCGACGGCAAGCTCTATGTGACCGTCGCCAGCGGCAGCAGCGGCGAACGCCAGTTGCATCGTTTCGACTTCAAGTCCGGACAGCCGGAACGTGAACCCGTCGTCAAGGTGCCGGGATTCGACTTTCTTGGCGGAATCGTCAGCGAAACCGCTGGCGGTCGTGACCTGGGCGTGCGCGTCGAGACCGATGCGGCCACCACCGTCTGGTTCGATGCGCGCCTGGCCGCACTGCAGAAAGAGGCCGACCAGAAGTTGCCGGGACGCATCAATGTGCTCACGTGCCGGCGCTGTGACGAGGCTGACATGACCGTGCTGATTCGCAGTTATGCCGATCAGGATCCCGGGACCTGGGTGGTCTACACGGCGGCCGACAAGCAATGGCGAATCCTGGCTCAGAAGCGACCCAAGATCGATCCGCGACGCATGGCGACGCTGGACTTCGAGCGCTTCAAGGCCCGCGACGGGCGCTCGATCCCGGTCTGGATCACTCGCCCGGTGGCCAGCGTGGCGCCGCGCGACAAGCCGCTGCCAGCCGTCGTGCTGGTGCACGGCGGACCTTGGGTCCGCGGTGGTACCTGGGGCTGGGATGGCGAGGCGCAGTTCCTTGCCTCGCGCGGCTATGTCGTCATCGAACCCGAATTCCGAGGCAGCGACGGTTATGGCCAGAGCCACTTCCGCGCCGGCTGGAAGCAGTGGGGCCAGGCGATGCAGGACGATGTCGCCGACGCCACCCTCTGGGCGGCGGCAAAGGGCCTGGCCGACCCCAAGCGCATCTGCATCGCGGGCGCGAGCTACGGCGGCTATGCGACGCTGATGGGCCTGATCCGCCACGGCGAGCTGTACCGCTGCGGCGTGTCCTGGGTCGCCGTCACCGACCCGCGTCTGCTGTTCAAATGGAACGCGCAAAGCGACGGCATCGAGGAGTTCCGACGCTACTCCTATCCCCAACTCATCGGCGACCCGGTGGCGGATGCCGCGATGCTCGACGCCAACACGCCGGTGCTGCGCGCGGCCGAGATCAAGCGGCCGCTGCTGCTGGCCATGGGACAGGAAGACCGCCGGGTGCCGATCGAACATGGCACCGCGCTGCGCGATGCGATGCGGCGCAACGGGCAGACCCTGGAGTGGGTGGTCTACCCCGACGAGGGCCATGGCTGGTACAAGTTCGAGAACAGGGTCGATTTCTACCGTCGGATGGAGCGATTCCTCGCCGAACACCTGAAATGAACCGGCCGGTTCGGCGTGCCGTCGAATCGCCAGCCCTGTGGTTGCGACCTTCGGGTTTGCCCGCGGTTGCGGTCACGTTTGACTACCCCTGAGACACGGCGGCCCCTCCTAAAATGGGCGGTTGACATCTCATCTGATCGTCACCCTTGAAGTTGCCCACAAGGCAACCCGTTTGGAGTCCGCTTGTGAGTGATGCCGTTCTCTGGCCACGTCTTGTTGGGGCCCCCCACCCTGGGTTGCTTGTGTTTGCGGTCGTGGCCTCGTGTCTGGCCGTCCCGGCGTGGGCGCAGACTCCAGCCGCGAGCCCCCGCGCCGAAACCAAGGCCGACACCAAGGCGGAAGCCGATGCCGATGCGGCCGCGGCAATGGAGCGTGCCCGGCGCATGGCCGACAACCCGCTTCGCCGCATCCAGGAAGCGTCGCGCACCCGAGCGCGTGGCGTGATCATCACGCCGCTGACCGCGCCCGCCCCCGAGGTGGCTGACGCGGGCTCGCTCCGGCGCACCGCCAGCCCG
>Ga0068872_10001585_pt1 | contig 18265 bp, 14 predicted proteins | sample NOAtaG_7_FD_66441 | JGI IMG/M metagenome (GOLD analysis project Ga0068872, IMG submission 66441) | Freshwater lake microbial communities from Lake Erie, under a cyanobacterial bloom - NOAA_Erie_Diel1S_2200h metaG | ecosystem: Environmental > Aquatic > Freshwater > Lake | place: USA: Ohio, Lake...
CCAGGAGTTCACGGTCTACCACGTGAACGTCGTCCGCGACGCGCCGGCGCGGGGCAGGACGCTCTTCCTCGTGCGCCTCGTCTGGTCGCGCGCCGGCATCCACGAGATCACCGACCACGTGCGCTACCACCTGCGCAACATCGTGACCACGGCGCATCTCCAGGTCGTGGGCCGGCTCGCAAGGCCGATCGGCGCGAAGCCCGTGGCGAGGAAAGCCGGCAGGAAGCCGGCGCGGCGCGCGCGGCAAGGCTAGCGACGCAGGCGACCGGCACGTGCTCCGGGGAACCATCCCCGTCAAGCCGTCTCCAGGGCGGGAATTCCGCGAATATCTGCCCTTGAGACGGTGTTTCCCGGTTTTCCCCCGCTCACCCGACCAGCGCCCGGATCCGCTCGAGCAATTCGTCCGGGTCGACCGGCTTCAGCAGGAAGCCGATGCCGGAGGAGCGCGCCGTCGCCTCGGCGGCGGACGAGGTGTCGCCGCTGAGGACGAGCGCGGGCATGTCGCGGCCGGCCGCCGCGCGCACCTGGCCGATGACGTCGAACCCGGTCTCGCGCCCGGCGAGGTGCAGGTCCGTGATCACGAGGTCGGGCGCGAGGCCGCGCGCCATCGCGTCCAGCGCGGCGCGTCCGTCGCCCACGGCCTCGATGGCGAGGCCGCGGCTCGACAGCCAGCGCCGCATCGCGTGGCGCAGCGCGGCGTCGTCCTCGACCAGCAGCACGTGCCGCCCCTCGGCGAAGGGCATCGCGCGTGCGCGCCGCGCGCGCTGCGGGGCGGCGCCTCGGGCGGCCGCGCCCGCGGGCAGGTCGACATGCACGCGCGTGCCGGCGCCCGGCTCGGATTCGATCGCGAGCTGCGCGCCGACCAGGCCGGCGAGCCGGCGCACGATGGAAAGCCCGAGGCCGAAGCCCTCCGCGGCCTGCCCGTCGCGCCGCGGCACGCGGTAGAAATCGTCCCACAGCCGCGGGATCTCCTCGGGCGGGACGCCGATGCCGGTATCCGCCACCGTCACGCGCACGCGCCCGTCGAGCGGCGCGGCCGAAAGCCGGACCTCGCCGCGCTCCGTGAACTTGAGCGCGTTGCCCAGGAGGTTGCGCAGGACCTGGGCGAGCAGGGCCGGGTCGGAGCGCACCGGCGGCGGCGCGGCGTCGACGGACAGGGCGAGGCCGCGGGCGACCGCGAGCGGCAGGAACTCGCGCTCGAGGGTGGCGAAGAGCGCGGCGAGGTCCATGTCCGCGACCCGCGCCCTGACCGCGCCCGTCTCCAGCTTGCTCATGTCGAGCAGCGCGTCGAGCAGCTCGCCCATCGTCGCGATCGCGCGCGCCTGGTGCTCGACCAGGTCGCGCAGCTCCCTGCCCTCGGCGAGTTCCCATAGCGTGCGGTTGAGCATGCGCAGGGTCTGGAGCGGCTGGCGCAGGTCATGGCTCGCCGTGGCGAGGAGCCGCGCATTCGCCTCGATGCCTCCGTCATCGGGCGCGACGTCGCTCAGGACGACGAGCGTCCGCTGGCCCGGGGGCTCCATCCGCCGCGCCTGCATGCCGACCGGGAACGCCGCGCCGCACTTGCGCCGACCCTGCAGGCGCCAGATCGGGTTCTCGACGTCGTTGCGCAGGGGCATGGCATCGCCGGGATCGAGGAGCGCGTCCAGCCGCATCCCGCGAATCTCGCCTTCCGCGTAGCCGAACATGCCGAGGGCCCGCGGGCTCGCCGACAGCACCGTCCCGTCGGCATCGACGACGAGGCTGGCCGCCCCGTCGTCGCGGTCGAGGCCATGCTCCCCGGAGTTGCTGCTGCTCATCCCGGCACGCGCTCCGTCGTTGTCGGAAGGTCCGCGTACCACCAGCCGGGCGCGTTGTCTCGCGGAATGGCCGGAAATGCGGCGCCGAGGGTGTCGATTGCCCTCCCCGTCGCCGCGCTGTCGCGCGGCGCCACCCCTCCCATCCGCGCTCGCGCGCGGACGGGTGGGGAGCCTGGGGGTGGGGTGATCGGCGCGCGCGGGGAAGGCGGGAACCTCGCTCCTCCCCCGGCCGCGCGATGGCGCGGATGGGGGAGGTGGCGCGCGCCGCAAGGTGCGCGACGGAGGGGGCACGCGCCTGTCGCCTGGCGCCCGGTCGATGCACGGCGCGAGGGCCGCGGCGGGGAGGCCCGGCGCGCGGCTTGCGGCGGCGGGCCGGGCAGTCTAACCCTTGCGGCCGAAGGCCGGGGCGGCGCCGTCGTGGCGCGCGCGGCAAGGGGAGCGACGCAGATGACCAGCAACGTGTTCCGGGGAACCATCCCCGCCCTCATGACGCCGTGCCGGCCGGACCGCAGCCCGGATTTCGACGCCCTGGCGCGGCGCGGACGCGCGCTGGTCGATGCGGGCATGTCGGCGGTGGTCTATTGCGGCTCGATGGGCGACTGGCCGCTGCTCACGGACGAGCAGCGCATGCAGGGCGTCGAGCGTCTGGTCGGCGCGGGCGTGCCCGTCATCGTCGGCACCGGGGCGCAGAACCCGGCGCGCGCCGCGGCGCTGGCCGCGCATGCGCGCAAGGCCGGGGCGCGCGGGCTGATGGTGATCCCGCGCGTGCTGTCGCGCGGCCCCTCCGCCGCGGCCCAGAAGGCGCATTTCGAGGCGATCCTCGAGGCCGGCGGCGAGCTGCCGGCGGTGATCTACAACAGCCCCTACTACGGCTACGAGACCAAGGCCGACCTGTTCTTCGCGCTGCGCGAGCGGCACCGCAACCTCGTCGGGTTCAAGGAGTTCGGCGGCGCGGCGGCGCTGCGCTACGCGGCCGAGCACATCACCAGCCGCGACGCGTCGCTGGCGCTGCTCGTGGGCGTGGACACGCAGGTCTTCCACGGCTTCGTGAACTGCGGCGCCGTGGGCGCGATCACCGGCATCGGCAACGTGCTGCCGCGCGAGGTGCTGCACCTCGTCGCGCTGTGCGAGGCCGCGGCGAAGGGCGACGCGACGGCGCGGCGCCGCGCGCGCGAGCTCGAGGAGGCGCTGGGCGTCCTGTCCTCCTACGACGAGGGCGCCGACCTCGTCCTGTTCTACAAGTACCTGCTGGTCCTCGAGGGGCACCACGAGTACGAGCTCAACTTCAACGCCACGGACGAGCTCTCGGCGAGCCAGAAGCGCTACGCCGAGGCGCAGCTCCGCCTCTTCAAGGACTGGTACGCCTCCTGGTCGAAGGCGAATTCCTGACGGCGCGGGGGGCGGCGTCGCGCCGCCCCCTTCCCGCCCGGACCGGAATCCCCTTGCCTGCCGGCGGCTGGCGCGTATAGTCCGCGCCAATAACGCCAAGGCCTCGTGGAAGGCCGGCGCTGCAAGAAAAAGAAAGCTGGCCGAGCGGCCGGCTTTTTTGTTTGCGCGCCGGCATTGCACCGGGGCCTGGGCGGCGGACGACCCGGGGCCACGCCCGCCCGGGCGCCGGGACCCCAGCCGGAGACAGTTCAAGGCGCATGGACCAACGCCAGGCGACACTCGAGACCCTGATCCAGCCGACCGTCGAGGGGCTGGGCTACGAGCTCGTGCGAGTCGTCGTCTCCGGCCGCCATCGCCCGACGCTGCAGGTGATGGCCGAGCGCGTCGACCGCGCCCCCATGACCGTCGAGGACTGCGAGGCGATCAGCCGCGCGATCTCCGCCAAGCTCGACGTCGAGGACCCGCTGCCCGAGGCCTACACGCTCGAGGTCAGCTCGCCCGGCATCGACCGCCCGCTGGTCAAGGCCGCCGACTACGCCCGCTTCGCCGGACATGTCGCGAAGATGGAGTGCCGCGAGCCGGTCGCCGGCCAGCGCCGCTTCACCGGCCGCATCCTGTCCGCCACCGAGACGACGCTCCTCCTCGCCACCGAGACCGGCGAGGTCGAGCTTCCCATCCCGTCCATCACCCGCGCCAAGCTCGTCCTCACGGACGAGCTGATCCGCGCGGCGCAGGCCGGGAAAGTCACGCACTGAGCCCAACCCCAAGGGACCTAGCCGCCATGGCCGAGACCAAGACCGCATACAACCGCATCGAGATGCTGCAGGCCGCCGACGTGGTCGCGCGCGAGAAGTCGATCGACCGCGAGCAGGTGCTCGAGGCGATGGAGATGGCGCTGCAGAAGGCGGCGAAGGCCAAGTACGGGCCGGAGCACGACATCCGCGCCACCATCGACCGCACGACCGGCGAGACGCAGCTCTTCCGCTACCGGCTGGTCGCCGACCCGGTGGAGAACGAGTTCACGCAGATCAGCCTCGAGGCGGCGCAGGACATCCATCCCGACGCCAAGGTCGGCGACTTCCTCACCGACGCGCTGCCGGCGATCGACCTCGGCCGCATCAACGCGCAGACCGCCAAGCAGGTGATCGTGCAGCGCGTGCGCGACGCCGAGCGCGAGCGCCAGTTCAACGAGTACAAGGACCGCGTGGGCGAGATCGTCAACGGCATCGTCAAGCGCGTGGAGTTCGGCAACGTCACCGTCGACCTCGGCCGCGCCGAGGCGGTGCTCCGCCGCGACGAGACGATCCCGCGCGAGACCTTCAAGGTCTCCGACCGCGTGCGCGCCTACATCTACGACGTGCGCAAGGAGGCCCGCGGGCCGCAGATCTTCCTGTCGCGCACCCATCCGCAGTTCGTCGCCAAGCTCTTCGCGCAGGAAGTGCCGGAGATCTACGACGGCATCATCGAGATCAAGTCGGTCGCGCGCGACCCCGGCAGCCGCGCCAAGATCGGCGTGGTGTCGAACGATTCCTCGATCGACCCGGTCGGCGCCTGCGTCGGCATGCGCGGCAGCCGCGTGCAGGCCGTCGTGCAGGAGATCCAGGGCGAGAAGATCGACATCATCCCGTGGTCGCCCGACACCGCGACCTTCGTCGTCAACGCGCTCGCGCCGGCCGAGGTCGCCAAGGTCGTGCTCGACGAGGACGACCACCGCATCGAGGTCGTGGTGCCGGACGAGCAGCTCTCGCTCGCGATCGGACGCCGCGGCCAGAACGTGCGCCTCGCCTCGATGCTGACGGGCTGGGCGATCGACATCCTGACCGAGGCCGAGGAATCCGAGCGCCGGCAGGAGGAGTTCCGCACCCGCTCCGCGCTCTTCGTCGAGGCGCTGGACGTCGACGACGTCATCGCCGGCCTGCTGGTGACCGAGGGCTTCACGCGCGTGGAGGAGGTCGCCTCCGTCGCGGTCGAGGACCTCGGCGCGATCGAGGGCTTCGACGACGCGATCGCCGAGGAGCTGCAGGCCCGCGCCACGGCCTGGGTCGAGAAGCGCGACGCGGAATACGACGCGAAGCGCCGCGAGCTCGGCGTGGGCGACGACGTCGCCGCGATCGAGGGCCTGACCCCGGGGATGCTGGTGGCGCTCGGCGAGAAGGGCGTGAAGACGCTCGACGACCTGGGCGACCTCGCCGGCGACGAGCTGGTGGAGATCCTGGGCGCCGGCGAGATGGACGCCGACACCGCCAACGCGATCATCATGAAGGCGCGCGAGCACTGGTTCGCCGAAGAGGGGAAGAACTGAACGCGATGACGCAGCTCGCCGAAGCGCTGGACGACGCGACGCCGATGGCCGAGGGCGAGCGCCGCTGCCTCGCCACCGGCGAGGTGCGCCCGCGCGAGGCGATGCTGCGCTTCGTGGCCGCGCCCGACCCCGAGCTGGGCCTGGTCCCCGACATCGCCGGGACCCTGCCGGGCCGCGGCCTGTGGACCAGCGCGACGCGCGCGGCGGTCGCCACCGCGGTCGAGCGCAACGCGTTCTCCCGCGCCGCGCGCCAGAAGCTGCGCGTCGCGCCGGACCTCGCCGACCGCGTCGAGGCGGCGCTGGCGCGGCGCATCGTCGACTGGCTCGGCCTCGCGCGGCGCGCGGGCGCGGCGGTCGCCGGCTTCGAGAAGACGCGCGCGGCGCTGGGCCGCGGCACGCTCGTGGCGATCGTCTCCGCCGCCGACGCAAGCCCCTCCGAGGACGCGCGCCTCGCCGGGCCCGACATCCCGCGCCTGGCGCTGCTCACGCGCGACGAGCTCGGCCAGGCCTTCGGGCGCGACGTCCTCGTCCACGCGGGCATCGTCGACCGGGGCTGGGCCGCGCGCCTCGCCGCCGAGCATGCCCGCCTCGCCGGATTCCGCGGCCCCGCCGCGACTGCCCACTGATCCACCGAAACCGAAGAACACAGACCCGATCGGACCGACGATGACCGACAGCAAGGAACCCGACAGCAAGAAGCGCCTTGGCCTCGCCAGGCCAGGCACGCGCCTGGAGCTGCGTGGCGGCGCCGGCGATGCCGGCCAGGTGCGCCAGAGCTTCCCGCACGGGCGCACCAAGACCGTGCAGGTCGAGGTGAAGAAGAAGCGCATCATCCCGGCCGCCACGCCCGCGGCGCGGGTCGAGCCGCCTGCCGCGCCCGCGCCGGCACCAGCGCCGACCCCAGCACCGGCACCGACGCCAGCACCGGCACCGGTCGCAGCGGCCCCCGCGGCCGCGCCCGTCGCCGCGCCCGCGCCCGCGCCAGCAGCTCCCGCGCCGGCACCGGCCCCCGCGCCAGCCGCCCCGGCCCCCGTCGCAGCGGCGCCCGCGCCGCGGCCCGTCGCGCCGGCGCCCTCCGGGCCCATCCCGCCGCCGCGCCCCGTCATGCCGGGCAAGCCCGCCGTGCTGCGCGTCCTCACCGAGGAGGAGCGCGCCGCGCGCCAGCGCGCGCTCAAGACGCAGCAGCAGCAGCAGCGCGTCGAGGAACTCCGCCGCCGCGAGGACACCGAGTCCTCGCGCGCCGCCGACGAGGAGGCGCGCCGCCGCGCCGAGGACGAGGCGCGCCGCCGGGCCGAGGACGAGGACCGCCAGCGGGTCGAGGCCGCGCTGCGCGCCAAGGCCGAGGACGAGAAGCGCAAGGCCGAGGAAGAGGCGCGCCGCAAGCAGACCGAGGAGGACGCGCAGCGCCGCAGGACGGCCGACGCGACCGCCAAGGCCGCCGTCGCCAAGCTCGGCACCGCGGGCGCCCCCCCGGCCGAGGAGGAGGACGACAAGCCGCGTCCGCGCCGCCCGGGCATGCCGGTCATCCCGCCGCGCAAGCCGACGCTCGGCCTCAAGCGCACCGACGACAAGCGCCGCCCGATGGGCAAGGTGTCCCTGCAGCAGGCGCTGTCCGACGACAACCAGTTCCGCGCCCGCTCGCTCGCCGCGATCAAGCGGCGCGCCGCCAAGGACCGCCAGGGCATGTCCGGCGGCGGCCTGGCGCAGGCCAAGATCGTGCGCGAGGTCGTCATCCCCGAGGCGATCACGGTGCAGGAGCTCGCCAACCGCATGGCCGAGCGCGGCGCCGACGTCGTGAAGACGCTCATGAAGATGGGCGTCATGGCGACCATCAACCAGACGATCGACGCCGACACGGCGGAGATCGTGGTCGGCGAGTTCGGCCACAAGTTCAAGCGCGTCGCGGAGTCCGACGTCGAGATCGGCATCGGCATGGGAGACGACAGCGACGACGCGGCGCTGCCGCGCGCGCCCGTCGTGACGATCATGGGCCATGTCGACCACGGCAAGACGTCGCTGCTCGACGCGCTGCGCCAGACCGACGTCGCCGCGCACGAGGCCGGCGGCATCACGCAGCACATCGGCGCCTACCAGATCGAGACCAAGGCCGGCCGGCGCATCACCTTCCTCGACACGCCCGGCCACGAGGCCTTCACCGCGATGCGCGCGCGCGGCGCCTCGGTCACGGACATCGTCGTCCTGGTCGTGGCCGCCGACGACGGCATCCAGCCGCAGACGATCGAGGCGATCAGCCACGCCAAGGCGGCCGAGGTGCCGCTGATCGTGGCGATCAACAAGATCGACAAGCCCGGCGGCAACCCGGACAAGGTCCGCCTCGACCTGCTGCAGCACGACGTCGCGCTCGAGGGCTATGGCGGCGACGTGCTCGCCGTCGAGGTCTCGGCGCTCAAGAAGACCAACCTCGACAAGCTCGAGGACGCGATCCTGCTCCAGGCCGAGGTGCTCGACCTCAAGGCCAACCCGGAGCGCGCCGCCGCCGGCGCCGTCGTCGAGGCGAAGCTCGACCGCGGCCGCGGCGTCGTCGCCACCGCGCTGGTGCAGAAGGGCACGCTGCGCGTCGGCGACATCGTCGTCGCCGGCTCCGAGTGGGGCAAGGTGCGCGCGCTGGTCGACCACAACGGCGCGCCGGTCCGCGAGGCCGGCCCGTCGATGCCGGTCGAGGTGCTCGGCCTCGACGGCACGCCGTCCGCGGGCGACGACTTCGCGGTCGTCGAGTCCGAAGCGCGCGCGAGAGAGATCACGTCCTTCCGCCAGAAGCGCGCGCGCGACGCGCGCGCCGCGGCGATGGGGCGCGGCACGCTCGCCGACATGTTCTCGCGCATCCAGGAAGGCGCGGCGAAGGAACTGGGCGTCGTCGTCAAGGCGGACGTGCAGGGCTCGGTGGAGGCGATCGCCGCCTCGATCGGCAAGCTCGGCACCGACGAGGTGAAGACGCGCATGCTGCACGGCGCGGTCGGCGCGATCACCGAGGGCGACGTCGCGCTGTCCAAGGCGTCGAACGGCATCATCGTGGGCTTCAACGTGCGCGCGACGGCGCAGGCCCGCGACATCGCCAAGCGCGACGGCGTCGAGATCCGCTACTACTCGATCATCTACAACATCATCGACGACATAAAGGCCGCGCTCAGCGGCATGCTGGCCCCGACGCTGCGCGAGAAGTTCCTCGGCAACGCCGAGATCCGGCAGGTCTTCGACGTGTCCAGGTCCGGCAAGGTCGCCGGCTGCATGGTCACCGAGGGCATGGTCAAGCGCGGCGCCAAGGTGCGCCTGCTGCGCGACAACGTCGTCATCCACGAAGGCACGCTCAAGACGCTGCGCCGCTTCAAGGACGAGGTCCGCGAGGTCCAGTCCGGCTACGAGTGCGGCATGGCGTTCGAGAACTACCAGGACATCCGTCCCGGCGACGTGATCGAGGCCTTCGAGATCGAGGAAGTGGCGCGCGCGCTGTGACGCCAGGCGGCCCCGGCAGGCCGGGCGGCCCGAGGCCGCCCTCGACGCGCCAGCTGCGCGCGGGCGAGCTCGTCCGCCGCGCGCTGGTCGAGGCGCTGGCGGAGGGGCACCTGCGCGACCCGGCGCTGTCCGGCGCCAGCATCACGGTCAGCGAGGTGCGCGCCTCGCCCGACCTCAAGCACGCCTCGGCCTTCGTGCTGCCGCTGGGCGGCGGCGACGCGAAGGAGATCGTCGCGGCGCTGCGCCGCGCGCGCGGCTTCCTGCGCTCCGAGGTCGCGCGGCGGGTCGAGCTGCGCCACGCGCCGGAGCTGCATTTCGAGCTCGACCGGTCCTTCGACGAGGGCGCGCGGCTCGAGGCGCTGCTGCGCTCCGGGGCCGTGAAGCGCGACCTCGGCTGAGGCCGCGCGCGCGATGAAGCGCCGCGGCGACAGGCTCGACGGGTTCCTGGTCCTCGACAAGCCGGTCGGCCCGACCTCGACCCAGGCGCTGGGCCGCGCGCGCCGCGCCCTGGGCGCCGCCAAGGCCGGGCATTGCGGCACGCTCGACCCGCTGGCCTCCGGCGTCCTGGTCATCGCCTTCGGCGAGGCGACCAAGCTGGTCGACCACGTCATGGACGGGGCGAAGCGCTACGCCTTCGAGGTCGCCTGGGGCGAGGAGCGCAGCACCGACGACCTGGAGGGCGAGGTCGTCGCGCGCTCGGACACCCGCCCGGACCACGCCGCGATCCTGGCCGCGCTGCCGGCCTTCCTCGGCGAGATCGAGCAGGTCCCGCCGCCCTATTCGGCCATCAAGCAGGACGGCGTGCCGGCCTATCGTCGCGCCCGGGCGGGCGAGGACTTCTCCCTGCCGGCACGGCGGGTACGCATCGATGCCCTTGAACTGGTTGACATGATCTCGCCCGACCGCGCGCGCTTCGAGGTCGCCTGCGGCAAGGGGACCTATGTCCGCTCGCTCGGCCGCGACCTCGCGCGGCGGCTGGGAACGCGCGGCCACCTCGTGGCGTTGAGGCGGCTGGAGGTCGGGCCCTTCGACCTGTCCCGGGGGATTTCTCTGGAAACCCTGGAGGCCCCGGGCTACAAGCCCCGCGCTCACCTGCTACCGGTCGAGACCGCGCTGGACGACATCCCGGCGCTGGCCGTGACCGGGGCCGAGGCCGATGCCGTCAGGCACGGCCGGGCCGTGCAGCTGCCGCGCGCAGCCCTCCAGCTGTCCGCCCTGCCCCCGGGCCGCGTCGTCGCGGTCCTCGAGGCCGGGACCCTCGTCGCGCTCGCGCGCATCGAGGACGGGCAGGCGAGGCCACTGCGCGTGTTCAACCGCAACACCTGAAGGAGGCTCTGGCGATGTCGATCACCCCGGAACGCAAGAACGAGATCGTGAAGCTCTACGCCCAGAAGGAGGGCGACACCGGTTCTCCGGAAGTGCAGGTCGCCCTGCTCTCCGAGCGCATCAAGAACCTGAGCGAGCATCTCGGCACCCATGCCAAGGATTTCCACTCGCGCCGCGGCCTGCTGATGATGGTCGGCCAGCGGCGCCGGCTTCTCGACTACCTGAAGCGCGTCGACGTGACGCGCTACGAGAAGCTCGTCGACCGGCTCGAGCTGCGCCGCTGAGGCGCGCGAAGGCCGGCAACGGGGCGGCATGCGCCGCGCGCGAAGGATCGGAAAAGTCGACAGCCTCGCGCGCTTCCGCCCCGCAGCACACGGCCCGAGGGGGACCTGCCTACGCCCCCGCGGGCCCAGTCCGATGAAGTCTGTCGCTGATCGAGGCGAAGGGTCCCAGGGCGCCATCCGGGCGCCCGTCCTTCGCCGCGCGCGCGTGAAGGCACGTCGCGCGTCCCGTCCGTAGGTCGGAAGGAACCAAACATGTTCGACATCTATCGCAAGGAACTGGTCTGGGGCGGGCGCAAGCTCGTGCTCGAGACCGGCAAGATCGCCCGCCAGGCCGACGGCGCCGTCGTCGCGCGCTACGGCGACACGGTCGTGCTCGCCACGGTCGTCTATGCCAAGGCCCCGAAGCCCGGCATCGACTTCTTCCCGCTCACCGTGCACTACCAGGAGAAGACCTTCGCCGCGGGCAAGATCCCCGGCGGCTTCTTCAAGCGCGAGGGCCGCCCGACGGAGAAGGAGGTCCTGACCTCCCGCCTGATCGACCGCCCGATCCGCCCGCTCTTCGCCGACGGCTTCCGCAACGAGGTGCAGGTGATCTGCACCGTGCTGAGCCACGACCTCGAGAACGACCCCGACGTCGTCGCGATGGTCGCGGCCTCGGCCGCGCTCACCATCTCCGGCGTGCCCTTCCTGGGCCCGATCGGCGCGGCGCGCGTCGGCTACATCGACGGCGAGTACAAGCTCAACCCGCAGATGGACGAGGCGTCCTCCTCGTCGCTCGACCTCGTGGTCGCCGGCACGCAGGACGGCGTCCTGATGGTCGAGTCCGAGGCCAAGGAGCTCTCGGAGGAGGTCATGCTCGGCGCGGTCATGTTCGGCCACCGCGAGTTCCAGCCGGTGATCGACGCGATCATCAGCCTCGCCGAGCGCTGCGCCAAGGAGCCGTTCCAGGTCCCCGCCCCGGCCCCCGAGGTCGCGAGCGTGACCGCGGCGCTGAAGGCGGCGCTGCGCGGCGAGCTGGCCCAGGCCTATCGCATCGTCGCCAAGGGCGAGCGCCATGACGCCGTCGGCGCGGTGAAGAAGAAGGCGCTGGCGATGTCCGCGGACAAGCCCGCCGAGCTCGCGGTCGTCCCGGGCGTGTTCAAGGAGCTGGAGGCGGAGATCGTCCGCCTCAACATCCTCGAGACCGGCCGGCGCATCGACGGGCGCGACACGCGCACCGTCCGCCCGATCGTGACCGAGGTCGGCATCCTGCCGCGCGCCCATGGCTCGGCGCTGTTCACCCGCGGCGAGACCCAGGCGCTGGTGACGGCGACGCTGGGCACCGGCGACGACGAGCAGATCATCGACGCGCTCGAGGGCGAGTACCGCGAGCACTTCCTGCTCCACTACAACTTCCCTCCGTACTCGGTCGGCGAGACCGGGCGCATGGGCTCCCCGGGCCGCCGCGAGGTCGGGCACGGCAAGCTCGCCTGGCGCGCGGTGCACCCGCTGCTCCCGGCGAAGGACAAGTTCCCGTACACGCTGCGCGTCGTGTCCGAGATCACCGAGTCCAACGGCTCGTCCTCGATGGCCACGGTCTGCGGCTCGTCGCTGGCGCTGATGGACGCGGGCGTGCCGCTGGCGCGCCCCGTGGCCGGCATCGCCATGGGCCTCATCAAGGAGGACCAGGGCGTCGCGGTGCTCTCCGACATCCTCGGCGACGAGGACCATCTCGGCGACATGGACTTCAAGGTCGCCGGCACCGAGGTCGGCGTGACCTCGCTGCAGATGGACCTCAAGATCACCTCGATCAACGAGGCGATCATGAAGACCGCGCTGGGCCAGGCGCGCGACGGCCGCCTGCACATCCTCGGCGAGATGGCCAAGGGCCTGGCGGAGGCGCGCGGCGAGGTCAGCCGCAACGCGCCGCGGATCACGACCTTCACGATCCCGAAGGAGAAGATCCGCGAGGTCATCGGGACCGGCGGCAAGGTGATCCGCGAGATCACCGAGGTCACCGGCTGCAAGATCGACATCGAGGACGACGGCACGATCAAGGTCGCCTCGGCCGACGGCGAGAAGGCGAAGCAGGCGATCGACTGGATCAAGGGCATCGTCGCCGAGCCGGAGATGGGCGCGATCTACACCGGCAAGGTCGTCAAGACGATGGACTTCGGCGCCTTCGTCAACTTCATGGGCAGCCGCGACGGCCTCGTCCACATCTCGGAGCTGGCCCCGCGCCGCGTCGAGAAGACGACCGACGTCGTGAAGATCGGCGACCAGGTGAAGGTGAAGCTCATCGGCTTCGACGACCGCGGCAAGGTCAAGCTGTCGATGAAGCGCGTCGACCAGGCGACCGGCGAGGACATCTCGGCGCAGTTCGACAAGCCGCGCGAGCCGCGCGAGCCGAGGTCGGACTCGTCGGCGGACTGAGCGCCGGGTCCTCGCGAGGGGAATGGCCGCGGGGCCGGGGCGAAAGCCCCGGCCCCGTTTCCATTTGGCGGCGACTGAGGCAGCATCCCCGTCCCATGGCACGCATCCCCCACCGCTACGCGCATGTCGTCACGGCGCTGCTCCTGTCCGGCCTCATGTCCTGCATGGTCTCCGGCATCTCGACGCTGCGCTCGATCGGCTTCGCCGACATCCTCCTCGCCAAGTGGATGACGAACTGGGCCTGGTCGTGGAGCGTCGCCTTCCCCGCCGTCCTGGTCGTGCTGCCGGTCGTGCGCGCGATCGTCGCGCGCATCGTCGCGCCCCCGCCCGCGAGGCCGAGCCCATGAACCCGATCTTCGCCGGGCTGCCGGTCAGCATCTTCGAGGAGATGTCGGCGCTGGCGCGCGAGCACCAGGCCATCAACCTGGGCCAGGGCTTCCCCGACGACCCAGGCCCCGAGGACGTGCGCCGCAAGGCCGCCGAGGCCGTCGTCTCCGGCTGGAACCAGTACCCGCCGATGCTCGGCCTGCCCGAGCTGCGCCAGGCCGTCGCGCGCCACTACCTCGACCACCAGGGGCTCGAGGTCGATGCGGCGAGCGAGGTGATGGTGACGTCCGGCGCCACCGAGGCGCTGGCCGGCGCGCTGCTGGCGCTGGTCGAGCCCGGCGACGAGGTCGTGCTCTTCGAGCCCGCCTACGACGCCTACCTGCCGCTGGTGCGCCGCGCCGGCGGCGTGCCGCGCTTCGTCAAGCTCGCGCCGCCGGACTGGCGCTTCACCGCCGCGCAGCTCGCCGAGGCGATCACGCCGCGCACGCGCGTGGTGCTGCTCAACAACCCGCAGAACCCCTCGGGCGCGGTCTACGGGCCGGCCGAGCTCCAGCTCCTCGCCGACGCGACCGCCGGCACGCGCGCGATCGTCGTCGCCGACGAGGTCTGGGAGCACGTGGTCTTCGACGGCCGGCGCCACACCTCGGTGCTCGCCATCCCCGACCTGCGCGCGCGCAGCGTCAAGATCGGCTCGGCGGGCAAGATCTTCTGCCTGACCGGCTGGAAGGTCGGCTTCGTCGTCGCCGCGCCCGAGCTGCTCAAGGTCCTCGCCAAGGCGCACCAGTACATCACCTTCACCACGCCGCCGAACCTGCAGGCCGCCGTCGCCTACGGGCTCGGCAAGCCGGCCGCGCATTTCGACGCGATGCGCGGCGACCTGCAGGCGCGGCGCGACCGCCTGGCGCGGAGCCTGGGCGCGGCGGGGCTCGCCGCGCTGCCGACGGAGGGCACGTATTTCCTGAACGTCGACCTGGCGCCGATGGGGCTGCGCGACGACGCCGCGTTCTGCCGCCGCCTGGTGGCGGAGGCCGGCGTCGCGGCGATCCCCGTCTCGGCCTTCTATGCCGACGCGAGCATGCGCAGCGTGGTGCGCTTCTGCTTCGCGAAGAACGACGCCACGCTCGACGGCGCGGCCGCGCGGCTGGCCGAGGCCGCGCCGCGCCTCGCGCGCTGAGCGCCGGGCGCCGGGCGCGCGCTCAGTTCTTCAGGCAGTAGTCGCCGCTGGTGTGGTAGCCCGACGGGCAGGAGCCGGCCTTGGGCACCGCGGGCTTCGCGTTCGCGCTGCTCGCGAGGCAGTAGTCGCCGCTGGTGTGGTAGCCCGACGGGCAGGAGCCGGTCTTGGGCACGGCGGGACGCGCATTCGCCGAGGACGGCGTGCAGTAGTTGCCGCTGGTGTGGTAGCCCGACGGGCAGGACCCCGACTTGGGCAGCGGAACCTGCGCCGCGGCGAGGCCGGCGGCCAGCGCCAGGGCGATCGCGGCCAGCGCCGCGGTGGCATGCTTCGACGTCATCAGGTCCCTCCTTCGCTTGCCCGGTCCAACGCGCCGGGCTCCCCGGCAATTCCCGGCCTCGCGCCTCAGCGGTAGTTGCCGCCGCGCTTCGCGGTCCTCGCCGCCTTGCCCTTGCCGCGGGCGGGCTTGCGCGCGCCGCCGCGACCCTTCCCTCCGCCCGCGCCTGCGAGGATCGAGAGCATGCCCTCGCCATTCGCGCGCCAGGCGGCGTTGAGGATCGTGACGTCCCAGCCGATGCAGAAATGCCGCACGCCCATCTCGAGGAAGCGCGCGGCCTGCGACGGCTCGGAGATCTCCGCGCGCGGATGGATGCCGCGGGCGAGCGCGGCCTCGATGGTCCGGCGCTCGGCGGCGCGCACCTCGGGGTGGCTCCAGTCGCCGGTGCGCCCGATGCTCATCGCGTAGTCGGCCGGGCCGAACTGGACCATGTCGATGCCGGGGACGGAGAGGATCGCCTCGATGTCCTCCACGCACTGGCGCTTCTCGACCATGATCGCGACCACCACGTCGTCCAGCGCCTTGACGAAGGCAGGCGAGCCCGCGTCGCGCATCGTGCCGACGTCGCGGCGCATGCCGACGCCGTGCAGGCCGCCGGAGCGCGGTTCCTCGGCGCGCACGGCGCGCACGCAGGCGCGCGCGTCCTCGACCGTGCGCACGTCGGCGAAGAGCGCGGACTGGAAGCCCGAGCCGATCGAGCGCATCGCCTGGTGCGTCCACTGCGTCTGCTCGTGCTTCATCATCCCGCCCAGGCCCGCGAGCTCCAGCGCGCGGCCCAGGTTGTCCAGGTCGTGCAGGTCGAAGGGCGCGTACTCGGCCGTGAACTCGACATAGTCGTAGTGGCCGGACTGCCCGATCAGCTCGACCAGCGTCGGCCAGCAGGACAGCAGGTGGGTGCCCAGCGTCGGCTCCCCGGCGTCGAGCTTCTCGCGCAGCCTGTTGCGTCGCATGGCGGCCTCCTCCCCTTGCAGGACGCGCATCCTCGCATGGGCGCCGGCGGTCCCGCCATGCGCGCCGCGCGCGGCCACCGGTGCGCGGCACGGGATTGTGCGGCGGCGCGCCCCGTCGCAGCATGCGACCCGCTGCAGACGGGAGACGGCCATGGAAAGCTTCGACATCGCGGTCATCGGCGCGGGCATCGCCGGCGCATCGGCGGCCTGGGCGATGGCCGCGCGGCACAGGGTCGTGCTGCTCGAGCGCGAGGCGCAGGCCGGCTACCACACCTCGGGCCGCTCGGCGGCGCTCTTCTCCGAGACCTATGGCAACGCGACGGTGCGCGGACTCTCCGTCGCCAGCCGCGACTTCCTCATGTCGCCGCCCGAGGGGTTCTCGGAGCACGCGCTGCTCGCGCCACGCGGCGTGATGTTCGTCGGCACCGAGGGCCAGCAGGCGCTGCTCGCCGGCATCGCCGAGGAGGGCGCGCGCCTCGTGCCGAGCGTGCGCGAGATCCCCGTGGCGGAGGCGCTGGCGCGCGTGCCGTCGCTGCGCCGCGACTGGGTGCGCGGCGCGGTCGTCGAGCCCGACGCGATGGACATCGACACGAACGCGATGCTCGCGGGGTTCCTGCGCGCGCTCAGGCAGCGCGGCGGGCAGGTACGCATGGAGGCCGAGCTGCTCGCCCTCGCCCATGACGGCGAGGCCTGGCGGCTGGAGACGCGCGCGGGCGCGATCCGCGCGCCGGTGGTCGTGGATGCCGGCGGCGCGTGGTGCGACGCGATCGGCGCGATGGCCGGCGCGCGGCCCATCGGCCTCGTGCCGAAGCGGCGCACGGCCTTCCTCGTCGAACCGCCGCCGGGCATTGGCGCGGAGGCCTGGCCCTCCGTCATCGCGGCCGACGAGAGCTTCTACTTCAAGCCCGATGCCGGGAAGCTGCTCTGCTCGCCCGCCGACGAGACGCCGAGCGAGCCCTGCGACGCGCAGCCCGACGAGCTCGACGTCGCCATCGCCGTCGACCGCATCCAGCAGGCCGCCGACATCCCGGTCGCGCGCATCGCCCATCGCTGGGCGGGGCTGCGCAGCTTCGTCGCCGACAAGACGCCGGTGGCCGGCTACGACCCCGTCGTGCCGGGCTTCTTCTGGCTCGCGGGCCAGGGCGGCTACGGCTTCCAGACGACGCCGGCCATGGCGCTGTGCGCGGCCGCGCTGGTGGATCGCCGCGCGCTGCCCGCCGCGATCGCCGATCGCGGCGTGTCCGAGGCCGCGCTGTCGCCGGCGCGCTTCAGCGGGGCTTGAAGCGACCGCAAGACAAACTGGTTTGAGCGCGCGGGGCCCGCGCCCGCATCCTCCGGCTGCATTCCTGGAGGAGCCGGCCGATGCGCAAGGTCCATGTCATCCACGAGAACGACGCCTGGGTCGACCCGCTGCGCGCGCAATTCGCGCGGCTGGGGACGCCCTTCGAGGAGCTGTTCCTCGACCGCGGCCTGCTCGACCTGACGCGCCCGCCGCCGGAGGGCGTGTTCTACAACCGCATGAGCGCGTCCTCGCACACGCGCGGCCATCGCTACGCGCCGGAATACGCGGCCGCCGTGCTCGAATGGCTCGCACGCCACGGCCGCACCGTGGTGAACGGGCGGCGCGCGCTGGCGCTCGAGGTCAGCAAGGTCGCGCAGTACCAGGCGCTGGCCAGGTTCGGCGTGCGCACGCCGGACACGATCGCCGCGATCGGCCCCGAGCACATCGCCGAGGCGGCGGAGCGCCTCGGCTTCCCCGTGATCCTCAAGCACAACCGCGCCGGCAAGGGCCTGGGCGTCAAGCTGGTGCTGGGCGCCGAGGGCCTTGCCCAGCACCTCGCCGACCCGTCGGTCGAGCAGCCGGTCGACGGGATCTGGCTGGTGCAACGCTACATCCGCGCGCCCGAGCCCTTCATCACGCGCGTCGAGTTCGTCGGCGGGCGCTTCCTCTACGCGGTGCGCGTCGACACCTCGCAGGGCTTCGAGCTCTGCCCCGCGGACCAGTGCCAGGCGGAGGCGGGCGCGGCCTGCCCGGCCGTGGCGCCGGGCGCGCGCTTCGGCATCGTCGAGGGATTCTCGAGCCCGCTGGTCGCGCGCTACGAGGCCTTCCTCGCCGCCAACGAGATCGGCGTGGCGGGCATCGAGTTCATCGTCGACGGCGAGGGCAATGCCTTCACCTACGACGTCAACACGAACACCAACTACAACCCCGAGGCCGAGGCGCGCGCCGGGCGCTCGGGCATGGGCGCGATCGCGCGCCACCTCGACGACCTGCTCCACGCCACCCGCCACGACGCGCCCTGCCCCGCCATCGCCGCGGAGTAGCGCCGCCCGCTCCCGGCTCGATTGCCCTCCCCGTCGCCGCGCTGGCGCGCGGCGCCACCCCTCCCATCCGCGCTCCGCGCGGACGGGAGGGGAGCCATGGGGAGGGGCCATCCGCGCTCCGCGCGGACGGGAGGGGAGCCATGGGGAGGGGCCATCCGCGCTCCGCGCGGACGGG
>Ga0068872_10001586_pt1 | contig 18259 bp, 12 predicted proteins | sample NOAtaG_7_FD_66441 | JGI IMG/M metagenome (GOLD analysis project Ga0068872, IMG submission 66441) | Freshwater lake microbial communities from Lake Erie, under a cyanobacterial bloom - NOAA_Erie_Diel1S_2200h metaG | ecosystem: Environmental > Aquatic > Freshwater > Lake | place: USA: Ohio, Lake...
CTGGGGATTCACCTGTCGATCGTCTCGGCACTCATGTTGGCGACGGTTGCATGGGCAGTTGGCGGCTTGTTGCCCACCGATGACCCGCACGATGAAGAAGTCGTGCGGCCCGATGGCCGAGGACGAACTGCCTTGGCCGTGACCGTGGCAATTGGTTCCATGGGTCTGGCGCTGGCGGTCATCGAATCTCTGCCGAACGAGTGGAGTTCGATCGTGCTGAACGACGTGTTCGACGCAGGACGTTGGAAGGCTGCAGGCACCGCGGTGTTCGCTGCCCTCATGTTGGCCGGGCGACTCAGCGGTGACCATGTGGTCATCCGTCTGGGCAGCCGGCGCACCTTCATTGCGGGAGTGTGGGTGTGCCTTTTCTCCGCCGTGCTGTTGGCGATTGCCCCGGTGACGGCAGTGGCATTCGTTGCCTACGCCGGATGGGGTCTGGGTGTCAGCGTGCTGTTTCCGCAGTTGTATGAACTCGCCGCCAAACTGCCGGGTCTCAGCGCAGCACACGGGTTGGGGGCGATGACCTTCGGACAAAGGCTGGGTTTCCTCGTGGCATCAGGTTCGGTCGGCGCGCTTGCCGACCTCACCAACTTCCGCGTGACGTTGTTCGGTCTGACCGCACTCGCCACGCTGATCGTCTTCGTGGCGCGACGCCGCACTTCGGTCAACATGCACTGAGGCGGTTCTTCAGCCTTCGGTGTTCCAGAAGTCGATGAGTCGTTGCGCGGCGGTTGCCGGGTCTTCGATCATCCACCAGTGACCACGATCGGCCAGTTCGATCGTCATGGCCTTCAGTGAGTGGGCAACTTCGCGCGCCATGTCAGGCGTGCCCGGATAGGTGTCGGCAGTGGGGATGATGACTGCACCACGAGGGAGTGACTTCGTGGCGAGCACCGCACCGAGGTCGCGCATCGCGGGCTGCACGGCTGATCGATAGAGGTGAAGGATGCAGCGACCCATGTCGGGGTTCACGTGGGTTGCGACTTCGTGTGCGATGTCACCCGTCATGCCGAGGCTCTCGAGAACGCCGGCCAGATCAGCCTTGTCCATGTGCGTGAACATGCCGATCGCTTCCTCGCCGACTCCCGCCGTCTGCCATGCCTGCGCCGCGTCGTGCCACACGTAGTCGCGGTGCAAGAGTCCGCCGCAATCGGCAGCCCAAGTACGGAACAGGTCGGGCCGTCGCGCGATCGCGCCGTACACATGGCCGGCACCCCAGTCGTGGCCGACGATGTCGACCGGGGATTCGAAGCGCTCGATTTCCGAGATCAGCCACTCGGCGTACTCGCTCTGCGTCGCCGACCAACCGTCGGGACTGGGCGTGCCGAAGCCGGGCGGCGAGAGCAGAACGATGTCGGCGACTCCCCTCGCATTCAGCTCGGCACCGAGTGGTTGCCAGATTGCCGATGTCTCGGGATTGCCGTGGACGAACACCTTGATCACGTGGTTTGCTCCCTTACGCGGCTTCCCCGCGATGAACTGCGCTGTCGAGCTGAATCCGTCGGCTCATCACCGAAGGCGACGCCACCCTCCCCGTAGCGGTCGTCAGATGATTGTCCGCTCGATGTTGTATGCGACATGCACCTGACGCTATGCGATCTCTCGAAAGGTGTGACCGAATAGGGTCAAGCCGTGCAAACCGAAGTACCGCAATTCATTCGCAAAATGTCGCGGTTGCTCTTCGGAAAGCCTTCGGACTGGCGCCTCGAGCGACCGGCACCACCCTCGCCTCCCCGACCCGGCACTCACTGGCTGGGTCCGATCTTCGCAATCGCGACGATGGCGGTCGGCTGGTTGGCATTCAAGGACGCTCGAGGCGACGGCAACGTTCCATTTTCCTTATTCATCGGATCGGTCTCGATTCTCTTGATGACGTGGAGCAATCTGCTCTCGACGCGGCTGTCGATACTAGAAGCGTTGTTTGGTGGTCTCGATCGCGTGTACCGCTGGCACCGCTGGTTTGGCGCACTGGCCGTGGGTGCGATGTGGTTGCACACCCAGAACGTCGATGACGTCAAAGGAATTCGTGGCGCATCGCGCGACGTTGCCGACGCGGCCGAGGAGCTGGCAGAAACCTCGACAAATTTTCTCTATGCACTTGTCGCGATCAGCTTCCTGCGTTGGATTCCTACCCGCTGGTGGCGGCTCACCCACAAATTGTTGATCATTCCCTACTTGATCGCATGCTGGCACTTCTACACCGCAACGAAGCCGTATGCGAACGATTCGGGTTGGGGGCGTTGGTTCCTCGTGTTCATGTTGGCAGGTGTCGCAGCCTGGCTCTATCGCGTGGTGTGGCGCGACGTGATTCGTCGCGGACTTCCGCACCGGGTCTCGCGAGTCGACCGCACGGACGACATGTTGACGGTGGAACTCAAACCTCTCGGGCGCCCGATGCGCTACTCGGCCGGCCAGTTCGCATTCCTGAAGTTCTCGTCACCCGGCATGAGCGAGCCGCATCCGTTCACGATCGCATCTTCGCCGGACGAGCCGTTTCTGCGGTTCATGATCAAGGATTTGGGCGACTGGACTTCACAGTTGGTGAACGTCGTTGCGGTCGGCCAGCAAGTGATTGTCGAGGGCCCCTATGGCCGACTCGACCCGCTGCCCTCACACGATGTCGATCAGGTTCTGTGGATTGCTGGCGGCGTCGGCATTACGCCATTTTTCGGCACAGCGATTGCGCGCCAACCAGACAACGGGCCCATTCCCCACCTTTTCTATTGCGTGAAGTCACGTCGCGAGGCCCCCGGCCTTGCCGAGCTCGAGCGCGCCGATCGCGAGAGTCGCATCGTTCTGCACCTGCATGAATCGAGTGAAGGTCGGCGACTGGGTGCTGCCGACCTCGAACGGACCTTCGGCTCGAACGGCCTGCGCCGGGCACACATCGTCATGTGCGGACCCACTTCATTGATGAAGTCGATGCGTCGCGCAGTGCGCGAGCTTGGTGCTCGGCACGTGCACGTCGAAGCGTTCGACATTCGCACGGGCATCGGGCCCGATTTGTCTCGTGACGTGGACCAACTGTTGCGTGAACGTCGCACTCTGCGACGCTGATCAGTTCCCAGCGAAGAACTCGCGAAGCCCAGACGCCATGTGGGCACGGACCGACTGGCCCGAGGGCAGCATGTCGACCATCGTGATCGAGGTATGGATGTGCCCACGAGCCTGCAGGCGCTTCACGGGAACACCTGCGTCGGCAAGCGCGTGCGCATAAGCGTTGCCTTCGTCGCGGAGAGGGTCGAACTGACCGGTCACGATCATCGCCGGTGGCAGGTTCGCAAGACTCGGCGCGAGGAGCGGTGAAGCCTTGACGCTCTTGCGATCCTCGGCACTCGCATAGTGGTTCCAGAACCACTCCATCACGTTCTTCGTGAGCACGTAGCCTTCGCCGTTCTCGATGTACGACGCCGACTGCCGCGAGCCGTCGGTGACCGGAGTGAGGAGCAGTTGCCCCTTCAACTTCGGTCCACCGTTGTCGCGTGCCATCTGCGCAACGACGGCGGCAAGGTTGCCGCCCGCACTCCACCCGGCGACCGCAATCTGGTCGGGTTTGCCGCCGAACGCTGACGCATTCTTCGCAACCCACTGCAGTGCGGCCCACGCATCGTCGACTGCCGCGGGGAATCGCGCCTCAGGAGCGTGCCTGTAGTTGACCGAGATGATCATCACGTCGGCGCGCTTGCACAGATCACGACACAGCGGATCGTCGGAGGTGTGGCTTCCGAGGACCCAACCACCGCCGTGGTAGTAGACGACGACCGGATGCGGACCGGCAGAAGCGGGTCGGTAGACGCGGTACTCCAGGTCACCGTCGGCGCCGGGGAATGTCCCGTCGACGATTTCGCCGACGTCGGGTCCCGGTGCACGCATGGTCGCCGACGCGTCCATGAAGCCGCGCGCCTCGGCCGGTGACATCGCTTCGATGGGCGGCAACTCGAGGGTCGCCATCACGTCGAGCATCATCTCGACATCGGGCTGCATGAGGCGCACTGGACCGGGGTTCAGTTGCTGCTTACCGTTCCCCTGCAATTCGAAGCCGAGGAAGCCGCGTTGCATCGCCTCCGTGCAGATGCGCCGGTAACGACCGACGCCACCGATGTACGGCAGCAACACGCGAGGCTTGCCGGGAACGTTCGCGCCCATGTACCAGGAATTGGTGTCCTGGAAGAGCGTGATGTCGGCGCAGTCGGTGCAATGTACGCGCCAGTCTTCTTCGGCTGCGGCCGTGGGTTCGATTGTCTCGAAGCCCTTGTCGCGCATGTCGACCAGCGCATCGCGGATCCATTCGACGTGCTGCTCGATCGAGACCATCATGTTCGAGAGAACGGAAGGGCTGCCCGGACCGGTGATCATGTAGAAGTTCGGGAAGCCGACGGTGGTGAGACCGAGATACGTGAGCGGTCCGTTTTCCCATTTCTTCTTCAGCGTGAGACCGTTCTTGCCGGTGATGTCGACATTGACGATTGCGCCGGTCATCGCGTCGAAGCCGGTGGCATAGACGATGGAGTCGAACTCGATCGATTCGCCGTCGAAGTCGATACCCGTCTCGGTGATCGACGTGATTGGCTTCTTGCGGATGTCGACGAGCCGAACGTGCGGCATGTTGAAGACTTCGAAGTAATTCGTGTCCATGCACGGGCGCTTCGTGCCGTACGCGTGCCCGCGGGGACTGAGGGTCTCGGCGGTTTCGGGGTCCTTCACCACCTCATGGATCTTCGAGCGCATGAAATCGCAGACAACCTCGTTGGCCGCGCGGTTGATGCCGACATCTGTGAAGGTCGCACCAATTTGCAGCAGTTCACCCTTGCGCCAGGACTTCTCGAGCATCGCGAAAGCTTCCTCGCGCGAGACCGCAAGTGCCGAGACGGTTGCCATCTCCATCGGCACCCCGGTCGGCGACATCCGCGCCTCGTTCTGGTAGGCGACGCGGTCGGCCTTCAGGCGCGCGACACGGCCGGGGGGTTGCGGACCGTTGAAGGCCGGCATCGAGAAGTTCGGCGTGCGTTGGAAGACGACGAGTTGCTTCGCCTGCGAGGCAATGTGGGGCATCGACTGGATGGCCGACGATCCGGTACCGATGACGGCGACGCGCTGCCCCGTGAAGTCGACGCCTTCGTGGGGCCAGCGACCGGTCACGTAGACGTTGCCCTTGAAACGATCCGTACCCGGGATGTCGGGGTCTTTCGGTACTGAGAGACAACCGGTGGCCATCACGTAGTGACGGCAGGTGATGGTCTCGCCCGTCGAGGTGTGGATCGTCCACTTCTTTGCCGAGTCGTCCCATGCGGCTTTGTCGACACGAACCTCGAAGTCGATACCCGAATAAAGATCGTGTTTCTTCGCCACGTACTGCGCGTATCGAAGGATTTCGGGTTGCGCCGCGTGCTTTTCCGACCACTGCCATTCATCGAGCAGTTCCGGGTCCCACGTGTACTGGTAGTCCGTAGTCGCGATGTCGCAGCGCGCACCCGGGTAGCGATTCCAGTACCAGGTGCCACCCACGTCGTCGCCGGCTTCGAGCACCCGCGAGGAGAACCCTTGCTTGCGCAGCTCGTGCAGCAGGTACATGCCGGCGAATCCCGCCCCGACGACAACGACGTCGACGTCTTTCTCAGCCATGTTGCTTCCCCCTGGTCGGCCCCCCGGCCGTCTTCTTCGCTTCGACGATAGTCGCCGCAATCCGGGTGGGTGTCAGTCGCCACCGTCGACATCGGCCAAGGAAACACGGACATTCGAAGGCATCGGGGGCAGGCGCAGGGCGAAGAGCCACGTCAAGACCACGAACGCCGTCGCACCCCACATCGCCAGGGCCAGTCCACCCCAGAGATAGAGGAGTCCCGAGAGCAGCGTGCCAACGAGGCGCCCGGCCGCGTTCGCCGAGTAATAAAAGCCGACGTCGAGGGCGACCTCGTCGTCGTCGGAGAAGGCAAGGACGAGGAACGAGTGGAGGGACGAGTTCATGGCGAACACGACACCGAAGACGATGAGGCCCGCGACGATGGCGATCTTCACCCCCACGTCGAATGCGACCAGACTCGCAATGGTCGCCGATACCACGGCGAGGACGAACGCCCATTCACGGGCTGAGCGCACTTCGTCGACTGCAGTTTGTCTCAACGTGAGGATCCTCGGCGCCGACGACTGCACGACGCCGTAACCGATCACCCACAACGCGAGAAACGCGCCGACGGTTCGGTCGGACCAGCCGAGAACGTCAGAGAGAAAGACAGGCAGGGCAACAACGAACCAAATGTCACGCGACCCGAAGAGAAAGAAACGCGCGACCGACAATCGGTTGATCGCCGTCGACTTCGACAGCACCGACCGCAGGGGCGGCTTCTTCTTCGACTTGCCGATGTCCTCGTTCAGGAACACCAGGAGAACAACGACCATGACGGCGAGCGCGCCGCTCATCAACCACAGTGCGCCGTCGTAGCCGACTCCCGCCAGGAGCGCCGCTCCGAAAAAGAAGCCGACTCCCTTCAGCGCGTTCTTCGAACCGGTGAGAATTGCAACGAGACGGAACAAAGATCCATCGCCCGCAACGGTCTTCACCGCGCTCTTCGAGCTCATCTTCGTGAGGTCCTTTGCGACTCCGGAAAGTGCCTGCATCGCCATCACGAAGGCAACCGACAGCCAGCGTTCCCATGAACTCGATTCGGCCGACAGGGCCATCAACGCCACGATCTGGAGTACGAGCCCGGCGACGAGTGTGCGATTGAGGCCACGCCGGGAACCAACCCACCCGCCCAGCAGGTTCGTGAGTATGCCCATGAACTCGTAGGCGAGAAACAGGAAGGCGATCGCCACGGCCGAGTATCCGAGGTCGTTGAAGTGCAACAGCACGAGCATGCGCAGTGCGCCGTCGGTCAGCGTGAAGGTCCAGTACCCCGCGGTGACGAGGGCGTAGTTGCGCAACTTCACAGCGAGGCGCCGACTTTCATGGCCAGTTCGGCCATGCGATGGGCGTAGCCGAATTCGTTGTCGTACCACACGAGAACCTTCACCATCCGTCCGTCGATCACCATCGTCGAGGGTCCGTCGACGATTCCCGATCGTGGGTCGTTCACGAAGTCCGCCGAGACGAGCGGGCGAGATTCGTAGCCGAGAATTCCACGCAGTTCGCCGTTCGATGCAGCTTCGAGGAGGCTGTTCACTTCGTCGACGGTCACGTCACGATTCATCGTGAAAACACAGTCGGTGAGCGAGGCGTTGAGCAGCGGAACGCGTACTGCGACACCATTGAGTTTCCCCTTCAGTTCGGGGTAGATCATCGTGATGGCAGTAGCAGACCCCGTCGACGTGGGGACGAGAGAGTTCAGTGCCGAGCGTGCGCGTCGGAGGTCTTTGTGCGGGGCATCAACGATCACCTGAGTGTTCGTCACATCGTGCACCGTTGTGATGGCTCCGCGCTCGATGCCGATCTTCTCGTGCAGCACCTTCACGACCGGGGCGAGACAATTGGTGGTGCACGATGCTGCGGTGACGATGCGGTGGATCGCGGGGTCGTACAGGTGGTCGTTGCAACCCATCACGATGTTGAGAACGCCTTCGCTCTTCACGGGGCATGCAACGACAACCTTCTCGGCCCCGTTGACGAGATGTGGTTCGATGTCGGCCGAAGTCTTGAACTTTCCCGACGACTCGATCACGATGTCGACACCAAGGTCACCCCACGGAATGTCAGCCGGCTTGGTGTGGTCACTGAACCCGACACGTCGACCGTCGACGATGAGTGTGTCGGCCGAAGTTGCGACCGATCCCCTGTAGCGGCCGTGCACAGTGTCGAATTCGAGAAGGTGGGCGGCCGCCTCGACTCCACCCTTCACTTCGTTGACGTGCACGACTTCGATCCCCAACCGGTGCTGCAACGCCCGCATCGTCAACCGTCCGATGCGACCAAAGCCGTTGATTCCGATTCGCACGGTCATCGCCGCTCCGCCTTTCCATGTTGGCCACCCGCGAGGGGCACACCGATTCGTGTCATTCGTTCATTCAGTTCGTCGACCACGGCATCGAACGCGGTCGACTTCTTCGATGCCGAAGGTGCGGGTATCGACCAGTGCCACCAGTCGTCACGTGGTTCGAGCTTTTCGTGCACGAGGTCGCAGACAGTGATGACCTGCACTCCACCAGGAATACGTCCCATTGCAGTCGGCACGGCGGACTCGAGCGAGGCACCCGCTCGTGTCGCCGCAGCAATCGCCCCGGGGTGAACGGCCGTCGCCGGATGCGTACCTGCCGACCGAGCCGGCCGCCCGCTGCGTGTGCACCACAGGGCGGACGCCAATTGTGAACGTGCCGAGTTCCGTGTGCAGAGAAACAACACCTCCTTGTGCGGCAACGATGCCGGAGGGCCCATCAACTCGACCGCTGCCGATGTCAGACGGACATAGCGTCGCCGCGCGTCGCCAGCCGAGACGACTCTCTCGATCGCAGACGATGCTTCGAGCACGTCGAGATGATGGGCAAGGAGATTCGATTTCAAACTGAACCGCTGCGCCAACTCGGTGGGCGAACGGTCACTGAATCGCAGTTCCTCGGCGATCGCGAGCCGTGTTTCATCGCCCAGGGCCGCGTGAAGCTGCGCACGGGACTCGATCGATTTTGTCTTCACAGTTTTACTCAATCATTGTTGAGTAACTTCTGCAAGCCCACCCGAGCGAACTTTTGGTGAACTCTTTGCGCCGTGGGCTACCGGCTAGCCCTTCCTGGGCTTGTTGGGATTGCCGACGAGTGTGGTGGGAACACAACGTGGAATCGTGACACCGGCCGGCGGGCGTTCGCCGGACATCACGCTGACGCAACTGTTGAGGGGCATGTTCTTCACACGAGAGGTGGTCGACGGGCTTTCGTCTTCATTGCCACCGTTGCTTCCACCGCCGCACGCGACGAGCCCCATGCCGAGCGTGATCAAGGCCGCGGAGGCAACAACTCCGACACGAATCTTGTTGGTTCGAACGCTGCGTGACATGACTTTCGCGCTGGAACTTTCTTTGCAACCGAATTTAACGAAGCGCTCGCAGCTCTGCACGTCACGTCATGAATCGGCAGACACGTTGGATGAGTCGGTAGGCTCACGCAGTGATGGCAACGTCAACAGGGAGTTTTTTGGATGGCATCGCTGTTGAAGCAAATGCAATAGTCAAGAGATACGGCGCGGTGACCGCCCTCGATGGTCTCGACCTTGCAGTTCCCGCAGGAACGGTTCTGGGGCTCCTCGGCCCCAACGGCGCAGGCAAGACGACTGCGGTCTCCGTTCTGACGACGCTCATCAAGCCCGATGAAGGTTGGGCACGGGTTGCGGGTGTCGACGTAGTTGCGGAACCTCAGCGAGTGCGCTCGCTCATCGGCCTCTCGGGGCAGTACGCCGCGGTCGACGAGCACCTCACGGCGACTGAAAACCTCGAGATGATCGGCTGCCTTTACGGCATGCGTCGTCGCGAGGCGCTTCGACGCGCCGACGAACTGATCGAACAATTCCGTTTGACCGATTCGGCCAATCGTCCGCTGAAGACGTTTTCCGGCGGCATGCGTCGCCGCATCGACCTGGCGGGCGCGCTTCTTGCCAATCCCCCGGTGTTGTTCCTGGACGAACCCACCACCGGTCTCGACCCACGCAGCCGCGGCGAACTGTGGGACGCCATCCGTGACCGGGTGTCGGGCGGAACCACCGTGGTTCTCACCACCCAGTACCTCGAGGAGGCCGACCAACTGGCCAACGAGATCGTGGTCATCGACCACGGGCGGGCAATCGCCCGTGGCACTTCACAAGAGTTGAAGCGTCACGTTGGCGGCGAACACCTCGACGTTCACCTCGCCCGACCCGAGGACATCCCTCGTGTCGAATCCATCGTGGCGTCGGTCGCCGTCGGTGCGGTACGAGTCGTCGCAGATGAAGCGCTCGTTTCGGTGCCCGTTTCAAGCGGCGTCGATGCTCTTGCGACGGTTCTGAACGAGGTGCAGGCGCAGAACCTCGATGTGGTTGACATCGGTCTTCGTCGGCCGACGCTCGACGACGTCTTCATGGAACTCACGGGGCACGCTGCCGAAGAGGAGGCAGCGTCATGAGCGTGCTTCGCGACGCCGCGACCATCGCCCGACGCAACATGATCCGCATCAGGCGTGTTCCCGAAGTCATGGTCTTCGTTCTCATACAGCCGTTGATGTTCGTGTTGCTCTTTGCCTACGTGTTCGGCGGGTCAATCGACATTCCCGGGGGCAGTTACCGCGAGTTCTTGATTGCGGGCATCTTCGCCCAGACGGTTGTCTTCGGTGCCACCTTCACCGCATCGGGTCTCGCCGAAGACGTTCAGAAGGGTCTCATCAACCGCTTCAGATCGTTGCCGATGGCGCGGTCGGCCGTCGTCGCCGGACGCACGGCAAGTGACGTCGTCTACAACGGACTGTCGGTCGTCATCATGTCGATCGCGGGTTTGGCTGTTGGTTGGCGCATCCGCGGCTCGATTCTCGATGCCGTTGTTGCCTACCTGCTACTGCTGTTCTTTTCGTATTCGTTCTCGTGGGTGATGGCCTGCCTGGGGCTCATGGTCCCGACACCCGAAGTGGTCAACAATGCGACGTTCATCGTGCTGTTCCCACTCACCTTCATCGCGAACACCTTCGTTCCATCCGACAACCTGCCCGGCATTCTTCGGACCGTTGCAGAGTGGAACCCCGTATCCACTCTGACTCATGCTGTGCGTGTTCGCTTCGGGAACCTTCCCGCGGGCACACCCGAGCCGACATCGTGGCCCCTGCAGAACGCAATGGTCTACTCACTCGCGTGGGCTGTCTTGTTGATCGTGGTATTCGCGCCGATTGCGACGCGGCTGTATCAGCGAACCGACAAGCGCTGACTCTTCCCGGCACCCCTGAACCCACCACGCACATGGTGGGCCGATGAGGCGGGACCACGGTGAGTCGGGATGTGACGAGTGCCAACGATGAGACGGGCGCCAACCTTGGCAATTGAGAAACGGGCGTGACAGGCTCGACGCATGCAGTTCGACATCGCCATCATCGGGGGTGGCCCCGGTGGGTCAGCCGCGGCGATCTCTGCTGCGCGAGCCGGCCTTCGGGTGGTGTTGTGCGAAAAGGGTCCGTACGGTCGCGACAAGGTCTGCGGAGACGGACTGACCCCGCGCGCCATTGCGGCGCTGAACGAGCTGGGCATTGATCACTCTGTTGCTCATCGCATCGATGGATTGCGAATGATCGCCGGCAAGAAGCAGCGCGAACTCGCGTGGCCGACCACCGATCGATTTCCCAACCATGGCGCGGTGTGGCCCCGGCAACGCTTCGATAACCACCTTCTCGACGTGGCCATCGCTGCGGGGGCCGACGTGCGTTTTAACGCCGAGGCGATGCCCGTCATCGAAGATTCAAAAGTCGTCGGCATCACGGTCAACGGCGAGGTGCTGCGTTCGTCACTTGTGATTCTGGCAACAGGTGCCCAGGGTGCTGCGGCCAAGATGCTCGGCGCGGTTCGTGATCCTGACGAAACCTTCGGCCTGGCCATTCGCGCATACGCCCCGACTCCCCGCCATGCCGAGCGCCATCTCGAAGCTTGTTTGAGTTTGCGCGACGAGCACGGTACGCCGATCCCCGGCTATGGCTGGATGTTTCCCGCCGGAGACGGCACGGTCAACATCGGGGTTGGTGCTCTCAGCACCATGAAGGGTTTCAAGAAACTAAACCTCAATACGTTGCTAGACCAGTACGCATCGATCGTTCGTGACTCGTGGTCACTTGGTAACTACGTCGACAAACCCCGTGCCTGGCGACTGCCCATGAGCTGCGTTCGCCGACACGGCCAGGGCTGGGTCGCCATCGGCGACGCGGCGGGTTTCGTCAACCCGATGAACGGCGAAGGAATCGATTACGCACTCGAATCAGGAGCGCTGGCCGTCAAGTGTTTCCTCGACGACCCTGCGACCGCATCGACCTCGTACGACCGGCAAGTGGGTGAACGCTTCGACTCGTTCTTGCGCACCGGCCGTCGGTTCAGCTTCATCATTGGGCACCCCTGGTTGTTGCGCCCCGGTTTGCGCGTCGCAGTGGGCACTCAGGCCGCCGCGGACATCACACTGGCCGTGATGGGAAACCTGATCGACTCGAGCACCCCGGGAGCCGCCGGTCGGGTCATGCGACTGGCCGACAACACCCTGCGAATTGCCGACCCGCTGTTGCGTCGCACCCGCGCCAAGGCGTAGCCGACGGCGCCAAGGCGTAGCCGACGGAAGATACGTCACTTTACTCGTTGCCGATTTCGACGGTCGCCAACCGCCAAATCTCCCTCCCGCTGCGAACGACGGTGTGATTCTTCGCCTCTTGGTGGATGCGCTCGCTAGTTCCGGCGCGCCCTATCCAGCACTCGGATTTCTCACACAGCCCTTACCGCACGTCGTCGACGGAGAAATCGCGTCTAGCGCCACCTCGAAACCCTTCGCGCGACGATTCTTTCGACCTACTACTCGAATCGTCACTCTGTTCGATTTTGTCTTGGCAGCGGTGACAAGGCGGATTGCGACTGACCCAGGTTCTTTTGAATAGAGATCGACCGTTCGAACCTGCTTTCCATTGATCGCAAGTGCAGCAAAACCTGCGTTCGTACCGGTTCTGAACCAGACGGTGAACGTTTTCGACGCGAAGGAATAACTGACCGATGCACCCGTCCTGCTGCTCGCAATGACTTTTCCACCGAGTGCACCTTTCATGGCGCGCGTCGTCCAAGCTGAGGCACCGGTCATCTTTGCCAGCTCAGCGGCGGGAGGAGACTCGATCTCGAACGATCGAGTGACTTGAGCAACGCCCTCAAATTCTGTGTCCTCGGCGCGCCATGCAGAGATCACGCAACGGCCCGAGGCAATAGGGCTGATGCGTGATTCGGCGACGGTACAGACTTCCGGAGATCCGGATGCAAACTCCGGGAGACGTTCCGACGCAAGAGAGGCGTACTTCGCAAGTTCAATCGCCGAACCACCCGATCGCACACCTGAGAGCAAGCTGAAGTCAAAGTTGAGAACATCAACTCGCCGCAGGAAGGTCACGGCAGTCTCCCGAGAAGTGACGGCTACGTAATTGTCATCAGAAGCCTTGCCCGCGACAACGAGACAGGTTCCCGACGTTCCGGAGGTGAGCACTCCGTTAGCCACACTGCAACCTGTCGCGGTTCCATCACCCACCGTGAAAGTCACGATACCTGCTCCGTCGCCACCCGACGTCGATAACGAGACGCCGTTGCCGATGGTTCCATCTGGTGCGGTTATGAACAAACCAGTCTGCTCTGCTCGATCGATGCGAAATGAATAGTCAAGGGTTGCGCTTTCGTAGTTCGACGATCCGGCCTGCGTGAGGCTGAGTGTGCAGACTCCTGCCGAAAGAATTGCCAATACACCACCGTTGACACTGCATGCAGATGAGGATGTTGCAACACTCACCGTCAGACCCTCGGACGATTTTGCCATCGATGAAAGGTCGACGGTCTCCGCATGATCAGCGAATGTGAGGTCGTCCAGTCGATCCGAATTCTCGATCCAAAGGGATTGCGCTCTCTTTGTGAAGACAATGTCACGAATTGCGATACCGGAGTCGTAGACGGCATCAGGGAACACCGACACGCGCACCGAGCACTTGCCGGGAGCTGTACGTGTGACCGTCGTTCCGCTGACATTGCAGAGGGCATTACCAGCAATTGCCGAGTTGTTGCTCTCGTCCAATGGACTGAGATCGAACGACACCGTTCCCGTGCTCAAAATTCCGGTTGCGGTCAGTTTCGCCGGAGTTCCGAACGGAACAGTCTGTGGGCTGATCGTGATGCTCTGTGGCTTGAGCGCAATCGGGAACGCCGCACCCGCAACAGCCGAGTTGAACGTCGAAGATCCCGGAGCAGCCGGGACGAAGAGGTAGTAAACCTGAACCATTCCGACGGCAATGCCATTGCGGCCGATCACCGTCGCAAGACCCGGTGTGGTCTGGCTGAACTCAAGCGATTCAGGAGAGTCGGAGTACCAGGTGAATGTTCCCGGCACGTCGCTCTGCAATCCGCCAGAAACGTCGTTGTTCACCGAAAACTGCACGGTGCTGCCGGTGTAGTAGGTCTGGGATCGGTCGTAGTTGATGGTGCCGATTCGCGGAATCTGCTTCTGGTTCGATTCGAAGGTGCGCGTGATGCTTGTTGCAGCGAGATAACTTGTCGAACCTGTCTGCGAAGCAGTGAGGGAACACGTGCCCCCACCCGCAAGAAGTGTGACCGCCAATCCAGACACCGTGCAGACCGAAGTCGTCGTGGACGTGAGCGTGACCGTGAGACCTGCCGACGACTTGACGACCGCAGTGAAGTTCGAGCCTTCCAACTGGTCCGGCGGCTGCACAAATGTGATGACCTGAGACGCTTTGGTGAGAACAATGACAGTCTCTGCAGAGGAAGTTGCGTTGTAATTCGCATCTGCGCCTTTGGTGGCGGTGACCGGGCAGTCGCCGGGCTGCGCTGCAATTATTCCTCGCCGCGTCGCCGTGCATCCCGATGTGTTGCCGGTCATGTTCACCGAGAAAGACAATGCACCGGTTCCCGATCCACCGGAGGTTGACAGGGTCAGTTCCGGGTTGAAAGACCCCGTCGAAGTGTCGATCGACAATGTCGTCTGGGATCCCCGCCCAATGGTGAAAGCCTGGGACACATCGGGCGCAGCGAGGAACGATTCGTTTCCCTTCTGCGAGGCGATGAGGGTGCATTGGCCAGCGGAAAGCGGAGTGACCGTTGCGTCTTCAACGATGCACACACTGCGCGTCACGCTGCTGAAAGTGGTGCCAAGGCCAGAAGATGCCGACGCAAAACTCGACACGCTGAACGGCTCACTTGAAACCGTCTTGGCTTCCAATGCGCCAAGATCGAAAGTCACCACTTGTGGCGCGGCAACGGTCAGCGAGACTTCGGTGGGCGCTGCGGACGCAAAGATTGAGTTCCCAGCCTGCGACAACGTCAGCTTGCACGTGCCTGCCGTGCGAACCGTCAGCACGGACGTCGCAAGACAAACCGAAGTCGTCGACGAAGTGAATGTCAGCGCAAGTCCGGACGTACTTGTGAAGTACTTTCCGAGAGATACTTCCGGCATTCCGGCGTACAACTTCGGCAATTGTGCCGAGCCATCGACAATGGTTTGTTCTCGTTTCGTCTTGATGCTTGTCGACCCGGGAAGCGACGTGCCATTGCCGAAGTCGCCACCACTGCTCTTCAAAGTCACCTTCACCGTGTGAACCACCTCGGGTGACAGACCTGTGATCACACATGTCCGAGTCGTGAGGAGGACATCGATACAGCCGTTTCCGACGACACGACCGCCAGATTCGGCCCAGATCGAATACCACGGCGTCACTTCCAACGACGGGTTGGTCCATGTCACCGTTGCACTCGTTGCGGTTGAGGTGGCCACGAGGCCGGTCGGCGCATCGGGGGTGGTGGTGAAACTCACCTCTCGGCTCGTGTACGTGGTGGATCCGACAACCGCCTCGAGTTTGCCTTTCCAGATGCTGCCAGGCGACAGATTCGTCAACGTGACACCGTCGTTGAAGTTGCTTCGATCAGTTCGCCCGAGCGAGACACTCGATGCTCTGCCGAAGATGAATCTCACATCTCCGATGTTTCCGCGTCCATCGAATTTTGGAATCACTTTGGCCGTTGTTCTCGTTACGTTGCTGATCGCCTCGATCGAAATACTCGGCTTGCCGACAGGTGTCGCGGATGTGAACTCTCCCGAGCTGTCGCTTAGTCCGGCTCCATTTCGTGCTCGGACACGCACGGAATAAGCCACCCCGTTGGTCAATCCATCGACGAATCCACCGGTTGCATCGCCCTCATACGACTTCGACGCGACCGTCGTTCCGTCTTTTTCGACTTCGATGATGTAGTTCCGGGCTGGCTCACCGGACTCAAGGGGGTCATTGGGCTTCGTCCAAGAGGCATCAATCCGGCCATCCGCGACGGTAAAAGTTGCTTCTGGTGGGCGCGGTGGAAACAAAGGCGCCGCAGCCATGTCCGAGATGGTTTCGGTCACTGCATCGTCGGGCGATGTCCCGACGGCTTTTACGTGCGCGAAATACTTGGTTCCGAGGTTGAGAGAGAGAGCTTCGAAGAGACCGCGCGGATTGAGCCCGGTGATCAGTTGCGATCGCTTGTCCGCGGTAGCGCTTACTTCCCAAGGCCGAATTACATTGACTTTGTTTGACGACAGGTACACCAGATATCTGTCAATCTTGGCACCGGTCGTAGGTGGATCCCACGAGACGAGCAATTCAGCGTTCGACGTCGAGACAATGCGGACGTTGGTGACGGCATTCGGTCGATTCCTGACGTAGAGGCTGACGTTTGACAACGCCGACCAAGGGCTATTCAAGAAGAAGGTATTGTCAGAGAAACCACCGAACGTCTTCGATCGAATTTTGTATCTTGCTCCGGAAGCGACTGGTATGAACACATCCGACAAGTCTTTGACAGTGGTCGTCGCAACGGCAGTCGTGTAATTATCCACCGATGAGTACGCCGAGAAGACGTAGGACGACGCACCAGAGATTGCGCGAGGCCTCAAGGTAAGCCCGACCCCCGTCGTCGAATCCGTGATCCCATCCCATGAGTATGAACTGAGAAACTTGATGGGGTTCGACTTCGGAGATTCGGGAAGTGCCGAAGAACTGACTCTGTCGACAACTGTGAGAGTCACGCGCAGTGACGCGGTCGAAGAAAACGCGTAGGCGCAGTAGTTGTACGCGCGGCCGAATTCGTCGGTGAGGGAGCCAATCGCTTGTTGGCATGAATCCCCAGGCTGGGGGTTCGCAGCGGCCGAGAGATCGCTTCCGGGCCTGTAGTCGTTCGACACCAGATATGCCGTTGTGCCCGAATAAAGCTTGACGACGTAGCGAGCACGTGGGTCAGCCGTGAAGTCGACCTTCATCAGGTACGGATTTGCTCCGTTCGAAATGGTGAACTCGGGTGTGACGAGCGGGTCAACCGCGAGCGTCACCGCTGTGGGCAGGGCAACCGACAACAGGCAGACCGCGCTGAACGCAGCGCCGCAACGCATGTTCCTCATGCAGAAAAATTAGCACTTAGTTGGACTTTGGGTTCATCTAGACTTTGGGTTCATCTAGACTTAGACTCCAAGTGCAACCATCAGGTCGCTGGCCCCCCAGAAGCCCCGAACTGCGGACGCAACAGGCTGTTCAACGAGTCCATTACCGCCATCGTCCACGACGCTTGCGCGTCATCATCGAAGGTGATGTCGACAAGCAACCTGCCGAAAACGAGCGACATGAACCAGTGCGCAACGCCGTCAACAGGAACACGGGGCGAAATGAGCCCCCGATCGATCGCGATTTGGAAAGTTTCTGCGAGAAAAACAGCCATGTCACGTTGCGAATCTCGGAGCACATTCGACATCGCCGGGCTGGACTGCGCGGACACGATCGTTGAGGCGCGCCGAACCCGCGAACGCATCCCTTCGGCACCACCCGAGTAGACAATCAAACCCGCAACCACCGACATTGCGGACTGGGCATCAGCCGCCGACTCAATGAGATTGCGAATGTACAAGTTGGCGGCGCGGATGTCACCAAGAAGATGGCGCAGTTCGACGGCCGCAATGATGCCGTCTCGATCACCGAAGTGGTGGTACGCGGAACTCTTTGAGATTCCTGACTTCTTCAATACGCGTGCGAGGTTGAACCTCACCGACCCGACAGCTGCTAGTTCTTCCTCAGCAGCGGCAACAAGAATCTCAATCGTTTCGAGACCATCGATACGTTTGGGTCGCGGCTGCTGATTCATCAATTGACCAAGACTTTGCAGTCATCACTCGATGCGCATGCCGGCGATTGCACGGGCGATCACCAGTTGCTGAATCTCTGAGGTGCCCTCGAAGATGGTGTGAATCTTCGCGTCGCGGTGCATGCGCTCGACGTGGTACTCGCGCGTGTAGCCGTAGCCGCCGAGAATTTGGATTGCGTCCTCGGTGACCCTGACTGCCATTTCCGACGCGTAGTACTTCGACATCGAGCCTTCGGCGTTCTTGAAGCCACCGTTCTTGGCGAGCCATGCGGCGCGCCAGATGAGCAGACGGGCCGCATCGATTTCGGTGATCATGTTGGCGAGCTTGAAGGCAATCGCCTGGTTCATGATGATCGGCTTGCCGAACGCGGTGCGCTCCTTGGCGTATTCGAGTGCGATCTCGTAGGCACCGCGCGCGATGCCGAGAGCCTGCGC
>Ga0068872_10001592_pt1 | contig 18228 bp, 12 predicted proteins | sample NOAtaG_7_FD_66441 | JGI IMG/M metagenome (GOLD analysis project Ga0068872, IMG submission 66441) | Freshwater lake microbial communities from Lake Erie, under a cyanobacterial bloom - NOAA_Erie_Diel1S_2200h metaG | ecosystem: Environmental > Aquatic > Freshwater > Lake | place: USA: Ohio, Lake...
GTTTTAGATTGGTGGAAAAACTCCAAAAGAAAGTTAAAATATAATGAAAAACCATTATCAATAGCCTTATATAACAGTCATATGGACGTGTTAAATTGGTGGGTTAATAGTGGATTAGCTCTAAAATATCCTCAATGCTTTAAACTATACGATTATAGTCGCAATATTGAGGTTTTTACATGGTTGATTGATCAAATGATTAAGTCAAGTGGAACGGTATATGTGGATTTAGATAAACTTATAGATACAATTCAGGCTCCCAATGAAAGTATACATTTTTGTAATATATTTGAAATGTGTAAGAAAAAACCAGTGAAATTTGTATATACTATTAACCTATTTGATTACGGAATATCATATAATTTAATAGATATTTTGGAATTAATGAAAACATCTGGATTAACATCACCTGATGTTTTCAATGGATATACATTAACACATTATAGACATTCATATAGATCTAAATATTATACATGTCCAACAACTGTGGCAAAAGGATTAGAATGGTGGAAAAATTCAGGATTTCCTTTAATATATACTGAAGATGCTGTTGATACAGCATCAAAATATGGAATTATAAATGAATTAAATTGGTGGTTAAATAGTGGTTTAGAAATAAAATATTCTGAACTAGCGATATATTATGCTGTTTTACATGCTGATATTGAGGTATTAAATTGGTGGAGTAATAGTGGATTACCTTTGAAAATTGATAAACATTCGGTTTCCCTTCAAATTTATCGTTATAGTAAATATCCTACGGATGATGTTAAAAAAAAAGTTGTTGATTGGTGGATTAAAAATAGTCTATCATTAGAACACCTTAAATAATTTTAGCTATATAATCCAATAGAAAAATTGATTATTTTATATTTTTTATTTAGTTTTTGATAATCACAAATGTTATTCGTATTTTCATCATGGTATAATAAAGACCAACACACTGGAGTCAATGATGCAAAAGCTCTTCGCTTTTACGATTCTATTTCATTCTCAAACAGCTATCCATATACTTTTATGAGAGTTGTTATATTTTCAAATAAAAATGATTTTACATATCGTGAAACCCATAAATGTGGCGATTATTATATTTGTTTAACCAATGTTATATTAAGTCAGAAATATCCATTACATGAATTAAAAACCCTTAAAAAATTTCACAAATACTTCCGTATTGATGCAGATTATGTTGATTTACTTAGTATGTATGGTAAAGTTGATATGTTAGAATATGTAAAAAAAACATCTTATTATTTCTACCATTCTAAATATGCTATTGATAACGCATCTGGTAATGGTCATATTGAGGTTTTAGATTGGTGGCTTGGCAGTGGACTACCCTTAAAATATACTGAATGGGCATTAGATTGGGCATCTGATAAAGGTCATATAAATGTATTAGAATGGTGGTTAAAAAGTGGATTACCCTTAAAATATTCTGAACGTGCATTAGAATATGCATATGGAAATGGTCATGTAGAAGTATTAAGTTGGTGGTTCAATAGTAAATTACCAATAAACTTTCAGAATTAGATTAGGGTATAAGCCTAAAATTTTTAATGTTAATGTTTTGGATTGGTTAGTCAACAATAATTTACTTTAATATTTACTTTAATATTAACTTTAATATTAACTGTTTTAGATATATTAGCAAATCAAAAAATTGATTAATTTAATGTGTATTTCTACAAAATATAAATGTTGTTTGCATTTTCATTGAAGGATCATACATCAGCTCGATATACTCAATATGTTAATCCTATTAAAGATCAAAAGTCTGGGGTTGTTAATGCTATAAGACTTACATTTTCTAATATTGTTCCATCAGATTACTATTACAATTTTGTAAGAGTAGTTCTTTATGCAAATAATACTGATCTAACATTTGTCCCTAATATTAATTATTATAAATCAACTAATAATACAGCTGTATTAAGTGAAGAATATCCTTTATATGACCTAAAAACACTTAAAAAATTTAAAAATCATCTTAAAATTAATAGTAAATACATCGATAATGCAAGTGAGCTGGGTAAAGTTGATATATTAGAATATCTAAAAAATACATCTGACTCATTCGAATATTCTGAAAATGCGATAGATGAAGCTTGTAAAAACGGTCATGTGGAAGTATTAAATTGGTGGTTTAATAGTAATTTACCATTAAAATATACTGAACGTGCTATGGCGTTAGCTTCACTTAAAGGACACTTGCACATATTGGAATGGTGGCTTAATAGTGGATTAGACTTAAAATATAATCAAAATTTATGGAATTACCCTTCCGGTAGTGGACGTATAGATGTATTAAAATGGTTGCAAAAATCAGGATTAGAGGTAAAATATGGTGAAAATGCTTTGGATATGGCTTCTGAAAGGGGATATATTGATATATTAAATTGGTGGAAAGACTCTGGTTATCCTTTACTATACACAGAATCTGCTATTAATGGTGCATCTAGAAATGGTCATGTAGAGGTTTTAGAATGGTGGCTTAAAATGGTGCAATCTTTAAAATGTGTTTTAAAATATTCTATTGATGCATTTGATAATGCATCAATGAATGGTCATATTCACGTTTTAGATTGGTGGTTAAAGTCTGGATTAAACTTAAAATATTCGGATAGAACAATAGCATATTTATCTGAAAAGGGTGATATAAATATGTTAAACTGGTGGAAAGCCTCTAAACTAAAATTTAAATATAATGAAAAATCACTAATTAATGCAACGATTAATGATAATACAGAAGTTCTTGATTGGTGGCTTAGAAGCGGTCTACAACTAAAATATCCTCCTAAAAAAATATTGGATTTTAACAAATTAAAAATTAAATCAGCGGATTGGTGGTTAAAAAGCGGTCTTCCATTAGAATATACTTCTATTGATCTAGATGAAATAATTAGAAATTTATGTGATGATTATAATATTTATAAGAGTGATCATCACATTAAAGGTGTTGACCCAATTAGTATCCTAAACTTTTGGAAAAATAGTAAATTGAAGCTAAAATATACAGAATATGCTATAAATAAGGCATCAACCGACGGTAGAGTTGATATATTGAAATGGTTATTCGAGAATATACCAAAAGATAAACTTAAATATACCAAAAAAGCGATTGATTCAGCCTCAGAAAATGGTTATGTGAATGTATTGGAATTATGGAAAAACTCAGGATTAGAATTACTGTATACTAATCACGCAATGGAATTAGCATGTAGTCATCAGCATTTAAATGTTTTACAATGGTGGAAAGACTCCGGATTAGAACTAAAATATTCATACAGTATTCGTCAATATGCTAATAATTTCAAATATATAGATATTGGCAAATGGATTGAGGCAAATCTTGATTTTGATTTGATTATTAATTAAATTAACCCTTAAGATTAACCCTTAAGATTAACCCTTAAGAACCCTTAAGATTAACCCTTAAGAACCCTTAAGATTAACCCTTAAGATAATATTTAATAAATTAAGTAATTTTTTTTAGTATTTTTTTTCTCATAAGATGACAAAGATTACTAGCATACATTCTAATAAAATGTCAAATAAAATGTTATATATACCAAATAATAGTGATTATCCAAATAGTGCTAGTCCTTTAGTAGAATTTGTAAAGGATTTAGAAACGAAGAAAAGATTATTAAAGGATAAATATAATAATAAATTGAGGGATTTACAGGATCAAGTATATTCACATCAACGTGATGATATAATTTTAAAGGAACAACTGGATAATGAAATAAAAAATTATTTAAAAACGGATGAAGAAAATTTTCTAAAAATCAGAATGGCTCATGATCAAGAGCTTCGTCGTTTAAATGATCAAAATATTGAATTTGAACGTAAAACTCTAGAAAATAAGAAGAATGTGAATTATACCAGTGTTAAATCACATTATAATGATTTAGATATAGCATTATTACCTCATAATATTGATGGTAGTTATCAATTAACTGTTAATAATAAATGTTTATCAGTTCAAGATCAAGATAATTATGCTTTAGTTATGTGTGATAAATATGATAATACTCAGAGATTTGTAGTATCAACGATTGACAATGATGCATCATATTATGATCCATATAAACTAAATCCAACTGGAAAACCTTCTGGATCATTTCCATATAATTTAGTCAAATCTAGTTTATCAGGTGCTTGTTTAGAAAGTCAAGATGATGGGTTATATATGAAACCATGTAAAGATGTAATAACTCAACGATGGAACGCATCTGATAAAAATAAGATGAAATGTTAAAAATATTTTAATCTTTCTGTATATCAAAGATGGATACATTAATATTAGGTTTAATTTTATTAATAGGATTATACATATGTTTTAATAGCTTATTTCATATGGAAAATTTTGATGTAAAAATGGTGCCCCGGGCTGAAATTGATCCACAATTATATGTAGATAATGATATTGCAAGACATTTAGAAAAATCTATTGCTGAACTAGATGACATTTCCCCATATAAAAGTATAAATATTGATACAATCACAAATTTAACATCTAAAGAACTAGGATTAAACGATGATGCTCTTGAAAATATTAATTTCAAAGCTAAATATGATTCCCAAGCTAAAATGATAAAAGATATTGGTGCTGAACTAGAAATGTTAAAAAAACATCCAACTATTGCAAATCCTATGATTCCTCAAATAAAATCCCTTAAGTCTTTAGATAATTCTCAACCCATTAATTTAATACCACTAGATAACAATAAACATATGATATCTCTAAATGGTCAATGTTTATTTAATAATCCCCAATCTAAAACAATGGTTTTGTCATGTAATCAAGGTGATTCAAACCAATATTTTGATTTGAAATTAATAACAAATGATAATGATTATAAAAATCATGTGGATACTCTAGGATCATATTATAATATGGATAAAGATAAAATGGATGTGAAGTATCCTTTTCATATAGTTAAATCGGCAACTAGTGGAAATTGTTTAGAAAATGATAATAGTATGATAAGTTTCAGACCATGTAAGATAACAAAAAAACAACAATGGGGTGCGTTTACGGATCATCAAAAATGTATTAGTTAAAGGTTTAAGTTTAGTTAAATATTTGTGTCTTTGTAATAAAAAATATCTTTCAATTAATTAAAGTTAGATGAAAAATTTAATTTGGTTTGCTGTTATTCTAACTATATTATTCATCGGATGTTATTTTATAAAGGATCAAATGAAGTTTAAAAACACTTTAGAAGGTTTTGCAGATGATAATAATAAATGTTCTAGTGAAAATCCATCATTAACAGATTTAGGTTCAAATCCTCTTGTGGATCGTGATGGACAGAATGTAATCGTTTCACCATCAGGAGGTCTTAATAATGTTTCTTCTATTACCATAGATTCAAATGGTGTTGGATGGAAACCTACAATTAATAAAAAAACATCACCAAATCTAGTCATTAATCTTAAAAAGTTAATTAAAGTTCATTATATCATTACATCTGGTATTAAATTATTCAGGGTTTATTATAGTCGAAATGATAATAATGTGTATTCATATGAAGAAGTTCTTTATCAAAATGTTAATTCAGATGATGCTCAAAGTAATAGAGCCTCTATACATTTTGAATCACCTAGCCATAATGAAGTAATTCGGTTTGGTAATTTAACAAGTTCAGATGGACAACCCATTTTTGCTAAATACATTAAAATTGTTCCTCTTGATATCGAAGAAACCTCTAAGAAAGGTCAATACAAATATGAATCTGATGATAATCCTGGAGAAAACATTGGATCAAAAGGTATGAAAGTTGATGTATATGGAATTGAACCTGATTCAGCACCTATAAAAGGAGGAGAATCTTTAATGGGATCAGCGGTATTTTATGATGAAAATGGTAATGTTATGAGTAATAGTGCATGGAATGGTGAAATGTCTAATTCTGATCCTAGATTAAAAATAAATTTTCAGGAGGATGGACAAACAGTTCCTAGAACTATTTATAGTATTATTTTTACGAATGCTAGTGGAAATCAGTATGTTCAAGAGTTTTCCTTGACATATCAACATCATAAATCAAAATTAACGGAGACTATTTACAATATTAAAGGAAATACTAATTGTGGAGATACAAATAGAATACAATATTATTTTCCTCATCCAATTATTGCCACAACAATATTTATTAAACCTACTAAACTAGCTAATTCTAATAAACCTCCTAGCTTTAAAGTTATTGATATATTAGGCGCTAAAATTAGTGATGTTCAAGAAAAAGTTCTTCTAGATAAAAATAAAAATAAATATTGTTCATCGGATGAACCAAATGGTTGTGGGTCAGTGTCAGATCTTCTAGGAAAACAAGCTGAAATTCAACAATTATGCGATTCCCTTGAATTACAAGATAGAATTAAAGAAAATAACCAACGTATTGATAAAAATAGACAATACTTAATACAACTAGAAGACCAAGACCAAAAAATATCTAAATTAGAATCTGTTATTGACCAAATGAAACATCTAAGATCATTAAGACAAAAAACTAATGACCAAGGTATGCAAGAACAAAAAGATAAACAGGATAAGGTTGACCAACAACTAGCTCAACTAGTTGCAGAACGTAAGGAAAAACAAAAACAATTCCAAATTAAACTCAATATTGGACAACAATCCCTTGATAATTTAGCAAAAAATGTTCAAAAAATAGAAAAAGAAAAAGGTCTAGAAAAAGGTGATGATGTTCAAACAACTTCTATTGAAGGTTTTGATAATCCTTCCGATACATTTGATCAATCCAATTTAATTACCCAAAAATTCTTAAATAAACGATACAGATTTGTTCATAACACTGATTTTTTAGAAGATCAAATAGCACAAGACATTAATGTAAATCCCTCTAATGATGAATATTTACGTCAATATTGGCACAAGAAAAATACTGAAACTTACACTCATAACATAGATATTCCCATAAATCCAGTCAAAGAAAATTTTGCTAATAATAAATTAACATCAACTGAATTAGAAGATTTGGGGGGATATTCCACATTTAATCCTATAGAATATCAAAATAAACAAACATCAACAACATACCACTTTTGTGATCAACGCATTTTACAAAATCCAAAAGACGCTGGAACACAATTTGTTAAACAAAACTTATAAAAAACTTTTTAGAGAAAACTTTTTAGAAAAAAGTTAGGACAAAAAAAACTTTTTATAAAAAAGTTAGGTCAAAAATTTAACTGGTGAAGAAAAAAGTTTTAGAAAGGATTTTAAAAACCCATTTCTAGATACATTAAACTTTTTAGAAAAAAGTTTGAACAAAAACAATTATGATAACTAGAATTACTAGATTTTTCACGTTATAACACTAGAAAGGATTTTAAAAACTCATTTCTAGATGTATTAAAAATTTTGATTGAACTAGAATCACTAGAACTTTTCACTTTATAACACCAGAAAGGATTTTAAAAACTCATTTCTAGATACATTAAAAATTTTATGATAACTAGAATTACTAGATTTTTTTACTTTATGACACTAGAAAGGATTTTAAAAACCATTTTCTAGATACATTAAAAATTTTATGATAACTAGAATTACTAGATTTTTTACTTTATGACACTAGAAAAGATTTTAAAAACCATTTTCTAGATACTTTAAAAATTTTATGATAACTAGAATTAACTAGATTTTTTACTTTATGACACTAGAAAAGATTTTAAAAAAAAGATTTTAAAAACCATTTTCTAGATACTTTAAAAATTTTATGATAACTAGAACAACTAGAAAGTTTTACTTTTCAACACCAGAAAGGATTTTAAAAACCATTTTCTAGATGTATTAAAAATTTTATGACAATTTTTTGTTCGAACTTTTTTTTAAAAAGTTTACTGGAATTACTAGATTTTTTACTTTATGACACTAGAAAAGATTTTAAAAACCATTTTCTAGATGCATTAAAAATTTTATGATAACTAGAACAACTAGAAAGTTTTACTTTTTGACACCAGAAAGGATTTTTAAAACCATCTTAAAACTTTTTTCTTTACCAGTTAAGCTTTTTGTTCAAACTTTTTCAAGAACTTCGTTAGAAGTTCCTCTAAAAAGTTTATTTTTGGTAAAAAATTAAAAATTGAATTATTAAATTATTTAATAACATATATATAAAACATGGGTAATTATTCAACAAAAAATAAAGAATATCCCAATAAGGAGGTTATATTTGATTTTTATGATAAATATACTAATAATCCCAAAAGTATAAATCATCATTCTATTTTAGATTTTTTCCAATCTCACTATTTAAAAATGGTTGAATTTTGCGATGTAAATAATTTATCAGAAGATGAATTATGGAATTTAGTTAGAACTAAAGGTAATTCTAACAATTGTTTATGTTCTATATGCCATCCAGATTTCTATATATAAATTTCAATAATTTGGAAACATACCGCAACTAATAAAGGCATCTTTGCCTACACGATCTACTATACGACTTAAATTTCTTTTAGTGCTTCCCTTTCCCTGATGATTTCCCGATTGATTTCCCTTTTCATCTATATTTGAAATTGATTCAAAAATATGAAATATTGTTTTTAACGTTTCATCTGATACTTCTTGTGAATCTTCTATAGGTAATCCTTCTGGTGGATTATATCTTACCAGATTAAATTTTAGATTTTTGAAATCTCTTTCTAATATTTCCTTTTGCAAAAATAAGTTTTCTTCTATATCATCATTTTGACCTTTGATAACTGCCCAATGAAATGTTAATGGTGCCCACTGTGTAGTTAATTTATAATAATCTTCTTGATATTTTTTTATTTTATCAAGTGATGTTTGATATGGTATTGCATTAGGTAGCCATTTTTTTCTAAAAGTTTCATTTGGTGAATATAATGAATAATATATACTAACTGGATTATCTTTAAAAATATCTATCAAATTTCTTTTACGAACAGTGTGTGGCATAATAGTAGAAAGATTAATTTTTACTTCCTTATATCCACTTTCTATAACATCCTTTTCTAGTGATTTATAGAAATCTTGATATGAATTTATAATAGTCGGATTTGCTAAAGGTTCTCCTCTAGCCATCAAATTAATATTGATTTTAATTTGATTTTTAAGTAAATTTTGGTGATCTTTTTCAGGAATAACATCTAATAAATGTAAAGTTTGACTTCTATAAATATCAAGACCAGACGCAGAAAAAGAATTTAATTTTTGTTGAGTCAACCAACAAAACCTACAACCCATAGTGCATCCATTATGAGAAGATAAATACAAAGAAACATAATTGGGGGATCTTCTAACATAACGTGATTCTAACACTGATTTACCATAATTAAAAATTAAATTACAAGAGCCATCTATTGCATCCAAACGTTTAGACAATTTTAACAAATTCTTCATATCCCTACATAAAAAACATCTAATCTTTTAACATTCAATTTTTTTTATAAAAAAATCCATTTTAGATCATAAAATAGTAAAAAATTGAATTATAAAATCCCAATTACACATTAGTAGGTGATCGGATTAATGAAGCATTTTACGCCGTGCTGGTAGACTTGAAATCACCGTAATACTCATGTGGCACGAATTAATCCGTCATCTATTTTTTTATTTAAGAATTCTTAAAAAATAATTTTTGTTAGGTCAACACATATAAAAAAAATTGAATTAGAAAAATTTATATAATATATTAATGGATAGCTAACTGCAATCTAAATGCATTAAAAGCCGGAGAAGTGGGTTCGATTCCTAACGCAGAGATATAAAACTCTGTGTAGCTCAATGGTAGAGCAACGAAAAATGTTATCCGCACCGATCTGTTAAAACAGTTCAACTTTTTTTTATTTAATAATTCTAAAAAAATAACCTTTCTAGGTTTCTAGGTCAATATATAGCAAAAAAAATTGAATTAGAAAAGCAATATAATATATTAGTGGATAGCTAACAGCCATTTCCCAGCACTTGTTAAGCCGGGGGTTGTGGGTTCGAGTCCCACCACAGACTTAGGTCTGTGTAGCTCAATGGTAGAGCACCGTTTCCAATGCTATCCGCACCGAACTGTTTTTAACAGTTCAACTTTTTTTTATTTAGTTTATAAAGATTATGATCATTATTGGACTCTATAAAGTTGTTGTTAAAGTTGTTGTTAAAGTTGTTGTTAAAGTTGTTGTTAAAGTTATTTATGTTATTTATTTTCTTGGTTTATTGTAAATAGAAATATAAAAACTAGATAGAATGTTATATTATCAAATATGCTTTTTAACTCTTCTAGCAATAATAATTTTGTATTCTTATTATTTGAATAATTTGAATATTAAGTCAAGTAAAGAGGGATTTGAGAATGAATTAGGAGATATTATAGATACAAATACTGAAGAATACAAAATAAAAAAATTAATAGAAACTGAAGTTGCAACTGATTTTGGTGTGCGTGTATGGGATAATCACTCAAAGTTAAAATCAATTTATTCAAATGAAATACCTCAAACAAGAGATAAATGTCCTCAGAAAGACCAAAACAATAACATTAATTGTCCTATTTCAATCTGGAGACCTAGCACATCTACTGGTTATAATTCATTAGGAGATGTTGCAACAATAACTTTTATGTCTCCTAGAAATGAGAAAATAATGGATGTTAGAGCAGATAAGAGTCCTGGAAATATTTATCATAAAAATATTGACACAATGGCAGTAGCTGGTGCCGAATTAAAAGATCCAGAAGATTATCTATATGTAGGAGGATTCGGAAATGGTAAAATGTTAGATCGTCTAGAGAAAAATGAAGAATATTATCGTCTCATAGCACAATTGAAATTTTATGGAACAAAACTGTCAGAAGCTCTTACCAACAAAAAGAATGAATTCGAAAATTTTATCAAAAAACATCAAATAAGTCTCAATACAGATTTTGGAGCTCAAATTAACCAACTAAGAAAATTTAGTTCCATCAAAGCTGGAAATCCACAATCTCAACAGAATATTACAACATTCATCGGTTCAGAACAATACACCAACAGAGATGCTCTTGAATTCTTAAGAGATCAACCCATTATTACCGGCAATGTATTTATATATGATGTTGAAAATACCCCAATTTCCTTGAAAAACCCGTATAATATTGAACCATTAATGGATACATTACCACCAAGTATTGTGAGTGAAATGCAAAAATCATTAAAGGATAACCGGGGATGGGATACTATAACAATAGCATCATGCGCATACACTATATGGAATTTACAAATAATTCAGGGTGTAAATATGGTTCAAACATTTGGTAATGAACCGGCATCAATGTGTCATAATGATATTAATCCAGATTTCAAAAATAAACATGGCACATTTACGTCTCAACCAGGTGTTCAATTGGAAATTATTCATAATATTTCTAGAAACACCGGTGTCAGAACCACAAATAAGTCAACTGTCATAGGTAAAACAGATGATAAGGATCAAACATGTTTATTATATCATCCGGTAGAAGGTAATGATGTAGAAACTATAGGAGTATCTAGAATTAAACTTAGAATTCATCCAGGTATAATAAATAATAGTAATAATGTATTTAAAAATGATCAAGTGATTATTAAATTGTATGATGGTTTTAAAAATACAGTTGATATGTTGAAACAGCTTTATCCAGATTTAACAACTACGGATTATAAACGTTTAAGTATCTGGCAACCAGTACCACCAGAAGGTTATGTTGCACTTGGATTTGTATTTACAAATGATCCAGAGACAACTAAACCAGGCAAAGGGTTATGTAAATGTATTCCAGAGAATTGTGCAAAACAATTTAAAAGACGTCAATGGGATCCTGAAATGGATTTAATATTTCGCTATAAAGATAAAGATCAAGATTTAGCGTTTTATAGAAATCCTTATTTAAATACGTTGGTTGTAATGGATGAGAAGAAGCAAAATGGTGTATTTAAAGGTAAAACACCAAATCATTTGAATTATAGAACCGTAAAGGATAGTAAAAAATGGGAATGTTTTGATGTTATACCATGTATTAAAGAATGTGATTATGTGAACAAATTAGAAGAAGCAGATAAAAGAGCTAGAAGCGTATGTAAAGCATATAGTGGTTTAGAGAATCAATATTTTGAGAAAGAAACATATAGACAAAGTGTTCTAGATGAAGAGAAAAAATTAAGAGATTTAGTGAAAGATCGTCATAAACATATTACTTTCTTAATGGAAAAAATAAATAAAATAATGTCAGAAGAAGATCTCTATAAAATGATTAACAGAGGATTAAACCGTTATAAACTGAAAACTGATCTGGAAAAACAAAGAAAATTACATGGTCAAGTAGCAGATAAATTAATGTCTACTAGAGGTCTCGAAATTAATTGGAATGCACCTGGAGATTTAAAAACATTTAAAGATCTAGTTCAAAGATATGTTATTGCCAGATATAGTGTTCAAACACCTAAAAGAGATTGTCCCGTTTGCAAATTACCCGAACAAGAAGGTTATGTTAAAATGGAAAATCTAGAAATGTGTTATGGATGTTTAGAAGATGTTGTAAGAGAACTAGTTAATAAAAAGAAAGCCGAAGGAGACGTTCCAAGTGAATTAAAAGAACTAGAAGCTAAAATAGCACAAAAAGAATCCACTAAAAATTGATTTCCCCATAACCTTTATTCTTTTATTTTTATTATTTACAATATGTATATTGTATTAACTGATAAAAACGATATATATGATGATGGAAATAAGTATGATCCTGAAGATCACACTAAATTTAGATGTAAAACAGGTATAAATGCAACTAATCAAATAGTTCTAAATAATACTCGTAAAATTATTCTAGATCTAAGTAGTATGACTATAGAAAAAATATTAATTAAACCATATATACCCATTAAAAATATTGTTTATATAAGAATATTATCTATACCAAATAATGATAACGAAATATTAGAATGGTTTCATAATGGATATATAATCCCAGATAAAATGATATTAAGTGATAGATATTACATTTTTGATCCTAAAACAATAAAAAAATTTAGAATTACAATTAATAAAAATTATATTGACTTAGCAACCAAACAAGGTGATATTAATATTTTGGATCGTTTAGTAAAATATAATGTAGATATGAATTATTTTAGGGATGGATTAGACATATTATCTAGTTATGGATATGTTAATGTAATGAATTGGTGGATCAAAAGTAATTTACCCATTAAATATTCTGAAAAAGCAATTTATAGTGCATCCATAAATGGACATATATCTGTATTAGAATGGTGGTATAAAAGCAATTTACCCCTGAAATATTACAATAATATATTAGAAGAAGTAGCATATCGAGGTCGTATAGATGTTTTAGAATGGTGGCTTGACAAAAATTTACCTATAATAGGATTTGAATATCATCCATTATTATACTATCTTGAAGACCACTATAAAATTAATGTAAATGTTAGAGAATGGTATCATAAAGACAATAAATGGAAAAGATTCAACAGGTGATATAACATATTAAAAAAATTGATTTTATAAGATTTATTATTTTTATTTTATATGTACTATTTAGTATCTGATGCTCTAAATAGACATCGATATATATTAATAATAAATGAAAAAACTGGAGAATATTATTATATTGGTCATTATGGTATCCTTATAGGAATATATGATATTATTGATGCACTTTTATTGCATAAACATTCGGGAGAACATGTTGAATATATTCAACATATAATATATCGAAATAATTTTATAAAATGTTTATCATTATCATCTTTGGAAGATGGATCCTCTGATGTAATTTTGGGAGAGAAATATCTTTTATATGATATTAAAACAATTAAAAAATTAAAAATTAAAATAGATTTTAGTTTTATTGCTCAAGTCTGTTGCGTTGGACGTGTTGATATTTTACAATATTTATATGAAACTGGTGATATTGTAAATTATAATAAAATAGCAATCAATATAGCATCTGGAAAAGGTTATGTGAATGTTTTAGAATGGTGGCTTAAAAGTAATTTACCATTAAAATATACCAACAGAGCATTAGATTGGGCATCTTCTGAGGGTCATGTGAATGTTTTGGAATGGTGGAAAAACTCCAAGTTAAAATTAAAATACACTGAGCATGCACTTACAAAAGCATCCATAAAGGGTCATTTGAATGTCCTTGAATGGTGGTATAAAAGTAATCTACCTCTAAAATATTCTAAATATGCATTAGATTTGGCATCTTCCATGGGTCATGTGGATGTTCTTGAGTGGTGGCATAAAAGCAATCTACCGTTAAGATATACTAAATTTGCATTAGATTCGACATCTGAACATGGTCATGTAGATGTATTAGAATGGTGGTATAAAAGCAAACTACCTCTAAAATATTCTAAAAATGCATTGAATAATGCATCTCGAAATGGAAATATACACGTTTTAGATTGGTGGTTAAATAGCAATTTATATTTAAAATATGATACTGAACCATTAAATTATGCATTTTATCGTGGTCGTACGAACATCCTAGAATGGTGGCATAAGAGTAAATTACCCCTAAAATATGATGAAAATGCATTCAGATTTAGAAACTATAATAATTTGTTAAAAGTGTTATATTGGTGCTTTAAAAGTGGATTGACATTGAGAAAATTATTTCACATCATAAATTGCATAGATTTAATAATGATGAATTTGAATCAGATGGAAATTGGTGTGGTAATGATAACATCTATACTAATTGGCTTTGCGTGTGGCTGGCTTCTTTCATAATTACATATAGTAATTGCTTATAGAATCCAAATAATTTATTATTTTTATTATTTTTATTCATTAAATAGTGCATTATATTGTAGCAAGGTAGATGTTATAGAGTGATGGCATAAAAGCAGGTTATCCTTAAAATATAATGAAGATGCATTACATTATATATCGTTTTATGGTGATTTTTAAGTATTGTAGTGGTGGTTTAAAAGTAATATATGATGATGGAACTGACCCTAAAAATCATTAATAAAATTGAAAAGTATTAATTATATTTAATTTTTATTAATACATATGCACTATTTAGTGTCTAACTCTGATGGTTGTAATATTGCTTTATTAAAAAAAGATCATAAAACTGGGGAAATACATCATGTTTATACATACATTTTTAGTTTATCTTATAATGTATCATATGATGAAATGGACTTTTTTAATCACTATTATAGTTGGTTTGAAGATGATTTTGAAATTATGAATAATAATAAACGTGTTTCTACAAGATATATTCAACCTATAATATGTCGATACAGTTTTGTAGGGGATAATGATGAAGATGCCTCATTAATTTCGTTAGATTTATTAGAGGAAAATTTATCTAATGTGATTCTTGGTGAAAAATATGATTTATATAATGTTAAAACAATAAAACAAATAAATCCTATAATTAATATTCCATATTTTATATCAGGTGTTTGTGCTGTTGGATATGTGGATACTTTAGAATATTTATATAATAAAATGGGATATAATTTTGATTATGATAAAAATGCGATATTTATGGCGTCAGTGAATGGACATACTAACGTTTTAACTTGGTGGAAAAATTCAGGTTTAAAATTAAAATATTCTGAAGAAACTCTAAATTCAACATCTGTTTTAGGAATGATTAACAGTTTAATTTGGTGGAAAAATTCTGGGCTGGAATTAAAATATTCTGATACTGCACTGGATTATGCATCTAGGCACGGTCATATACATGTTTTAGAATGGTGGCACAAAAGCAATCTACCACTAAAATATTCTGATATTGCATTAAACTCAGCATCTAAATATGGTCATATACATGTCTTAGAATGGTGGTTTAATAGTAAATTACCACTAAAATATAATAGCGACTCAATTGATTTTGCATCTGAAAATGGACATGTAAATGTTTTAGAATGGTGGCACAAAAGCAATCTACCATTACACTATTCTAGCGACTCAATCGATTATGCATCTAGATACGGAAACTTAAAAGTCTTAGAATGGTGGTTTAAAAGTAATTTACAATTAAAATATACCTTGAAAGCATTTTATAGATATGGTTTTAATGATGAAAATGACCATTATCAATATCAACATCAATATGCGATTACAAGAAAGGTTTTTTGGAAATGGCTCCAAAGTGAAATTCCATCAAAATATAAATCTACATTTTATAGATTTATATTAGAAGAAATAATTATTATTACATTAATTGCTTTTGTTTGTATATTCATAATCTATGAGATAGATATTATCTTTATTTGTAAATGGTAGTAAATAGCTTATTTTTATGATTAAGTGAATATTCTTGGATGATGATTAAATCGTAAATTACCTTAAATTATTCATCTAAAAATAACACATCAATAAAATTGAAATCATTTTTTATTAAAAGAATTTAGATTGATACATGATAACTCAACACTTTTTTAATAAAATTAAAACATATTGTAAAATTACTAATTTTAATGAATGTCATAATGAATTTCAATACAATAGTGGATTAAATATTTTAGACAAACCATTTCAAATAGAAGGGTCATGTGTTCCTGGTGGTCTTTATTTTACTGATTTAGATAACATTCATAATTTTTATCATTATGGTGTATGGTTAAGGATAGTAGAAATACCAGATGATGCACAAGTAGTACAAGATTCAGATACATCGGGGGGTATAAAGTGGAGATCTGATAAAATAATATTACATGATAGATATCAATTATTTGATATAGAAACAATTAAAAGATTTAATTTACAAATAACAAGCAAATATGTTGATTTAGTTTCTTTATATGGTAAAGTGGACATCTTAATATCATTGTTTGAAAAATATGGGAATTGTATACCATATTCAATAGATGCATTAAATTGGGCATCTGAATATGGTCATGTGGATGTATTAGAATGGTGGCATAAAAGTGGTCTACCTTTAAAATATGATAAACGTGCATTAGATGGTGCATCTGAAAAATGTCATGTTAAGGTATTAGAATGGTGGAAAAACTCTAGATTAATGTTAATCTATAATTCATATGGTGTAGACACAGCTTCAGTTAACGGACACGTAGAAGTATTAGAATGGTGGCTTAACAGTGGTTTAAGTATGCTATATACTGAAAGGGCTCTAGATTATGGTGATATTAATGCATTGGAATGGTGGAGTAAAAGCGGATTACTCTTAAAATATAGTACAAATTCATTAAATAGTGCATCATATAGCGGTAAGGTGGATGTTCTTGAGTGGTGGTATAAAAGCGGGTTAACCTTAAAATATGATGAATATGCATTACATTATGCATTTTCTCGTGGTGAAGTTGAAGTATTAGAGTGGTGGTTTAAAAGTAATTTAGCATTGAACCTAGAATATGGTAATTGTTATCTGAAAGAATCAATAGACAATGCGTCTATATTTGGTCATATAAATGTTTTAGATTGGTGGCGTAAAAGTAAATTACCAATGAAATATTCAAAACGTGCATTAGATGGTGCGTCTGTAGATGGAAATATTGAGGTTTTAGATTGGTGGTTTAAAAGTAATCTACCATTGAAATATTCAACAATTGCATTAGATATGGCATCTGATAAAGGAAATATTGAGGTTTTAGATTGGTGGCTTAAAAGTAATTTACCATTGAAATATTCAACACGTGCTTTATATGGTGCATCTGAACATGGATATATAGATGTATTAGATTGGTGGGTTAAAAATAATTTACCATTTGATGATAAAATTAAACTACCTGATGGAGAATATGATGTAAATGTATTAGAATGGTGGCGTAAAAATGGTTTATTACATACATAATAAATTGATAAAACTTAAAAAAATTGAAATCATTTTTAATTTAATTTTAATTTTTATTAATGGATACACAGCATGTTATTAAAAAAACTTATTGTAAAATTACTAATTTAGATGAACGTCATAATGAATTCCAATATTATACTGGATTAAATATTTTGGATAAACCATTTCAAATAGAAGGTTCATGTGTCCCAGGTGGTCTTTATTTTACTGATTTATATAATGTTCATAATTTTTATAAGTATGGTGTATGGCTAAGAATAGTAGAAATACCAGATGATTCACAAGTTGTACAAGATCCTGATACATCAGAAGGTATAAAGTGGAGATCTGATAAAATAATATTATGTGATAAATATCCTTTGTATGATGTAAAAACAATTAAGCAATTTTATTTAAAAATAAATGAAGAATATATTAC
>Ga0068872_10001598_pt1 | contig 18190 bp, 11 predicted proteins | sample NOAtaG_7_FD_66441 | JGI IMG/M metagenome (GOLD analysis project Ga0068872, IMG submission 66441) | Freshwater lake microbial communities from Lake Erie, under a cyanobacterial bloom - NOAA_Erie_Diel1S_2200h metaG | ecosystem: Environmental > Aquatic > Freshwater > Lake | place: USA: Ohio, Lake...
TATAATTATTTGGAAGCATATATAAAGCACACTCTCACAAAGTGTGCAGTACGTAACCCAATTTATTCTTTTTCAACTTGCATATAGCCAAGCTCAAGTGGTGTTTTACGACCAAAAATCTTGACCATTACTTTTAGTTTTTTCTTCTCTTCGTTAATTTCTTCGATTATACCGCTAAAGCTATTAAACGGCCCATCAATTACTTTAACATTTTCACCAACCATGTAGGTGTTTTCCATTTCCTCATCTTTTTGAGAGAGTTGATCAACCTTACCAAGGATTCTATTAACTTCAGAGATACGAAGTGGTACAGCCTCTCCACCTTTCTCTCCTAAAAAACCGATAACACCAGTAATGTTTTTAATTATATGAGGTATTTCACCTACAAGAGCCGCCTCTATTAGAACATAACCCGGAAAGTAAATACGCTCTTTACTTACTTTTTTACCATTTCTAATTTGATATATTTTTTCTGTTGGGATTAACACCTGATCCACAAAATCTTGAAGATTATGGCGTGCTATTTCCATTTCAATATATTGCTTAACCTTCTTTTCTTGTCCGGCTACAGCCCTAACTACGTACCATTTTTTTGAATTTGCGTCGCTCATGGATACATTAATTAAAACATTTGATAAAATTTCTCCAATAGCCAACTAAAACTGGAGTCCATTACAAACACAAGTAATGCAACGATTAACGATGTAACCATTACCACAATTGCACTTCCTTGAAGTTCTGACCAAGTTGGCCAGGTAACTTTATGTACTAATTCTTCGAAAGTTTCCGAAAAATATAATTTTAATTTTCCCATATCTATTGTTGCACGGGCAGAGAGATTCGAACTCCCATCAACGGTTTTGGAGACCGCTATTCTGCCATTGAACTATGCCCGTAGCTATTATTGTTTAAAAAATGTGTGCGAAGTTACTAAAAAAAACAATAAAAAACAAATAGCAGGACAAAAGTCCTGCTATTTTTTTAATTAATTTAAGTATTTATTACTTAATGATTTCAGTTACCTGACCGGCACCTACGGTTCTTCCACCTTCACGGATAGCGAAACGTAAACCTTTATCCATTGCAACAGGCACGATTAAGTTAACAGTAATAGTTAAGTTATCGCCCGGCATAACCATCTCGCGTCCTTCTGGTAATAATATTTCTCCAGTTACGTCAGTTGTACGTAAGTAAAACTGAGGACGATATTTGTTATGGAAAGGAGTATGACGACCACCTTCTTCTTTCTTTAAAACGTAGATTTCAGCTTTAAATTCAGTGTGAGGAGTAATTGAACCCGGTTTTGCGATAACCATACCACGACGGATATCTTTCTTATCGATACCACGTAATAAGATACCAGCATTATCACCAGCTTCACCACGATCTAATAACTTACGGAACATCTCAACACCAGTACAAGTAGATTTTAATTTTTCTTCTTGCATACCGATAATTTCAACCTCATCACCTACTTTAATTACACCAGACTCGATACGACCAGTTGCAACAGTACCACGACCAGTAATAGTGAAAACGTCCTCAACAGGCATTAAGAATGGTTTTTCAACATCACGAGGAGGAAGTGGAATATAAGTATCTACGGCTTCCATTAATTCAAGAATTTTAGGAACCCAGTTAGCATCTTTATTTAAGCCACCTAAAGCAGATCCACGAACGATTGGAGTATTATCACCATCAAACTGATAGAAAGATAATAATTCGCGAATTTCCATTTCAACTAGATCTAGTAACTCAGCGTCATCAACCATATCCACTTTATTCATGAATACAACAATACGAGGTACACCTACCTGACGAGCCAAAAGAATGTGCTCGCGAGTTTGAGGCATTGGACCATCTGTAGCAGCAACCACTAAAATAGCACCGTCCATTTGAGCAGCACCTGTAACCATGTTTTTTACATAATCCGCGTGACCTGGACAGTCAACGTGAGCATAGTGACGGTTTTTAGTTTCATACTCAACGTGTGAAGTATTGATTGTAATACCTCTTTCTTTTTCTTCTGGAGCATTATCAATTGAAGAGAAGTCACGAACTTCTGCTAAACCTTGATCTGCCAATACTGCAGTAATTGCAGCAGTTAATGTTGTTTTACCGTGATCTACGTGACCAATAGTACCAATATTTACGTGTGGTTTACTACGATCGAAACTACCTTTAGCCATTTTGTTTTGTTAGTTTAATTGTTACTTATTTATTTTATTTTACCCTTAAGTTCCAAAACAAGAGCTGTTGATGAGGATTGAACTCACGACCTCTTCCTTACCAAGGAAGTGCTCTACCACTGAGCTACAACAGCTTGTTAAGCAAAAGAATCTAAAGTTTGATTACTCAGACTTACAACTCTCTCAATTATTGATTTTTTAAATAAAAAAATCAGAGCGGAAGACCGGGCTCGAACCGGCCACCCTCAGCTTGGAAGGCTGATGCTCTACCAAATGAGCTACTTCCGCTTTTAAAAATTTCAATACCAAAGAACTAGGTGGGGAAAGAAGGATTCGAACCTCCGAAGACATAAGTCAGCAGATTTACAGTCTGCCCCATTTGGCCACTCTGGTATTTCCCCGCTTGTAAAAAAAGAGCCAGTGGAGGGATTCGAACCCCCGACCAGCTGATTACAAATCAGCTGCTCTGGCCAACTGAGCTACACTGGCAATTTTTACTTTATTTGTTCAAAGAACTAATCCCTTTTTGGGGAGTGCAAATTTAAATAAGATTTACAAACAAGCAAATTTTTATTTCATTTTATTAAAAAAAAATCAAAGAATCAATCTTCTGTAATAGGAAGCGTAACAGTTGTTTCTCCGCTTTTGGTATTAATGCTTACCGGAATACCCCCTTTTACTATTTGAGAAATTGCGCTATCGTACCCAACGCCATATAAGTAGTAATCCCCTTTTTGAAGGTCCTCAAAATGAACATGAACATCGGGTGAATTGCCTTCTTTTTCTGCTATTTTAAAAGCATCGTATTTTGAGACATCTTCGCCAGGAAAATTCTTTGTACCATATTTAATGTAAACTTTAGTGCCGGGAATTGGGCTACTGTGGTGCTTTGGGAAGGCGACAATTGTGTTTTTGCCACCAGGCCCTTCTTTTTTGCATGAAACCAAAACAATAGCGGTTATACCGAATAAAAACAATTTTTTCATGATTAATTTATTTTTAAATTTTGATTTCTAAAGTTAAAAAATAAGACCTTATATCCGCCGGAATTATACCGGGCCCGGGATAACCCTCTGCTCTTCTGGTAAAATATTTTTTATCGAATAGATTATTGATACTTGATTCTAAGGTCATAAAACGCCATGTATATCTAAAACTAAAATCGAAAACAGAAAACGATGGAATGGCTCCATTAATAGCATTTGATGTTAACACTGCGTTGGTAGCATCACTGAAATGAAGAGACGTATAACTGTGCTGCAAAGAAAATGAGAGGTTTTTCCACTTATAATTAACACCATTTTTTAATATTAGAGGAGGGGCATATTCTACCTGTTTATTTTGTATGGCAAGGTTGGATGAATTAATATATCTGGCATCCATTAAAGTGGTATTGTTAAATAAACTCAAATTGTAAGAATTATTTGATTTATTTAATATTTTATTAATACTTACTTCCATAAATGATTCAACACCTAAACTGTATGACTCCGAAACATTAGTTCTAAATCTATATAAATTATAGGAGTTTGAATCCACTTTTAAAATAGTACCTATGCGGTTTGCATACCTCATGTAAAAAATATTTAAATCATAATTAAGTACTCCATTAAAATTACCACGAACACCTATATCAGAACTATAACCTCGTTCATCTTTTAAATTGGGATCTACAACTAAATTAGGATTAACCACCCGCATGTCGTTAAAATTTATAGATCGATAGTTCTGTGTAATATTAGCAAACATTTCGTGGCTCTGATTTAAACGATAACTAAAGCCCATACCTCCAACGATAACACTCCTTGTTCTTGAAATATTTTCGTTGATGATCTCAGAAAAAATAATATTACCGGCAAAGTCCTTTTGAATATTTTGATAATAACCACGTGCATTTGTTTGTATGTATTCATACCTTATACCGGGTACAAGTTTGAAATTAGGGGTTATTGAAATAATATTTTCCATAAAGAGAGATGAATTAAAACTGGGGAAATTATAATCGGAATAACCTAAAGTATTAAGTTCGTTAAACTTAAAATCTCGAATATTTCCGGTTGAATCTTTATTGCCTAAACCCTGCATACGATGAGTTGAACCATTATAAACCCTTAAGCCAACTAATAGATTTTGCGGAAGCTCATTTATGAAATAAGTATACAAAAGCCGTGTTTCGTTTCCTACATTTTGATAATGATCTTTCCATAGATCTCTTTCCTGGTTTGGATCCGCTCTGTTTATCTGTGTTAGGATACCTAATGCTTCTCTTCCTGCATACAAATAAAATGTTTGGGAATGAAGTTTTAAACGGTCATTAATAAGATATTCTAACTTAAAGGCTGCCAGATTCCAATTTACTTTAAACCAATTTCTTCTTCGTAATACAAGTGCAGCGTTATTTTCAAATTGAGCATCAGTTAAGCCACCTGGTTGTTGAGCCAAATAATTCATATATGTATAATCTATACTTAATTTTATTTTTTCGGTTAACTGATAATTAATATTTAAGAAAGCATTTTTATAATCAAAAGCTGAGCGATCTCTCCAGCCATCCCCTTTTTTAAACTGAAAATAAGTATAATAAGAAAACCGATTAATCCTACCGGATAAACTATTAAATGAATTTAGGAAATTAAATGATCCGTATGTAGTTCTATTGATTAACTGTATTTTGGATGGAGAGGGTTGTTTGAATTTAAAATTTATAAGACCTCCAAACTGAGGGCCATACTGAAGAGATGCTGCACCCCTCAATATTTCGATGCGATCTAGTGCTTCTATAGGAGGGGTATAGTAACTTTCTGGATAACCGAGCGCATCGGCACTTATGTCATAACCATTTTGACGAGTATTAAAATTAGAAATTCGATTAGGATTTAATCCCCTACCCCCAATTGCAAGTTGAAGACCACCCCCATCGTTTTCCCATATATTTAAACCGGTAACCTTCGAAAAAACCTGTCGCGCATTATTGGTGGCAGTATTAACTGTTAATGATTTTACATCAACAATTTCGTTTTTTTTACCTTCATAAACAGTTACTCCCTCTATACCCTTAAGCGTAATTCTTCCGTTACTAAAATCAGATTCTGCCTTAATTTCAACAGGAGCTAAATTTAGGTTATGTTCATACAATTTAATTGAAATAGAAGTATCCTTCGTTAAGTAAAATATTAAAGTATCAGAGTAGAATTGTATGGAATTTACTGAGATTTTATAACTTACATTATTGGGTAATGAAAATTTATTTTTTTTATCGTTTATTGAATATTTATCCGAACCAGTGTTTGTAATTATAAATAGGTTAAGCTCACCTTTAACATCTCTATCGAAAAGAAAATTAACAGTACTTTGAGCGCTTACAAAAACACTATAAAGAACACATACTATTAATAAGAAACGCCTCATTTTATGGGTAAGATCCAATTTTTATTTTTAAAAGATTCTTTTTGCTGATATAAGTCAACATTTGGGTTAATAAAAAGTTTACTACCTTTTCCGTTTAGATTTACAAATGACTGCACATAAACCGATGGATCAAGACCTTGCTTTTTATAAAAATCTCCCAAAATAACAGCGTATTGAAGTATCATATCGGGTTGTGTGGCCATCATTTTTTCCTGTTGTTTTGTTAGGAAATCTGAATTAGTAACCTCAATACTGTTTCCTGATTTTTTATCCTTAACATAAAAAAAAGCGGTTCCACTTTTTTCCATTAGCATTACTCTCCAAGAGAAACGAAAACCTTGCTCTGTCCAAAACAAATTCCCCGGATAAAACACATATCGAAATGGTAAAAAAACTTGCCAAGAAAAGTAAATCAAGCATCCCCATTTAATAATTTTTTTATACTTGAGGTTAGCCTCATTTTTATTCAAATTATTTTTAGGTTTCTCAAAAAATCCTAAAATATTTTCATGGAATTTATCTGGCAAAAAGATTAAGGTTCCTACAATCATAATAAAAGGAAACATTCCAATAACGGGAAATAAGTAAAAAGTAAGTAAATGGAAAACGATTACAAAAAAATAAGCAAGATATACCCATTTTTTATTAAGTAGCATAAATGGTATCACCAAATCGTAAATAGCACCAGTCCAGCTAACTAAAAAGTGAAACCATTTTTTATACATGAAGGGCCCAATTAGAGGTAAATTAGATTTAGCGGGCAGCCAAAGAGACAATGGTTGCGCATTAAATAACCAATCGTAATTTAATTTTGCGACTCCAGCAAAAAAATACAAAATGGTCATTTGCCATTTAACAAGAGATGGGTAAATTGATGTAATTGAGTAGGTGGGTTCTACTATTTTAAACTTTACATCAAGAGAAAAACGTTTATTAGCTGGTATAAAACCCATTAAAAAAGCCAACAATATGATAAAATAATAATGATTTAGATAATTAGTTTTATCAAGCAACTCTATGTACGAAAAAAGAAAAAAGAAAATCCATATAGATAAGCGATAAAATAAACCCAAACATACACATAATGCCGCTAAGGCCATTAAGGAGAAAACAATATACATGTATATGGAGGGAAGTGGCTTTAACCATTCAAAACCATAAAAGGGAAAAAAATATTTAGGTTTGATATATTGTGTTTCTATCCACCCATTTAGCCAGAAACGAACAATTCCAGCAAACATCATAAACCCAAACACAGCCCTAAATAAAGAAATGGGAGCATTAGATGTTTGCTCCCATTGACTTTGAAAATATTTTTGAATGAATTTAATCACCATCCGAATCCTGGTAGGTAATTTGAATACCTATAGCTGAAGCAAGATCATTCTTGAGTATAACAACTAATTTTTGAATTTCGGTATAAGCCGCCTCGCCTTTTGATCTGTTATTAGTTAACGATGAGGACAAAGGATCTGGGACCTCGTTAAGTTTAGATAAGGCTAATTGAAATTGATTATTAATGGCATCATGAAGCTTAATTCCGTTGTATTCAGAATTCAAAAATTTAACATAATCATCCAAACCATTAATATTAGCGCCTTTTGCATCAATACCAGCGTATGTATTATATATGTTTAACAGATTTTTTTTCATAAGCTGCACCGAATTTCCAGCATATAATCCCTCACATTTATCGGGCATTAAATTACCAAGAGTCTTTTTTCCTAATGGTATACCAAGTTTAGGATTTTTAATAATTTCAAGATCATAAGATAACTGATTTACCAACATAGAAATAGATGAACCAACATCAGATCCTGTTGCAGATTTAAAAGTATTGATATAATTTCCTGATGAACTTTTCCAACCATTATAAACACTATTAACTTTAGATTTAATATCTCCAATAAGAGCTCCTAAATATTCTATACGATTTGATCCTAAATTAGGTTCCTTGTATTTTTCAATCATTAAAGAATCGTTTTTCGAAAAAATGAACAACAAATAATCTATTGCCGGAAATCCTTTTGCATCTATATTTTCTGCAGCAGATAAATTATAAGCGTTTGAATTTGTATTAGAAATTATTTGATTAGTATCTGTTGGAAAGGTGTTTAAGCTTACCCGATAAGAAACTGTTTCTGCTGGTCCAAACTCAAATAAGCTTGTTTGCTGATAAGACAAATAGGCGTTTTTAAAAGCGATTCTGATTTTATTTAAGTTATTTAGAGTAATATTCGATTTAAAAACATTATAGGCATTTTCCAATTCCAAAACACTTGTATTTAAAGAATCATAGTTTGCTAAAATAATATTGGACCCTATATTATTTAGCATGTCTTCCTTGCTATACAGGTCTGGTTTAGGATTAGATAATTCTTTATCTTTTTTACATGAATAAAATACAATACAAAAAAGAAAAACAATTATAAGGTTAAATTTTAGAAGATTATTTATCATGTGAGAGTTCATGTTAAGTACTTTAAACTTAATTTTAGAAAAAATCAATATCGTCTGTTAGAGTTGTGTTTTTATAGCATTTAGTTCGTAAACTGAACTCAAAATATCGCGTGCAGAATTAATGTTTTCTATAGTGGTATTATAAAAATTATCGCCAAAAAGCATCATTACTTGTTGAAGCTGAGGGTTCGTTATTTTTTTTGAAGAGTTATACATTAGCGCTTTTGCAAACATAATGCCCTCTGATAAATTATGATTTCGAATAGCGTCATCAGTAATAAATGTTTTAGCTTTATTTAAATAGCTTATAGCGGTTGCCGCAAACACTTTTTCGAGTTCTTGTTTAATTATAAGAACTTGAGTATCACGGGTGGAGTAATCCTTATTTGAGATTGCTGCTCTACCCTTTATAAAAGCTTCCATAATTTTTTTATTACAGTTAAGCAATTGATTACGACTATTGGTATACCTAGCTATATATTTGATTCCGTTTACATTTTCCGGAAAATCAATGGGAGCGCCAAAGTATCCAAAAGCTTCATCCCAATGATGTTCCATAGCAGTACCTTCACCACTTATTACCGTTGTATTGTCAACCGAATTTCCAATTTTGTCTGGGCTGAGATAAACCTCACATATTTGATAATACATTAGAGCGCCCATTAGACCTTTCTCTACAAATTGGGTGTATTCAACCCCTGATTTATCAAATAAATAACTAGCATTTCCATCATTACTAACTATAACACCTGCTTTACCGTTAGAGCCTGAATTAATGGAATTGGAGGCCAATGACAGGCTATCCATATATGATTCAAACAATGATTGCTCTAATGAATAAACTTTATCCTTTATTCTTTTTTCGGAGGAATTTAATAAGGAGCTGGCAAATGCATTATTAGTATTTGCATACATATTTTTTAATATAAGAGCATCAACCGAAATCCCTGACGTATTTCCAGTTTTCATTAAAACAACCATTTCATCAAGCATTAAAAGGCGTTGGGTTTGGCCGGAATAATTTACATTCTTAAAATTATAGCTTGCAGGTATTTCGTATAATTTTGTTGTATCTATTTTAGGAACTATATCAGAAAAATCTTTCTCTTTTTTACAAGAGCTACTCACCAAAATAACAGTCCCTAAAATAAAGATGGATTTAAGTAAAATTCTCATTTGCGTTTATTTAGATTAATTTTAAATAACACGACAAATTTAGTATGGTATTGCCTTACAGACAATACCATAATTAAGGTATTAAGGAATTTTAATGTAGAATACCTTTTTTAAGGTATAAAAAATCAACCCAAAGGTGGATTATTTTAGGTTAAGACTTTTTTTAATGAACATCACTTTTAAGCTTATCTTTTTCGGAAGTATCAGAAGGTTTATTTTCTTCGGGAACTATTTTGAGGCTTTTAGCAAAGAAATCGTAAAGTTGTTCAGCACCAATTTTTTTAGCTATTATCTTTTTATTTTCGTCTAAAACAAATAATTGTGGGGTACTTTCAATAAAATAATCATACCTAAAATTGCTTTCCGGAACCCAGTCACCCACATTTATCCATGGTAATTTATTTTCTCTTATGTATTTAACCCATTTATCCCTTTCGAGTTCGGTGCAAGATCCTAAAAATTCGACACCGGCTTTTTTAAGTTTAGGATATGCTTCAATTAAAAAGGGCATTGCTTTTTTACAATGACCACAATCGGGATCCCAGAAAATCAAGACCAAATATTTAGACCTAACCTTGTGCATATCTACCCATTGGTTATTAGTGTCTTTACAGGCAAACCAAGGAGCTTTTTTACCAATTAACAAAGGCTCGGTTCTTTTAGCACGATCTTGTATTTTAAAAACTGTGGTTGAATCTACCCAATAGGCTTGATTGTAGGTGTAATATTTCTTGCCTAAATGAACAAAAACACCATCCATTCCCATAATATTAGAGCGTTCGTAAGTTGAGGTAATGTGCACCACGCAAAATTTAAACATTTCTTTATTGGCCTTACTTTTTTCAATAATTACATCAGCGGATGCATTAATAGAGTCGGGAATTTGATACGTTAATTGATCGAGGTATTCCTTTACCTTTGCTTGGAAAATAGGGGTTCTTAAAATACGAGGATCGCTAAAATCGATATTATCCCAAAAATGAGCCTTGTAATAACGATATGCAAATGTAGAATCTTTTCTTCCATTTGGTAAAATAGGTGCATCAGGAACCTCAGGCGGGGCGGTTGATTTAACAATTTTAGACAAAAAAGTGGTTGACTTGTTTCCAATCAAGTTTATCTTATAATCTTTAACTTCTTTATCTATAGCAGTTAGTTTATCCTGATAAAACTTTAGAGAATCTTTATTACCATTTTTAAAACGTTCGTAACCCCTTTTAAGCGGCTCGGAATCTTTAGCTTTTTTAGTTAGAAAGTTTTGGTAGTCGTTAAATAATTGATTTTCGGGTGAACCTTTTATTTTCATATGTCCCACAAAATCAACAGTATCGGTTTCTATATAAAAATCATTTTCCTTACCATCTACCAGTATTTCAAAATACTTTTTACTTGGAATAATTACCAAGTAAATACCCCCATCTAGGTTTTTCTTTGTTTTGAAAATAGCCAGACCTTTAGAATCAACATCGGTTGTATCGGTTACATATTGTTTATCTCCGAAATGATTTCCCAAAAATAACTTACAGTCTTTTAAACCTTCTATTTTAATTTTTATGGTATTGCCTTCGTCTTTTGCCAGCAATAAACCATAAAGTCCAATAAACAAGCAAGTAAAGAGTAATTTTTTCATATATTTTTCAAAAAAGCAAACAAAAATAATTCCTAAATTATTTCTATAAATTTAATTCTTAAAGGTATTTAAAAATTTTAACAGTTAATTTTAGCAACTAAATATAAACTATTGATGAAAATAGTCTCTTTTCTTCTGTTTTGATATTTTTTAAGGTTTTTTGTATAGATTATTACCAAATAACAACTTATTTTTTAAATTTTACCGATACATTATGAAATTCAATTTAATTTACTGCTTTATTGCCATCAACATCAGCTTTTCTTTTGCACAAGAAAATGACTCTGTTTTAATTAGAAAAATTTATAGTCACCATTTAACGAATTCAAACTCATACGAAAACTTAAGAGAACTTTGTAAGGGAGTTGGAAATAGACTTAGTGGCAGTGAGAATGCGGAAAAGGCTGTAAAATGGGCTTTTGAAAAACTTAAATCGGAGAAATCGGCGGACACCGTTTATCTACAGGAGGTGACAGTACCGGTTTGGAAAAGACACAAAGAAGAAGCCTTTATAACTAAAAACAAACAAAAGCTGGCCATTTATGCATTAGGCGGAAGCGTTGCAACTCCCGAAAATGGAATATCTGCAAACATAATTGAAGTAAAGACTTATGAGGAGCTTGCTCAGATACCCGAAAACGAAATTAAGGGTAAGATTGTTTTTATTAACCATCAAATAAACAAAACCAATATAAACACTTTTGACTCCTACAGGGAAAATGGAAAATACCGTTGGAGGGGAGCCAGTGAAGCTGGAGCAAAAGGCGCAGCGGCTGTAATTATTAAATCGCTTACTTTAAAAGAAGATGATGAACCTCATACAGGCAGTATGTCTTACAAAGACTCATTAGTAAAAATTCCAGCCGCAGCTATTAGTTGGAAATCTGCTGAAATTCTGAGCAAAGCCTTAAAAGAAGACAAGAACATTCAAGTTCAACTATTATTAAAATGTGAAACCTTAAAAGATGTTTTGTCTTACAACGTTATAGCGGAAATAAAAGGATCTTTATACCCGAATGAAATAATTGTGGCCGGTGGTCATTTAGACTCTTGGGATAAAGGGGAAGGTGCCCATGACGATGGAACCGGAGTTGTTCAGAGCTTTGAAATACTCAGAACATTTAAATTACTTAATATTAAACCAGAGAGAACCATTAGAGTAGTTGCTTTTATGAATGAAGAAAACGGCTTAAGAGGGGGTAAAAAGCTAGCAGAAGTATCTAAAATTAAAAAAGAAAAAATAATTGCAGGTATCGAAAGTGATGCTGGAGGTTATAGTCCGAGAGGTTTTTTTATGGAAGGATCTGAAGAACAAGTAAAAAAGGTTAAAGCTTATTCTCATTTATTTAAACCATACAACCTTCATAGTTTTGATAGAGTTGGGAGTGGTTCGGATGTTGAGCCATTAAAAGATTTTGGTGCTTTATTAATGGAATTAGAAGTTGACTCGCAGCGCTATTTTGATTTGCATCACACCAGTAACGATGTTTTTGAGGAAGTAAATAAAAGAGAACTTGAACTTGGCAGCGCAAGCATTACCGCGATGGTTTACTTGATAAGTAAATATGGGTTTTAGTTTTAAGTTTTTTGTTTTGATTTGGGCATGAATAAGGGCTGAGTATTTTTAAATTATTGCTAATTAACTAATAACTGTCTTTTATTTTTAGTTAAACTAGTTGTTGGGGTTATGGTATTTTTACTTAAAATAAAATTATAATATGGGTTTAAAGTTGACATTGGTTTTATTGTTTTTATTAAACATAATCGCCTATGGCCAGAGAGGTCTATTAAACGACCCTAATATTAATGCCGCAAGAACTGTAAACGAATATACAAGTTTAACAGCTGATGCAACCGCCGGTTCATCCAACATAAGTGTGGTGTCTAGCACTTTAAATTCAAATAGCAGATTTAGCAATAGTTTACAACCCGGCGAACTTGTTTTAATTATTCAAATGCAGGGAGCCAGTGTAAACTTAGTTCCTAATCCAATTAAACCATTTGATTTATCCGGTCCTTCCGATAGCACCTATGGTACCATTACAAACTATAACAATAGTGGAAATCACGAATATAGACAAGTTAAATCTATACCCAATGCAACTAGCATTGAACTTGATTGTCCTTTGGAATACAATTACACAGCTGCCGGAAAAGTTCAAGTTATTAGAGTACCTCGTTATAAAGCATTAACTATTTTGGCAGGCGGAAACTTAACCTGCGATATATGGAATGGAACTACCGGTGGAATATTAGCTATTGAGGTTTTAGGGAACATAACCATTAACGGAACCGGTAAAATGGACGTTAGTTCTAAAGGATTTAGAGGAGGCATTAGGCACCGTATTGCCAATATAGATCAACCGGATAGGGTTTGGGGGATGAATAAATTTCATGATGTTGGTGCTCAAGGAGAAGGAATTGCCGGAGATACAACTATATACAAAACGTTAAATGCGATGTATGGTATAGGTGCAATTGCAAACGGAGGTGGCGGAGGCGGAAACAAAAGTTGTGGAGCAGGCGGTGGAGGAAATGGTGGAATCATAAATAATTACTTTGGATCGGGGGTGCCGGATATTTCCACAGCTAACTATATTACCGCCTGGAACAGAGAATATAATGGGTTTGCAAGTATTACCTCCAGTGGTGGCGGAAGGGGCGGATACGGATACACCAGCTTAAATAGAGATGAATTACTTTATGGACCAGGAAATGCTCAATGGGGATCGGCGGCCAATGGATACGACAGAAGACTTAATAATGGAGGACGAGGCGGAAGACCCTTAGATTATAGCACCGGTAAAATATTTATGGGCGGTGGCGGTGGCGGTGGCGCAGGCGATCGTGCGCTTTCGAATAATGATGCAAGAACAGCGGGAGGTAATGGTGGAGGTATAATTTCCATTTTATCTTACGGAGCTATTAATGGAAATGGTTCCATAATTGCTAACGGTGCTTCAGTTACTCAAACTACACGCGATGATGGCTGTGGAGGTGCGGGTGCTGGAGGTACTATTGTTATCAACTCTCAAAGCAACGTGGCCTCCACAATTCAATTAACTGCAAATGGAGGAGTAGGCGGAATCCAAGATACCCCTCCCCTTGCTAACGAATCGGAAGGACCCGGTGGTGGAGGCAGTGGAGGTTATATAGCAATTACAGGTGGAACACCGGTAACAACGGTTAATGGAGGAAACAATGGAACTACTGATGCCGGAGGAGTAACAAACTTCCCTCCTAACGGTGCTACCAGAGGTGCTGTAGGCTCTACTAACACTACTCTTCCTAAAAATTTAACTATTCTGTCAGGAAACACCACTGTTTGTATTGGCAACAATGCTACACTAAACGCAACGCTCAGCGGTAACGTACCGGCGGGTGCTGTGGTTACGTGGTATGATGCGGCTGTGGGTGGAAATGTATTAAATACAGGTTCGAGTTATACGGTAAACAATGTAACCTCAACACTTATTGTTTATGTTGGAACTTGTCCCGGATCATACAGATTTCCTGATACGATTAAGGTTACTACCAGCCTTCCACTAACTTTATCTACAAAGGACACTAGTGTTTGCTCAGGTAATGGGGTAAATATTAGTGCATCAGGAGCTACCAGTTATTCCTGGAGCCCCAGTTTAGGTCTGAGCTCTACTACTATTGCCAATCCGATTGCATTTCCTTCTATACAAACAACCTATACCGTTACTGCAAGCGATGCAAATGGATGTACGGCACAAGATACTGTCCGTATAAAAGTAAAACCAAAACCAACTATTAACTTAAGTGGCAACTTTTCGATATGCAGGGGGGATACTTCCATTTTAGTTGCCGGTGGTACAAGCACATTCTCTTGGTCTACATCCGGAAACACTAATTTTTCTTTTAACGATACTATTCGTGTATCCCCTAGTTCAACAACTACCTTTACTTTTGCGGGTTCTACAAACGGTTGTTTTGATCAAAAAACACAAGTGGTAAATGTTATCAACCTTCCTAATATTAATATAAGTAATTCTTCTCCGATTAGATTATGCCCGGGCGATAGTGTCCAGTTAAATGTAAGTGGAGGTAATTCATACTCCTGGTCGCCGGACACTGTTCTTTCTCAAACTACCGGAACCACTGTATATGCTACACCTGAAGTTAACACGGTATACACAGTAAACGGTAGCGATGGAACTTGTTCCAATAAAGATACGATTTCTGTGTTTGTAAAGCCAGTAAGTGGAGTAACGTTTAACCCGCTTTCACCAAGTATTTGTCCGGGACAATCAGCAACTATTTCAGCAAGCGGAAATACCAACTACAGTTGGTTCTCACCAACTGGAAATTACCTGGGATCTAATACTTCTATAACGGTAAGTCCGGCAAGTGATTCAACCTATATTTTAACCTTTAACAGTAATGGTTGCAACTTGGGAGATACTATCAGGGTTAACGTAGGTAATAGTATAAACGTTATTGCAACCGTAAGTTCAGACAGCATTTGCGTGGGAGATAATGTGGTTTTAACTGCACAGAACGGAAGTAATCATACCTGGAGTAGTGATCCGTCCTTAGCAACAACTACCGGTTCTTCTGTAACCGCATCACCCACTGTTAGTACAAGTTACACCGTTACTGGTGGCTCCGGATTATGTTCTGACACCGGGATTGTAAATGTTGTGGTCTTGAGTTCTAATGTAAGTATTAGTTCTCCCCAATCACTAATCTGTAAAAACAGTTCCGTAACCTTAACCGGAAGCGGAGCTAATTCATACAGTTGGAGCACCGGCGAAACAACTTCATCCATCACGGTTTCTCCCTCAACTAATACATCCTATACCTTAACCGGGGATGGTGGTGGCGGATTATGTCCATCTATTACCATAAAAACAATTAATGTTGATACAACCCGAATTCGAATAAGTGGGCTTAACGCGATTTGTGATGGACAAGCAAATAACTTAACCGCAACTGGTGGTAGTAATTATAGTTGGAGCACCGGACAAACCGGCCCGAGCATTACCCCTATTATAAATGGGAATACTACTATTACTTTATATGGAAATAATACAAACGGATGTTTAGACACAAACACCTTTCTGATAAGCACCACATCTAAACCGAATATTACAATAACCGGTAACGACAGTATATGTTCAGGTGCTTCAACAACTCTAACTGCCAATGGTGCCAATTTATACAGCTGGCAAAACTCTGCAACATTTAACAGTAACAATACTCAAAACGTTAGTCCTACTGTAAACACCTCTTATATTGTTTACGGAGACCTAAACGGATGTGTTAATAGCGATACCATTTCGATAATTGTTTTAGCTTCACCTAATATTAATGGAATTTCAAATTTTAATTTATGCATTGGTTCATCTGCAAACATTCTATTAAATGGTTCTCCTAATTATACCTGGCAACCTACAACAGAGCTTACTTTTAATAATGACAGTAATGCTATTGCAACCCCATTAACGTCTACAAGCTATACCATAATTGGTGGAATTAATACTTGTAAAGATACCTTCATAGTTAATTTAAATGTAGATTTAAATCCGGTTACACTTTCAGTTGTTGCCAGCGAGGACTCGTTATGCTCGAATCAAAGCAGTAATATAACAGCCAATGGAGCCTTAACCTATTTATGGACACCTTCTGCTGGCTTAAACAATACTACATCAAGTTCCGTAATTGCTACACCTACTGCAAATACAATTTACACGGTAATTGGAACAAATAACTTTTGCAAAGACACCTCTTATATATCACTTAAAGTGCTTAACACACCTACTATATCTGTATCACCCCTAAATGCGGGAATATGCTCAGGAAAAAGCATCACACTTAATTCCAGTGGAAATGCAACATCCTATTCCTGGTCGCCAGCAGCAACTCTAAACAGTTCAACCGGCACAACCGTAATTGCAAATCCCACAAGTAATACTGCATACACTGTAATAGGTTTTAACGAAAAATGTTCGGATAGTGCATATGTAGATATAACAGTTTCTAATCCTGTTAATATTTCATCAAATACTACGAGTAGTTCTATATGCAGTGGAGCAAACACTAATTTAAATGTGACAGGAGCTCCCAATTATTCGTGGATTCCTGCAATAGGCATTAATAACCCAAGTTCGGGGAACGTTACTGCTTCCCCTCTTACCAATACTAATTACACGGTTGTGGGTTATAATGCCGGATGTTCAGATACTGTATACATTAATGTTTCTGTTTTACCCGCTTTAAATTTAAATGTAAATGCCAGCAATACCAATATTTGCAAAGGAGATAACACCACTTTAACTGCAACCTCAAGCGGTGGAAGCAACACCTATACATGGTTTCCAAATGTAAATCTTTCTAACACCAATACCTCCAATGTAACTGCCAGTCCGATTGGATCTCAACTATATACTGTTATTGCCACAAACGGACAGTGTTTTGATACCGCGACAATATATATTCAAGTTTTATCAGGTATAACTACCTCAATTTCCGCATCTCCAACTGCAGTATGTGCCGGAAACAGCTCGAATTTAACGGCATCTGGTGCTATAAATTATTCGTGGACCAATACGGGTGCTTCGTCAACCAGCATAATAGTTAGTCCGGCCACTACTACCATATACACGGCTATAGGCTTTAATGGGTCATGCATAGATACGGCCTATTATAATTTAATAGTACATCCTTTACCTACAATTACAACTATACCAGATCAATCCATTGCTATTGGTTCTTCTGTTAGTTTAATAGCCAGCGGTGGAGTATCATACATTTGGACACCGGCTGATAATTTATCCTGTACAAATTGCCCAAATCCATTCGCTTCTCCTCCTGTAACAACTACATATTTAGTTGTAGGCACAGATTCGAAGGGATGCACAAACAGTGCCTCTGTAACTGTAAAAGTTGATGAGAATTATGTACTCTTTATACCCAGTGCATTTTCGCCTAACAATGATGGAGAAAATGATATATTATTTGTTAGAGGTCGCGGAATTAAGGAAATGAATATTGTAATTTTTAACGGATGGGGCGAGAAAGTGTTTGAATCTGACTCACAATTGGTGGGTTGGGACGGAACACGAAATGGAGCAGAATTAAACAGTGGAGTATTTGTATATCAAATAAAAGGAAAGTACTATAATGGAACAGAATTTAATCAAAAAGGGGATATAACCTTAATGAAATAAATTTTTCAAAGAAAAGGATATTGAGAAGATAATAGAATAGAAAAAAGGTTTTTAGATTAAAAATTATAAATCTGAGCTTAAAATTTTAAACTTTCTACCATTTAAAAAACTCGAACAAGAAAAAGAAAAAT